>Ga0182030_10000889_pt1 | contig 59311 bp, 41 predicted proteins | sample 812S3MmetaG_FD_121299 | JGI IMG/M metagenome (GOLD analysis project Ga0182030, IMG submission 121299) | Permafrost microbial communities from Stordalen Mire, Sweden - 812S3M metaG (Illumina Assembly) | ecosystem: Environmental > Terrestrial > Soil > Wetlands > Permafrost | place: Sweden... | reverse complement strand
GTTGTCTCCAAGGATCAGCCCCGGAAAAACCGTGGAGGGCGCGGTGGCTTCGCTGGTGTTTTCCGTCGGCGTCTGCTGCCTGTTCGCGCATTACGTTCCGGAGATTGCGGCGTGGTTTGGCCGGGCTCACCTGATCAACGATCCTCGGGAGTCGCTGCTGATGGACGTTCCGGCCTACGGGCGGGCTCCACTGTGGCTGGCGGCCTTACTGGCTGCGGCCATTAACGTGGCCGCGCAGATAGGAGACCTGATTGAGTCGGCATTCAAGCGCGGGGCCGGGGTAAAGGATTCCGGCACTTTATTGCCCGGGCACGGCGGGATTCTGGACCGCATTGATGCCCTGCTGCTGGCGCTGCCCGTAGCATTTATTCTGTTCCTGGCTTTTGGACACAGACTCGTCCAAGGGTAGGCAGGCGGGTTAGACTGTAAGTATCTGTGATGAAGAGAATCGCAATTCTGGGTTCAACCGGTTCCATCGGTTGCAGCACCCTCAAAATCGTTGAAAGTTATCCGGACCGCTTTGCGGTTGCGACCTTGGCTGCCGGCTCCAACCTTGAGCTGGCCTACGAGCAGACCCTGCGCTGGCGTCCGAAGCTGCTCTCAGTAGCTCATGAGGCGTCGGCGGAATCACTTCGCTCGCGCCTGCGCGAGGCTGGTGCGAGCGAAACCGAGGTAGTCTGGGGCACGGCTGGAACGATTGCCGTGGCGACGCACTCCGAGGTTGATTTCGTGGTCAGCGCAATTGTTGGCGTTGCCGGTCTGGAAGCCACTTACGAAGCCGTGAAGGCGGGCAAAGAAATTGGCCTGGCGAACAAGGAATGCCTGGTGGCGGCCGGTGAGCTGATCACGGCTGAGGCGCGCCGGCAGGGCAAACCCCTGCTGCCTATCGACAGCGAGCACAACGCGGTGCATCAGTGCCTGCGCGGCGGACGGATGGATGAGGTGGAGCGGGTGTGGCTGACCGCCTCCGGCGGCCCGTTCCTGCACACACCGCGAGAGGAATTTGCGAATATCACGGTGTCCCAGGCACTCAATCATCCAACGTGGAAGATGGGACGCCGAATCACGATCGACTCGGCGACGCTGATGAACAAAGGCTTTGAGGTGATCGAGGCGGTGCGGCTCTTCAACACGCCGCCCTCGCGAACAAAGGTTGTGGTGCATCCGCAGAGCACGGTACACAGCATGGTTGAGTTTGTGGATGGCAGCATTCTGGCGCAGATCAGTGTGACCGATATGCGCCTTCCGATTCTCTACGCGCTCACCTGGCCGGAGCGGATTCAGAGCGATCTGCGCTTTGACGTGCTGTCATTGAATCACCTCGACTTCTGCCCGCCCGACCTGGATAAGTTCCCATGTTTGCGGCTGGCCTATGAGGCGGTTGAGGCGGGCGGAGCCAAGACGGTGGCCCTGAATGCAGCCGACGAAGTGGCCGTGGCGGCCTTTCTGGAAGGAAAAATCCCCTTTCTTGGCATTCCTGACACAATTCAGGCTGTTTTGAATGAAACGCCGGCCCATAAACCGGAATCTATACTAGAGGTACTTTTTATGGATTCCGAGGCGCGGGAGCTTGCACGACGATTTGTGAATGCAAGCTCGACTGCATCTCGAGTGGCCACCACAAAACACGTTTAAAGTTGGAGAGAACATATTCCGTATATGATTAGCGCTTTTTACACTCTGGTCGGTGCAATTCTCGTGCTGGGAGTGATGATCCTGGTGCATGAGTTCGGTCACTTTGCGGCGGCCAAGCTGCTGGGCGTGCGCGTAGAAGTTTTCTCCATCGGCTTCGGCAAGCGTCTCTTCGGTTTTCGGCGCGGCGAGACTGACTACCGCATCTCCGCGCTGCCCCTTGGCGGCTATGTGAAGATGACCGGCGTCAATGCCGTGGAGATGCCGGAAGATCGTCCGCAAGGAGCGACGGGCAATGATCCGGGCGAGTTTCTGCATCACCCTCGCTGGCAGCGGCTGATTATTGCTGTGGCCGGACCGATCGCAAACCTGATATTGGCGGTTGCGCTGCTGACCGCAGTGTTCGCGCTGCACCATGAGGTTCCCTACGGATTCTACGAGCCTGCTTTGGTGGGCTGGTGTGCGCCGGGACTTCCGGCGGATGAGGCCGGGCTGAAGGCGGGCGACCAGATCGTCAAGATCGGCGAGACGCAAAATCCAACCTGGCAGGATGTGCTCAACAAGGTTCTAGTGAGCCCCAACCAGCCAATCGCGCTGCAGGTGAAGCGTGGCGATCAAGTTCTGCCTCTCACTTTGACGCCCAAGGTAGAAGGCAAGCAGCAGGTGGGCGAGGCTGGCTGGCTTCCGTGGAAGCCGTTTGTGGTGACCGCGCTTGAGAAGGAGATGCCGGGTGAACAGGCTGGGTTGAAGATTGGCGATGAGATCATTTCCGTCGATGGAAATCCGATTCGCGCCACCGGTGCAATGCAGGCGTATCTGCAGACCGTAAAGGACAAGCCCATACACCTGGAGTTGCTGCGTCAGAGCCAGAAGCTTACGTTGACTGTGACTCCAAAGCTGGTAGCGGGAGATACACAGACGAAGACCTATCGCATCGGTTTTGGCTCGGAACCCATGCAGGTTGAAAAGCTCCCGGTTGCGCAGGCATTCACCCGCTCGGTGGACGAGTGCAGAAAGCTCTCCGGGCTTATCTTCGACCTGATTGGGCGCATGGCCGAGCGCAAGGTATCGATCAAGCAGATGTCAGGACCGATCGAGATCGTCAGAGTTTCCGGCGAGATGGTACACCATCGCAGCGCCAATGATCTGATGGAATTCATGTCCATGATCAGCCTGCAGCTTGGGCTGTTCAACCTATTGCCTATTCCGATTCTCGACGGCGGGCTCATCGCCATGCTGCTGATTGAATCCGTAATGCGGCGCGATATCAATGAGGCTATCAAGATCCGGCTCTACCAGGCGGCTTTTGTGGGCCTGGTGCTTTTCGCCGGTATGGTGATCTTCAACGACGTTGTGAAGATGCTGCCCGGCCAGTAATGGCCGGTCTGAAGACTGGGGCGCCTGCGGGCGCCCTTTTCTGCTGGTAAAATCAAGAGAAGAGCAATCTATGGCAATGATCCATCGCAGAAAAAGCTACACGGCAAAGATAGGAAACGTTCGCGTCGGCAGCGACGCACCGGTCATGGTGCAATCCATGACCAACACGGACACGGCAGACGTGGCCTCAACGGTGAAGCAGGTGGCGGCCCTGGCTCGCGCCGGCTCCGAAGTGGTGCGGGTCACGGTGAACAACGAAGCTGCGGCGGCAGCCGTGCGGCCGATTGTGGACGAACTCGCGGAGATGGGCATTCACGTCCCCATCGTCGGCGATTTTCATTACAATGGGCACCTGCTACTGAAGAATTTTCCGGAGTGCGCGCGAGCACTGGCGAAATACCGCATCAATCCCGGCAATGTCTCGATTGGACGCAAGAACGACGACAACTTCCGCACCATGATCGAGTGCGCAATTGAGAACGACAAACCTGTGCGCATCGGAGTGAATTGGGGCTCACTGGATCAGCAGTTGCTGGCGCGCATGATGGACGAAAACGCGAAGCTCACCGATCCGAAAGAACCTCGCGAAGTAATGATCGAGGCCATGATCGTGAGCGCGCTGCATTCCGCGGAACTGGCCGAGAGCTACGGTCTGGCGGGCGATCACATTCTGCTCAGCGCCAAGGTAAGCGGCGTGCAAGACCTGGTGGATGTCTATCGCGATCTGGCCGTGCGATGTGAGTATCCCCTACACCTTGGGTTGACCGAGGCAGGCATGGGAGCCAAGGGAATTGTGGCCAGCACCGCTGGGCTCGCGATTCTTTTGCAGGAAGGCATCGGCGACACCATCCGCGTCTCTCTGACTCCGGCTCCGGGCGGCGACCGTACCGAAGAGGTGCAGGTCGCGCAGCAGGTACTTCAATCTCTGGGCATTCGCAGCTTCCTGCCTCAGGTCACGGCTTGCCCCGGATGCGGACGCACCACATCGACCTACTTCCAGGAGTTGGCGCAGCAGATTCAGTTCTACGTGCGCGAGCAGATGCCGCTGTGGCGCAAGGAATTCGACGGCGTGGAAGAGATGAAGCTGGCGGTGATGGGCTGCATCGTGAACGGGCCGGGTGAATCGAAGCACGCCAATATCGGCATCTCACTGCCGGGTACGTTTGAGGACCCAAAGGCTCCTGTCTTCATCGACGGACGCCTGGTGACCACCCTCAAGGGTGACCACATTGTTGAGGAGTTCAAGCAGATTCTGGACGACTACGTGGCGAAAAGGTATGCGAAGAAGGCAGAACCGGTGAAGATCTAGCTCACGCGTTCAAAGAAACAGACGCGGGCTTACGGCAAATCGTCCGAGCCCGCGTTCTTGTTTTGGAAAGAACGACTCCGCTCCATCGGGCTATGCCTTGACCGCGATGAACATCAGTCCGAAGGCTGCGGCAAACCACACGGCGAAGGCGGCGACGTTGATGGCAATACGAATCGGCGTGCTGTCAATCATCCAATAAAATCTGGCATCCATAACTTTTCCTCCTGCGCGATGCAGCGAACACCCCGCGTGTCCGTTAGCGCATGGGAACAGATACGGCGATGGGATGGAGATAGTTCCGTGCGCACAGAAAAGGTTTGCGATCAGAAGTAGGTCACCACAATGACCCAGAAGACCGGATTGTCATAGGTTGCGCTGGCCCGATAGCACGCTCCCACTGAAAACGCGCTGGAAGGGCTGATCTTCAGTCGCTCAAGCGACTCTGGAACCTGGGTGAGATCAATGGCGGTAAATGCGACCGAATTGCTGATTTTGGTGGAGAGCAATCCGGCCTTTGGATTCAGGTTATCGCGCTCGGCCATCTTGCAGGCGCGGTTGCGCAGTTCAGGTGCTGGAATGCGCGGCCATGGGGTTAATCCGATTGCCTTGCGCAAACGGTCAAGGTTCAAGGCCACGCGCATCTCGGCGTCGTCCACGGAGGCAGTGGGAAGCCGTCGGGCAAAATCTTGAGTGACGTAAATGCCGTCAGGAGTGTCCACCACTCCGATGCCGATGGCGTTGAATTGCGCGTCGAGGATGTTGGCGCGGTGTCCGGGCGAGTTCATCAGCGCGGTGTGGGCGCGTGCGGCACCGGAGGTGCGGGCAACGTTCTCTCCGCTGACGTCGTAACGCAGTGCCACCTCTCCGAGACGGAGGGAGAGTTTGGGCTCGCCCGCAAGCTGATGCTCCACTTCTCCGGTATCTGCCATCAGCAAGGAATGCTTTCGTGCCGCGCGCTGCAAACGCTCATCGAAGACCAGCGTACTGAGGCCGCGCGAATGCCGCTCGCGATTCACAAGTTGGAAAATCTGCTGCTCGGCCTGCGAATCAAAGGTGGGCCCCGAGCGCGCGAACGCGGCTGCGACCAGTAGCAGAGGTATAAGAATCGTTAATGCGCGCCGCCGCAACCTTCCACATCCTAGGTGGGGTACAATCCAAGAACCCGGAGCTTCTCTCATGTTCATGATCGTCCTCACCGCTGTTCTTGCATCCATGTTCGGAGCCTGCATCGCCGCGGTGATTGTTTCCTCGCGTGCGTCCGCCCTGCGTAGTCAATCGGCCGCCCTGCAATCAGAGCTGGCCGTAGCCAAGAATAGCCTGATGGCCGTACAGGAACAACTTACCAAAGTTAGCAGCGAACTCAAATCAAATACAGATGCGCGATTTACTTCAGAATTGGAAGTGTCACGGCTTAGCGAGCGGCTAAAGCAGCAGGAATTTCAGTCAGGGCAACAACTGCAACAGCAGCAGCGTCAACTTGAGCAGCAACTGAGCGCCGAACGGCAGCAATCGAGCGAAAAACTTGAACTGCTGACAGCGGCGCGAGTCGAACTTTCCAATCAATTCGAGACCCTCGCCAACAGGATTCTGGAAGAGAAGACGAAGCGTTTCACCGAGCAGAACCAGACCAATCTCTCGCAACTGCTGACACCGCTCTCGGAGAAAATCCGGAGCTTCCAACAGAAAGTGGAGGAGGTGTACGTGCAGGAGGGCAAGGACCGCTCGGCTCTCAGCGAGCAGGTGCGAATGCTGATGAGCATGAATCAGCAACTCTCTGACGACACCAGCAACCTGACGCGCGCTCTCACCTCCTCGGCGAAGGCTCAGGGCGACCTCGGCGAGATGATCCTGGAGAAAATTCTCGAATCCTCAGGGCTGCGCAAAGGCGAAGAATACTTTGTGCAGAACAGCTACCGCAACGAAGACTCGCGGCAGCTGCGGCCGGACGTAATTGTGAAGCTGCCCGATCACAAGCACCTGGTCATCGACAGCAAGGTTTCGCTGACCGCCTACAACGAGTACGTCAACGCGGAAACCGAGGAGGCGCGCAAACTGGCGCTGTCGCGGCACATGGATTCCGTGCGCAAGCACATCAAGGAATTAGCCGACAAGAATTACCAATCGCTGCACCAACTGCAATCCATCGACTTCGTGTGCATGTTCGTTCCCATCGAAGGTGCGTTCACGGCGGCTATCGGCAATGACGCGGAGTTGTGGGGCAGTTCCTACGAACGGAATGTATTGCTGGTGAGTCCAAGTACGCTGCTGTTTGTGGTGCGCACCGTGGCCCACCTGTGGCGGCAGGAGCGGCAGAAGCAGAACGTGCAAGACATTGTGAATCGCGGCGCGGAACTGTATGACAAACTGGTGGGCTTTGTGGACGACCTGAAGAGCGTGGGCGACCGCCTGGAGCAGGCGAAGTCGAGCTACGGTCTTGCGCTCGGCAAGCTCTCTACCGGCAAGGGAAACGTGATCCGCCAGGCGGAGATGCTGAAGCTACTGGGCGTGAAGCCGAAGAAAGCTCTGCCGACGGACTTTCTGGACGCGAGTTCCGAGGACGAGCCGCTGTTGCCGGAAAAGGCCGATGCGGCGAGCACGTCGTAGCGCTCGCGGGGACTGAAATCAGAAAAGCCTCGCGCCGATGACGCGGGGCTTCTTCATGCAAGAGCGTTACTGCCGCAGCGAGCCACCGAGCGACTCTAGGGCTTTCACAATCTGCTGCGACCAGTTTGCAACTTCATCGTCGCGCAGCGTGCGCTCAGCGGACTGGAAGCGCACACGCAACAGGAACGAGTACGTTCCCGCCGCCAGCGAGCCGCCGCGGAAAGTTTCTGCCGGAAGCACCGCTGCCAGCTCTGCAATCCCGAGCGCCGCGAGTTTCAGGCGAATGCTTTCAAACTCCAAAGCATCCGGTAGCACAAACGAGAAGTCGCGCTCCACCGCGGGATACCTTGAGATGGGCGTATACGTGGGCTGGCGCAAGGCAAGCTCGTACATCGCCTCGACGAAAACTTCAGCCACGAATACATCCTGCTTGAGCTTGCGAGCGGCGGCCACCTCGGGATGAAGCTGGCCGAAGATTGCTACGGTTTTCCCCGCGACCTGTGCGCGCGCCGAACGGCCCGGATGCAACCACGTGGGCACCGTGCGATCAAAGGTCAGGTCCGCGGCCTCGAAGGCGGCGAGAAGCTGCTCCAGGTCTCCCTTGACGTGGAAGAACGTAAGCGGCTCGGGCTTGCCATGCACGCTCGACTGGCGTGCGGCTCCGGTGGAGACGAACGCGAGTGAGTTGTGCTCATCCAAATTCACATCCCCGGACTCGCCCTGCTTGGCGTAAACGTGTCCTGCCTCGAAGAGGCGCACATCGGTGTTTCCGCGATTCAGATTGTAAGCCGCTTGCAGCAACAATCCGGGGACGAGCGTGGTGCGCATGTAAGACGCTTCTTCGCTCAAGGGATTGGCAATCCGCACGGGCTCAGGTGAGGCGAAGAAGCGCGCATCCTCCTGCGGGATGAACGTGGAGGAGAGCGACTCGTTGTATCCGAGGGCGAGCAGGCGTTGACGCAGTGCGGCCTGCTTGCGTGCGTTGGGCAGTTCGACAACTCCGCCAGCAAAGGACGGCAGCGTGCCGGGAATTTTGAGGTAGGAGTAAATGCGCGCGACTTCTTCGATGAGATCGATTTCGCGCTCCACATCGAGACGCCACGTGGGCACGGTGACCATGAACTCCGGGCCACTGCCTTCGGCGTTGAATTGTTCGACACCGAAGCCGAGCCGATGCAGAATGCGCGCAATTTCCGATGGAGGAATCTCTACGCCAAGAATGCGCTTGACCTCGCTGGAGGCAAGCTCGATGCGGGGCTGCGCGATGGTGCGGGCCACCGCGTCAATTTCCGTGGAGACCGCACCACCGGCGCTCGCAACGATCAACTCCGCGACTCGCGCGCAAGCCGTTTGCGTGATGCCCACGTCTGCGCCGCGCTCGTAACGATGAGAGGCGTCCGTATGCATGCCAAGGCGGCGGGAGGTGCGGCGGATGGATGCTGGATCGAACCACGCGGATTCGATGAGCACGTTCTTGGTGGCGTAGGTGATCATCGTCGCCTCGCCGCCCATCACTCCGGCAATTGCCACGGGCTTTACGGCATCTGCGATGACGAGGTCTTCGGGCGCGAGTTTGCGCTCCACGCCGTCGAGCGTGGTGATGGTCTCCCCGGCGCGGGCGCGGCGCACAATGATCTTTCCGCCCGCTAGCTTGTCGAGATCGAATGCGTGCGTGGGCTGTCCGATTTCGTTCAGCACGTAGTTCGACGCGTCGGCCACGTTGCTGATGCTGCGCTGCTCAACCAGTTCGAGGCGATGCGCAACGCTCTTGGGCGCGGGCGCAATCTTCACACCGCGAACAATGCGTGCGGTGTAACGCGCGCAGCCTTCCGCGTCCTCGATTTCGATGGAGAAGTTTGCCGGGCCGCTCTCAATGACCTTCGGCGCAAGCGGCACAAGGTCAAGGTCGTAGATGGCTGACACCTCGCGCGCCACCCCGTAGTGGTTCATGGCGTCAACGCGGTTGGTGGTAATTTCGGCTTCCCAGGTCTGATCTGCGCCTTCGCCGAAATAGCCTTCAATGGCAATGCCGCTGACGGTGAGAGCCTCGGCCACGTCGCGGTCACTGGCGGTGGGAGAGACGAAATCGCGAATCCAATTCGGTGAAATTTTCATTACGCAAACTGCTCCAGGAAACGCATGTCGCCGTAGAAGAACTGCTGGATGTCATCGACGTTATAGGTCATCATCGCCAGGCGCTCCACGCCCATGCCGAAGGCGAAGCCGCTGAGCTTCTTCGGGTCATAGTTCACGAATCCGAAGACGTTGGGATCGACCATTCCAGCGCCCAGTAGTTCGATCCAGCCACTCTGTTTGCAGGGGCGGCAACCTTTGCCTCCGCAGAACGGGCAAGAGATGGAAACCTCGACGCTGGGTTCGGTGAAGGGGAAAAACGACGGACGGAAGCTGGTCTTTACCGCCGAACCGAACAGCGACTTCATTGCGTGGTCGAGCGTTCCCTTCAGATCGCCAAAGGTGATGTTGGTGTCAACGCAAAGGCCCTCAAGCTGGTGGAAGACCGGCGAGTGGGTAGCGTCTGGCGCGTCATTGCGATGCACCTTGCCGGGACAGATGACACGCACGGGAGGCGACAGGTTTTCCATGGTGCGAATCTGCACGGGCGAGGTGTGCGTGCGCAAGAGCAGCCGGTCGCGCTGGGCCTTCAACTCCTGGTTGGCGATGAAGAGCGTGTCTTGAGTGTCGCGCGCGGGATGGTTGGGCGGAAAGTTCAGGGCCTCAAAGTTGTAGTAGTCGCTTTCGACCTCTGGGCCTTCAGCGATGGAGTAGCCCATCTTTACGAAGACCGAGATCAGCTCGTCAAGGGTGCGCAGCACGGGATGGCGCACCCCGAGGGGACGTTCGATTCCGGGCAGCGAGATGTCCAGCGTCTCGGACTTCAGGCGGCTGGCGAGGGCGGAGTCCAACGTTTGACCACCTCCCCTGGCGCGCCAGTCTGCAATGCTCTTTGTTACCCGTCGGTCGAGGTCTTGCTCTTCCCCGAACTCTGCCTCCAGCGAAAGCATGTTGATCTCCGCGAGTTCAACTGCCTCCTCTATCTTTGCCTTGAGCACCTTGAATACTATGCCCACGTAGCGCTTGTCGGGGCCGGGCGCGGCCTTCAGCCACAGGTCGTTGACCTGCGTCAGCAGGCCGTTCTTCCGCGCCAACCAGCGATTGCGGAAATGTTCACAAGCCACTGCATCGATTGCGGCACGGGCCTCATCGTCCAGCGCGGCGAGCAGTTCCTTGACAGCCGCGTCGATTGCTTCAGGAGTGAAATATTCGAGTCTTGGGATGCAGTACATGATTCCTTCTTTATCTGTCATCCTGAGCGGAGCGAAGCGGAGTCGAAGGACCCCTATCGCTTTCATACCACTCCCGGCTCAGGTCAACCCACTGTGGGTTCTGCGCCTCAATGAGCGCAATCTTCTTCTGCCGCTTCCAGCCCTTCAACTGCTTCTCGCGATCAATCGCCACGCGAACATCGTCGAATCTCTCGAAATACAACAAGCGATCAACGCCGTACTTTGCGGTGAAGCCGGGGAATTCATGATGCTTGTGCTGCCATACTCGCCTCTCAAGGCTGTTCGTGATCCCGATGTAGAGCGTACCGGACAAGCTGCCGACAATGTAGGTGTAGAACCGGTACTCCCGCTTCGCCATACGGGTCCTTCGCTTCGCTCAGGATGACAACAAGAACAACACAGGGCGGTCCGAGGACCGCCCTGTTCTCACTCTAGCCGCACCTAAGGACTTAGGCAGCGACGGCGGCCTTGGCCTGCTCGACCAGGGCGACAAAACCCGCTGGATCATTGACGGCAATATCGGCCAGGATCTTGCGATCAAGCTCGATGCCTGCGACTTTCAGGCCGTGAATGAATTGCGAATAGCTGAGTCCGCTGAGCTTGGCGGCGGCGTTGATACGCACGATCCAAAGCGAACGGTATTGGCGCTTTTTCTGCTTACGGCCAGTAAAAGCGAACTTGAGGCCGCGCTGTACGGCTTCCTGTGCAGCCTGATAGAGCTTTGATTTTGTGAGGAAGTACCCACTGGCGCGCTCTAATATCTTCTTGCGCTTGTCACGGCGCTTTGTACCACGTTTTACGCGAGGCATTTGCTGCTACCTTCCTTTTAGAAACATCCGCTGGACTTCGTCCGCGGGATTATGGCGGCTGGAGGCAGGAGGCTTTTGACCCTTGAACCTCTTCACACGCCCGGGTTTGCACCCTTTGTTGCGCCGGACGAATCGATGCCGTCCGGCGGGAGATCACCCCGATTTAGTAGGGGATCATCCTCAAAATCTTAGGCAGATCGGCCTTATCGACCATTCCACCCATATCCATCTGGCGCTTGCTCTTCGTGCTCTTCGAAGTCAGGATGTGGCGCTGGAAAGCGAAACCGCGCTTTACCTTGCCCGAACCCGTCTTGTGGAAGCGCTTGGAGGCGCCGCTGTGAGTCTTCATCTTCGGCATTTGTTGGGTCCTAAAAACGACTACTGTTATTAAACACGAGAACAGCCCCCTCGGGCAAACCAGCCCGGTGAGAATGCCCGCTAAAAGTGTTGCGGAAAGCGGCGTACGGAGAAGCGCAGTCGAACTCCGGCTGCGCCGTTGCGGCTACTTCTGAACCTTGGGCGGAGCCAGAATCAGGTGCAGGGTGTTCCCTTCCTGCCGAGGCATATTCTCGACCACGGCCTTGTCCGCAATGTCTTTGATCAGCCGCTGCAAGATCTCACGACCGAGCATCTGGCGGGTCATTTCACGTCCGCGGAAAAAGATGGTTGCCTTTACCTTGTCACCGTCACTCAGGAAACGTAGAGCATGATTTTTCTTGGTCTGATAATCGTGCTCGTCCACATTAATGCGGAACTTCACTTCCTTGATGGTGATGACTTTCTGGTTCTTCTTTGCCGCGCGCTCCTTTTTTTCCTGCTCATACATGTACTTACCAAAGTCCATGATGCGGCAGACAGGGGGCTGCGCGGTGGGTGAAACCTCTACCAAGTCGAGTCCTTTTTCCTTGGCAATTTTGAGCGCATCGAGCGGGGCCATGATGCCAAGTTGCTCGCTCTGATCGTCAATCACGCGAATTTCGCGGACGCGAATACGCTCGTTCGTTCGGATAAAACGCTTATCGATACGGTCCTCCGATGGTACTGAAACCGCTTAAAGTATAGCACGGAAAGGAAGTTGCCCTTGGGCGCAAGCAGAGTGCGCGAGCAGTGCCGATGAGACCGGAATCGCGCTGGACGGCTATGCCTTCAACGCTTTGGCAATGTCGCGGTCGATGCTCTCAGGGCTGGTTAGCGATGCATAGCGATCAAGAACCGTTCCATCGCGGCCAATCAGGAACTTGGTAAAGTTCCACTTGATGTCATCGCCGAACAAACCGCCAGCCTCGCTCTTCAGGTGCTTATAGAGCGGATGCGCGTCGTCTCCGTTCACCTCAATCTTGGAAAATAGCGGGAAGGTGACGCCGTAGTTCAATTCGCAAAAACTGCTGATGTCCGCATCGCTGCCGGGCTCCTGATGCCCGAACTGATCGCAGGGAAAGCCTAGAATCTCCAGCCCCTGCTTGATGTATTTCTTGTAGAGCTCTTCGAGTCCCTTGTACTGCGGGGTGAATCCACACTTGCTGGCGGTGTTCACAATCAGCAGCACCTTGCCGCGATAGTCGGCAAACTGCTTCTTTTTTCCATTATTGAGTTTGGCGGAAAAATCAAAAACCGTGGACATGGTTGGCCTTTCAGGAGTGAAGCTTGAAGCGGAAGAATTATAGAACCTTTCCCACCAAAGCTTCGCCCTCAATGGAATGGATGCGCGCAGTGAGCATACGATTCGAGGGGAATTCGCCCTCAATCCACAGCTTTTGATAGTTGTCCGTGAGTGCCTCAGTACGGCCGTTCAAGACCTGTGTGAGCGTCAGCGCGCGCAGCGTGCCGCCAATCAACTGCTGCTGGAAAGATTGCTTCTTGCGGGCGGCAAGTTCGCGCAACACGCGATTTCGTTCACGTGCCTTATGCACGGGAACCTGCGCCGGCATCTGGGCCGAGGCGGTGCCGGGACGGGACGAATAGGTGAAGACGTGCAGGTAAGTAAAGGGCAGCCGCTCGATGAACGCGCGCGTCTGCTCGAAATCTTCTTCGCTCTCGCCCGGAAAACCCACCATGACGTCGGCTCCAATGGCCGCCGTCGGCATCAGGTCATGGATTCGCCGGATGCGGTCCTCGTAATGCCACGGCCGATAGCGGCGATGCATCAATCGCAGAATGCGATCACTGCCGCTCTGCAATGGGACATGCGCATGGCGGGCGATGCGATCCGTGGAGGCGATCAGCGTAATCAGGTCGTCGCTCCAATCCATGGCCTCTACGGAACTGATGCGCAGCAGAGGAACCTTGGTGCGATCGAGGACGGCACGCAACAGATCGACGAAGCGCAGGCGGGCCGCGTCATTCGTGTCAGAACCAGTGCGCGGATCGCGGCCCAGATCGCGGCCCCACTTGCCGAGGTTGATTCCACTGAGGACCAACTCCTGGTAACCGTTGACCACAAGTTGATCCACGTTGCGCAGCACCTCGCCAAGCGGCAGCGAGCGGCTGCGGCCTCGCACGAATGGGATGACGCAGAACCCACAGCGATTGTTGCAGCCGTCCTGCACCTTGAGATTGGGTCGCGTCTTTTCGTTATCGGAATCGAAGACCGGCGCGGCCATCAATTCGGTGTGGGCAAAGATGTCATCCACCACCACCGGGGCGCGGTGCGCCGCCGCGTCCTGCCCTGTAATCTGGCCGAAGGACGTGCCCGTCATGGCGGAACTGGCGAGGGAATCCAGTGAAACGAATCCGGCGCTGGCGGCAATCTCAGCGAGCCGGTGTTTGTGCGAATTGCCAACCACCAGCGAGACGCCGTCGAGCGCGGAAATTTCTTCAGGCGCACGTTGTGCGTAGCATCCGGTGACGAGAATGCGGGCGGAAGGATTGGTGCGGTGAATCCGTCGAATGGCTGCGCGCGCATCCTGATCGGCCGAAGAGGTGACGGTACAGGTATTGAGTACCACGATTTCGGCGTCCGTCGCAGCTTCGGCACGATGCATGCCCCCATCGGTCAACTGCCGCTCAATGGCCGCCCCATCGGCTTGGGTGGCACGACATCCGAAATTTTCTACGTAGAAACTTCCCACAGGAGTATTATATGGGCAAATTGGAGTGGTTCAGTCGCCTTTGCAACTGCTCTTGATATTCCTGTCATTCAAAATTCTTGCTGTTGCGTTTTGGCCATTGCGTGCCCGATGGCTGCTGCAAGCATCCAAAGGACTCGGCTGTTTCAAGTCGTTTTCCTACAAACCCTGGAGCCCGTGAATGAAGCGACGCATTTTGCTCGTAGATGACGAACTAGCGATTTTGCTGACACTGAAGGCGATCCTCGAAATGAATGGTTTCGAAGTGGATACGGCGGCGTCGGCACGCGAAGCCGCACAGAAGTTATCTGCTGGAATTTTTGACATGGTCATCACAGACATGAGCATGGAGAGCGAAACTTCTGGATACGAAGTGATCCGCGCCGCGCGTTCACAGGCTTATAACCCCGCGACAGCGATCCTTACCGCTTTCCCAAGTCTCGGCGGAAGATGGAAGAATGAAGGCGCGGAGTCCTTGCTGGTGAAGCCCATGAATACCAACGATCTCCTTCGTCAGATCGAGGCGCTGCTGGTTACTCATCAGGACAGCAAGCAGAAGAACTTCAAGCAGGAACTTGCCAACCAGGCATCAGGCCTGCGAGCGGCGGAAGTGATTGCAGCAAAAGACGGCGCGCGAAAATTAGGCTGAGCCGCATTGCGGCCGTTGTCGACCTCCGCTTGCTGCGTTCGAAGCAGCAAGCGACTCCCGAGAGTGCAATGGCTTCAGGCAGATGCGGTTGAAGATTTCTTCTGCTGCCCGAAGCATTCCCGGCAAAATACTGGTCTTCCCTGGGAGGGACGAAATGGCAGGACAGTTTCTTTTCCGCAGCCCGCGCAGACGGCCACGGTTTCCTGCTTGTTAAAGCGGTTTGGCCCTGCAGCCTGAGCGGGTGCCCGTTTCAGTTTGCAGGCCTTGCAGCGCTTGGGTACATTCTTGAACTGTTTGTCGTGAAAAAAGAGCTGTTCTCCAGCGGTAAATATGAAGTCTCCGCCGCAGTCCACGCACTTAAGCACTCTGTCCTGGAATTCCATGGGATCCCCTTTCAGCCCCGAATCCACAACATTGCCACTGCGTTATTTCAATATTGCGCAGAACTCAGCCCACTTCGGCAGCCACTGGCCTATTCTGGAGACCACCACAAACGGCTGCCATACATGCCCGGAAATCTTACTACCGAATGTACATTTCGGGCGAAGCATTTTGGGGGAGCCTTAAGATATAAGTGGGAAATCAGCGCCCTAGGATTGCGCTTGCGACCTTAGCATATTCTGCAGAGGCTAAGAGTTCTCGTCGTGTCCGGCAGAAGCTCTCGGCGGTTTTGCTGGTTTCATCGCGCCTTTGGTTCTGGTATGGTCAATATTTTGGGGCAGTTGCGCACGGGACGCGCCTGAAGAGTACGGCTCTGGCCAGCAGCATCGCCAGCCTGCCCCCCACGTGGAGGATTTCAAATGATTCGGCCCTACAAGGGCATCTTGCCCACCATTCCCAGCACTTGCTACGTGGATATTTCCGCGCAGGTGATTGGCGATGTGGTACTTGGCGAACACGCCAGTATCTGGATGAATGCCGTGGTTCGCGGCGATGTTCATTCCATCCGCATAGGCAGAAACACAAATATCCAAGACAACTCCGTGTTGCATGGAATGTTGGGGAAGTGGCCCGTGATACTGGGCGATGACGTCACCGTGGGCCACACGGTGACCCTCCACGGATGCGTGATCGAGGACCGGTGCCTGATCGGCATGGGTGTCATTATTTTGAACGGAGCGCAGATCGGGCATGACTCGATCATCGCCGCCGGAACACTGATTCCTGAAGCAACCGTGGTGGAACCTGGTTCGCTGTGGATGGGCGCGCCGGGAAAATTCCGACGCTATTTGACTGAAGAGGAGAAAGCTTCAATTTTGACGTATCGCACAAACTACCTGGGCTATAAAGAGCAGTACCTGCGGGAGCTGGGACAGTGAGCGCTAACGGCGGGCCTCTGACGATGGCGGAAAAGACCGTTGGGATCCTGATCTATTCGGACGTGGAAGTGTTGGACTTCTGCGGTCTTTTTGAAGTTTTTGCCACCACCCGCCTGGACGAGGACTCGCGGCGTGAAACCGAGTCGCCCATTCACCAGTTGCTGGTGGCAGAGAGCAAAGAAGTGGTGCGTACCAGCGGCGGAATGCAGATTCTGCCGGACGTGGACTTCGATTCCTGCCCGGCGCTGGATATGCTGCTGGTTCCAGGAGGCCACGGCATCCGCAGCCTCATGCATCAGTCCGAGTACCTTGACTGGCTGAAGAAGATGGCTCCGCAGCTGGATCGGCTGGCTTCGGTAGGAACCGGATCCCTGTTGCTGGGTGAAGCTGGACTGCTGGTGGGCAAGACGGCCACCACCCATTTCCGCTCGGTCGATTTCTTCCGCGAACGCTTTCCCCGAACCTCGCTGTTGCCTGAGCTGCCCATGGTGGTGGACGGTAACATCGCTACCGCAAACAGTATTCGCGCCGGCATTGACATGGCACTCTACCTGGTGGCCCGGACCTACGGCGAGACCATCGCGCGCCAGGCCGCACGGCAGATGGAATATCCATACCCGGACGAGCAGAATTTCCGGGCGAGGAACGGACACAAATGATCAAAGCCGTACGCGGCACCCGCGACCTGCTGCCTCCTGACACCGAACTCTGGAACTTCGTGGAGCGTAAGGTACGCGAGGTGTTTGCCCGCTATAACTATCACGAGATTCGCACCCCGGTCTTCGAGTCCACCGAGCTGTTCGCCCGCGGCGTGGGCGAGGACACCGACATTGTCTCCAAGGAGATGTTCACCTGGGAGGACAAGGCCCGCGCTGCCAGCGAGAAGACGCAGACGCTGACCTTGCGTCCGGAAAACACCGCCGGCGTTGTGCGCGCCTACATTGAACATGAGCTGGGCCGCAGTGGATTGCTGCAGAAGCTCTACTACATTGGGCCGCAGTTCCGGCGCGAGCGTCCGCAGAAAGGCCGCTACCGCCAGTTCTTCCAGATCGGAGCGGAGGTCCTCGGACCTCCGACCGCAGGCAGCGAACTGCCCATGCGCGATGCAGAAATATTGGACATGCTGACCGCGCTGCTCGACGCCGTTGGACTAAAGGGCTGGACACTCTATCTCAATTCCGTGGGCTGCCTTGACTGCCGTCCCGCCTACAACCAGGCTCTGCGCGAGGCACTGGCCGGAGTGAAGGATCAGCTTTGCGGAGACTGTCAGCGGCGCGCCGAAACCAATCCTCTGCGCGTGCTCGACTGCAAGGTTCCGGCGGATCAACCAATCTTCGAGAAGCTGCCGAAGATCGCAGACTATCTCGACGAAGGTTGCCGCACGCACTTTGCTGAAGTACGCGCCATTCTTGACACTCTCAAAGTTCCGTATCAAGTGAACGAGCGCATGGTGCGCGGCTTGGATTACTACACCCGCACGACGTTTGAGTTCACCCATGGCGATCTCGGCGCGCAGAGTGCAGTGCTCGGCGGCGGCCGCTATGACGGACTCAGCGAACAGCTCGGCGGACCGAAAGCTCCCGGCATTGGCTTTGCCATTGGCGAAGACCGCCTGGTGCTTGCCCTGCAGGCGCAACAGCAACAGGCACTCGCACCGCTGAAGGCGTTTGTCATGCCGCTGGGTAAGGGGATGAATCGCCATGCGATGAAGCTTGCCAAGGAACTTCGTGCCGCGGGCATTGCCGTGGATGTGAGCGATGAAAGCTTCCGGCTGAAGAAGAGCTTTGAGACCGCGGAAAAACTCGGTGCGGCCTTCGCCATCATCGTCGGCGAGAACGAGGTTCAGGCCGGAGCCTACGCGGTGAAGGACTTGAAGAGCGGTGAGCAGACCACGGTATCAGGCGGCGAACTACTGGCCTACCTGGCAGATTAAGATCACGACTTCCACCAAGGCTGTCGGCGCGCGTGTGTGCGGTGCGCCATATATCGTACGATGGAGAATGCGGCTTCTATTCCGCAAGGCGGACAGTAAACGATGCAACTTGATTTCTTAGGCGACTTGAAGCGTACCCACCGCTGCGGAGAGCTGCGCTCTACCGATGCGGGAAAAACGATCACCCTGATGGGCTGGGTCAATCGGCGGCGCGATCACGGCAATCTTATCTTCATTGACCTGCGCGACCGCTCAGGCATTACACAGATTGTCTTTGACAAAGAGCGCAATCCGCAGATGCATGAGCGCGTCGAAGCCGTGCGCAACGAATACGTGCTGGCCGTGACCGGCGAGGTGGAACTGCGCTCGGAGAATACCGTCAATCCGAAGATGGAGACCGGCGAGATCGAGGTGATTGCCGCCGAGTTGAAGCTGCTCAATGAGAGCAAGGTGCCGCCGTTCTTCCCCGGAGACGCCAACGTCAACGTGAACGAAGAGGTGCGGCTCAAGTATCGCTATCTCGACCTGCGCCGTCCGGAGATGCACGCCAACGTCGAGATGCGCCATCGTGTAACCTTGGCCATTCGCAACTACCTTGCAGGGCAGGGCTTCTACGAAATCGAGACGCCGATCATGACGCGCTCCACTCCCGAAGGCGCCCGTGATTACCTGGTGCCCAGCCGCGTCCATCCCGGCGAGTTTTACGCACTGCCGCAGTCGCCGCAGATCTTCAAGCAACTGCTGATGATCGGCGGCCTTGACCGTTACTTCCAGATCGCGCGCTGCTTCCGCGACGAAGATCTGCGCGCCGACCGCCAGCCGGAGTTCACCCAGATCGACCTTGAGTTGAGCTTTCCCACCGAGGAGACCATTCACTCCGTGGTCGAAGGATTTCTCGACGCAGCTTTCAGCGCGGCGGGCCACACCATCGACAGGCCATTTCCGCAGATGCCATACGACGAAGCCATCCGCCTTTACGGAATCGACAAGCCTGACCTGCGTTTGCCGGCCATGACGGATGTGAAAGCACTGCTGCCTGCCGAAGCCTTCGACACGTTGCAGATCGACGCGGCTTTGCCCGTGGTTGCGATTCGCACGCCCAAGGTTGGCGAGCTTTCTCGCAAGGAGCGCGACGAGCACAAGGCGCTGCTCAATGAGAAACAGACCAAGGTCATCAAGTTCTTCGACGATTTCAAGCGTCTGGAAAAGAGCTGGCCAGAGGCCATCGCAAAGGTTCGCGAGCTAAGCGGCTTCGAGGAGGGCGACCTGCTCGTGATGGTCGCGGCTCCGAAAAAAACTGAAAGCACGTCGCCCACTTCAGGCGATGCCGCAGCCGAACGCCGCCACCAGCGCGAAACGTTCGCTGTATTCTCCAACGCGGGACAACTGAGGCTGGCACTCGCGCAGCGTTACGCGGCGCGCCACAAGGCATTTGAGCAACAGAGCTACAAATTTCTCTGGGTCACCGATTTTCCCTCCTTCGAGTGGGACGAGCAGGCCCAAACCTGGACCTTCGCGCATCATCCGTTCACCTCTCTGCATGAGGATCACATGGAGTTGCTGCACGAAGGTGTCAAGGCCCAGCATGATCCCAATTCGGCATTGGGTGCCATTCGCGCACGCGCCTATGACGTGGTGCTGAACGGAACCGAGCTCGGCTCAGGCTCCATCCGTATTCATCAGCAGGAAGTACAGGCGAAGATCTTCGAGGCTCTGGGAATGGACGAGGCAGAGCAGAAGCTGCGCTTCGGGTTCTTCCTTGAGGCTTTGCAATACGGAACGCCTCCGCATGGCGGCATCGCACTGGGTCTGGACCGTATTGTGATGATCCTGGCGGGCGCACCCAGTCTGCGCGAGGTCATCGCTTTCCCCAAGACGGCGGCGGCCACAGACCTGATGATGGACGCTCCCACCCCGGTCACGGATGCGCAGTTGAAAGAACTCAGCATCGCTGTCCGAAAGTAAGAAGAAACGTTCGCGGCTTCGCAGCCTGAGCGCGGCAATCACCGCGCTCAGGCTGCGGAGCCGCGAACGAGGGTGATGGACAAAGATCAAAGTGGTTGAAAGATTTGATCGCTCTGAAAATGAATGCCGTTGACGATTCCCTGGCGTTTCCCGTATTACGCCAGTCCTGCCACCGTTGAGTCCCGCTCCGGGCGCGGAAAACATTTGCCGCTGGCGGGTGCATGGTAAACCGGGCCAATCATGCGTAGAATTCTAACCAAGGGAGAGTTTTGCGCCGGCATGCCTTTCGCAGCACATTCGCTGCGCGGAGACCCGTCACATTCTTTACCGCAGGTGTAGCTCGACTTCCTGGCGGCTTTGAAATAGCCGCAGAGTGCGTCGACTTGTCACTCATACTCTGTTACCTCGGGACTTTTTGTCGATTATGTCGCAATCGAATTTCGACTCCACGGTCGCCATAGCTAAAGCCCTGCGTGAGGGTATTGAACGCCATGTGCGCTACACATTGGTGCGCTCGCTGGATCATCTGACTCCCGCAGAGCTGCTGGTGCCGGTTTCGCTCGCCGTGCGCGACCTTTTCGTGGACCGCATGTTGACCACCAGCAAGCGCTACCGGCAGGCCGACGCCAAGCACCTTTATTACCTCTCCATGGAATTTCTGATGGGCCGTCTGCTTGGCGACACCGTCTGCAACATGAGGCTGAACGAGGTTCTGGACGGCGTGTTGGGTGAATTTGGAGTACGGCTTGAGCAGGTGCTTGAGAGTGAAGCAGACGCCGGACTCGGCAACGGTGGCCTGGGCAGACTGGCGGCCTGTTTCCTTGAATCGCTGGCGACCCTTGACATGCCCGGCTACGGCTATGGCATCGACTACGAATACGGCATGTTCCGCCAGGAAATCGCCAAGGGGTTCCAGCGCGAAAAACCCGATCGCTGGAAGACCAACGGAACTCCCTTTCAGATTCAGCGTCCCGAAGAAGCCATCGTGATCCCGCTTTACGGCCGCGTGGAGAATGCGCGCGATCGCAGCAAGTTCCGCCAGAGCTGGCTGGATTACCAGGTTGTGGTGGGCGTGCCGAACGATATGCCAGTGGTGGGCTACAACGGCCATACCGTGAATTACCTTCGCCTATTCCAGGCGCGCTCCTCTGACGACTTTGACATTGACATCTTCAACCGCGGCGATTACATCCGCGCCGTCGAACAGAAGATTGGCAGTGAGAACATCTCGCGCGTGCTCTATCCAAGCGATTCCGTGATGGCCGGCAAAGAACTCCGCCTGGTGCAGGAGTACTTCCTTGTGTCCTGCGCCGTGCGTGACATTGCACGAAATTTCCTTGCGCATCACAATGACTTCTCCGTCTTCCACGAAAAAGTCGCTATCCAGATGAATGACACTCATCCCGCGCTGGCGGTTGCCGAATTGATGCGCGTGCTGGTGGACGAGAACAATCTGGAGTGGGAAGACGCCTGGGAGATTACCCAGAAATCGGTCGCCTACACCAATCACACGCTGTTGCCCGAGGCGCTGGAAAAATGGAGCATCGCGCTGATGGAGCGTGTCCTGCCGCGCCACATGCAGATCATTTACAGCATCAACTACAACTTCCTGCGCACTCTCAACGCCTACTCATGGATCGACGGCGAGAAGGTCAGGAAGATGTCGGTGATCGAGGAAGGGCATGACAAGAACGTACGCATGGCGCATCTGGCGATTGTAGCCTCGCACGCCGTGAATGGCGTGTCTGCCTTGCACAGCGATCTGATTCGGACCTCGCTGGTTCCGGAGTTCGCGCAGCTCTGGCCACAGAAGTTCAGCAACAAGACGAACGGCGTGGCACCCCGGCGCTGGCTGCTCAAAACCAATCCGCACCTCTCGCGCCTGCTCACAGAGAGCATTGGCGACGCATGGATCACGGATATGTCTGAGCTGACCAAGCTTGAGCCGCTGGCAAGTGATGCGGCCTTCCAGGCTCGCTTCGCTGAAGTCAAAGTGCAGAACAAATTGAAACTGGCGCGCATCATCCGCGATGAGACCGGCGTCAGCACCGATCCGCGCTCCATGTTTGATGTGCAGATTAAGCGCATCCACGAGTACAAGCGCCAGTTGCTCAACGTGCTCCGCGTAATGCACGACTATCTGCGTATTGTGGAGGACGGCATCGCGCCCCAGACCGCACGCACCGTGCTTTTTGCCGGCAAGGCCGCACCCGGATACTGGGCCGCCAAGCAGATCATCAAGCTCATCCACAACGTAGCAGCGGTGATCAACAAAGACCCCAAGGCCAACCAGCTTTTACGCGTTGCCTTTCTGCCCGACTATCGCGTATCGCTTGCCGAATCCATCATTCCCGCTGCCGACCTGAGCGAACAGATTTCTACCGCCGGCATGGAAGCCAGTGGTACTGGAAACATGAAACTGATGATGAACGGCGCGGTCACCGTCGCTACATGGGACGGCGCCAATATCGAGATCGCCGAAGAAGCCGGTGAGGAGAACATCTACATCTTCGGACTGCGCGCAGAGCAGATTGAGCAGATGCAACGCAACGGACTCTACAATGCTCGCGAGTATTATGAGCGCGATCCGCGTATCAAGCGCGTGCTGGATTGCTTTCTCAACGACCGTTTCTCGCCCAGCGAGCCGGGTCTGTTCCGCTGGATTTTCGACGAACTGATCAGCCGTGGCGACCGTTTCTTCCACGTTGCCGATCTGCCACAGTACATCGATATCAACGAAAAAGTGGACGCCGATTTCAAGGACTCCGCAAAATGGCGGCGCATGTCGATCCTGAACACGGCGCGTTCGCATAAATTTTCCAGCGACCGCACGATCAAGGAATACAGCGCCGATATCTGGGATCTGAAGCAATACCCCAGCACATCACCGGACGATTCGACGATCACGCCTCCGGCAAGCATGCTGGGAATGATCGTGGAATGATTGCGTGAGCGGTTCGCATCGCATGATCCTTCTGTCTTTCCGGGCCTTCTGTGAGCCTCGCGATTGGGGCATGACCCGCGTCATTCCGATACACGTCTCGGGTGCAACCTTTTGATTTATATTTTTTATACTGTCTCTCATAGAGGCGAAGGGATAAGTCATGGCAAACATCAAGTCGCATAAGGGCGTCATTGGCATTCTGACCGGCGGTGGAGATGTTCCGGGATTGAATCCGGCGATTCGCGCCGTCACCATCCGTGCGTTGCGCGAAGGCTACCAGGTGATCGGCATCCGCCGAGGTTGGGGCGGACTGATCGACATTGTCCGCGAGAAGGATTACGACAACGGCGGCAACTTTTCGATACTCACCGAAGAGATCGTTAACCGTGCCGGACGCACCGGCGGCACCTTCCTGCACACCTCGCGCACCAATCCCGGCAAGGTCAAGAAGGAAAACGTACCCTTGCACCTCGCCGACAAATATACCGCGGAGCGCAACGACCTAACGCCGGAGGTGCTGGCGAATCTGGCCTGGCTCGGCATTGATTTCATGATTCCCATTGGCGGCGATGACACGCTCAGCTACGGCGTCCGCCTCTACGAGGAGGGTGCAAAGGTCATTGCCATTCCCAAGACGATGGACAACGACGTTCCCGGCACCGACTACTGCATCGGATTCAGCACCTGCGTCACCCGCACCATTCAGATGACGAACTCGCTGCGCACCTCAGCCGGATCGCACGAGCGCTTTCTTGTGCTTGAAGTGTTCGGACGCTACGCTGGATACACTGCGATGCTGCCCACCATGGCCGGAGCCGCGAACCGCTGCGTCATCCCCGAACATAAGTTCAACATCGAGCACCTAACCGACCTGCTCAGCTATGATCGCCGGCGCAATCCCAGCAAGTATTCCGTGGTGCTGGTCAGTGAAGGGGCGATGTTCGAGGGAGGAGAGATGGTTTATGAAACCGAGACCACGGATGCGTACGGCCACAAGAAACTCGGCGGAATCGGCGACCTCGTCTCGGAAAAATTGAAAGAGCTCTCGCCCAGGTTCAACAATGGCCAGACCGTTGACGTCATCAACCAGAAGCTCGGCTACCTGGTGCGCGGCGGCGATCCCGACGCCATCGACTCCATCGTTCCGATGGCCTACGGCAATCTCGCGTTGGACCTGCTGCTGCGCCGTGTTCACGGCAGACTCGTGGTGCTGAAGAACGGCCGCTATGACGACATGCCGATTGACTGTGTCACCGGGAGCAAGAAACTGGTAAACGTTCACGATCAATACAACACCGAACGCCTGCACCCGCTCTACAAGAGCTTCCACATGAAGCCGCTGTTCATCATGACCAGCGAGTGAGGCGAGTCTCCTGAAACAACTCTGCCCGCGTGTGAGTGCGCGGGTAGAGTTATTTGTAGCTCAAGAGTCGAGAGTTCCATGTTGCTTATAGCGCCGCGCTACTTCTGATGCACGTGTCCTCGCACTTCGTCCAACAGCTTGAGCATGGTTTCAATCTTGCGCTCGCCCATCGGTTTCAGTAGTCCATCGATCTCACGCAGCTTCGGATCAAGTTCATCCAGCAGCTTCAGCCCGGAGGAAGTGATGCGCGTGACCACCACGCGACGGTCTTTGCTGTCGCGCGTACGTTTGATCAGCCCAGCCTTGTCCATGCGCTCAAGCAGGCGGGTTACGTCGGGCTCGCGGGCGATCATGCGCTCACCGATTTCGCCGCAGGTACGGCCCTCGGCTCCCGCGCCGCGCAGAATGCGCAGCACATTGTACTGCGTCATGGAAATATTGAAGGGCCGGATCATCTGCTCGAAGCGCTCCTGCAGCACGTCTGTCGTGCGCAGCAGCGATACGAGCAGTTCTTCCTCAATGGTGGCAAAGGCTCGCGTCTGGTGAATCTCTTCACCGACCGAGCTGATGCATTTCTTAGGCATAGTTACTTGTTCTGATATCAGGACAAAGTGCCCGGATGCAATGAATTTCGTTGCAAGGAATTTTGTTGCAACAAGATTTCGACGCGGACTGCCTGCCTCTAGAGTCTATTAATCAGCGACGCGACATAGGCCGCGCCGAAGCCGTTGTCGATGTTCACTACGGAAACGTTCGATGCGCAGGAGTTGATCATGCCGAGCAGCGCGGCGATTCCGCCGAAGGCCGCGCCGTAGCCCACGCTGGTGGGCACGGCAATCACCGGAACGCCTACCAGTCCGCCAACCACCGAGGGCAGCGCGCCCTCCATTCCGGCGCATACCACCAGCACGCGCGCCTGGCGCAGGTCTTCGCTGTGGGAGAGCAGGCGATGCAATCCGGCCACGCCCACATCGAAGAGACGCGTTATGTCATTGCCCATGATGTCGGCGGTCACGGCGGCTTCTTCGGCGACGGGAATGTCACTGGTTCCGGCCGAGATGATTCCGATGATTCCCTTGCCGAGTTTCTCACTCTTCTGCCGCAGCACCAGGGTGCGCGCCAAAGAGTTGTGCTCTGCGGTGGGAAAGCGCGCGACGGTCACGGCGAGTTGCTCTTCGTTCACGCGCGTGGCCAGCACGTTATTTCCGCGTGCGGCAAGGCGGCTGAAGATTTCGGCAAAGTGTTCGGGCTGCTTGCCTGGTCCGAAGATCACCTCGGGCACGCCAACACGCAGGGCGCGGTGATGATCCACCTTGGCAAATCCGAGATCTTCAAAAGGAAGAGTTTTAATCTGTTCGAGCGCCGCGTCGGTGGTTACATCCCCGGTGCGCACCTGCTCCAGCAAAGCCTTTAATCGATTCGCGTCCACCGTAATAGCCTACCATCGGAAGCAGGAAGTTTATGTGCGACCCTGTCGGGCATACTTGCCATCTGGACTGCATCGGGTGATTCCCACGTTCTACAATCGTCCGAACTCGCTCGTTGGCCTGCGCAAAAGGGAGCTTATGCGTGGAAACCGGAAGCTGCCGACGAGTAACTATCCTGGTAATCGTTGATTTTCGGAAGGTTACTTTCAGGTTAACAGTTGAGCAACTTTCTGAAAGATTGATTACTTAGCCACCTCCGCCCTTCGGATGATTGCTCATTGGTAGATGACGATTTGACAACCCCCTCGGCTCGGGTCTAGGATGCCTTCACACTGGAGAGGAGGTGGTCCGATGGAAAAAAGTTCAGGCGACTGTAGCATACAATTCGTGACTAGTGAGGTGGCTGAGGCTTAGGGCGGAATCGCTCTAACCACTCGCCAGACTTCTAAAGTATTTTGGAGTTTGTCGCTGGGTTGCGTTTCAACTGTGTTGCGCACAGATTGGTTGTGCGTCCGCAGCGGGAGCGAGCCCGCCTCAGGCCAATCCGAACAGCTAACCGGCGCCCCGCATGGCTACAGTGCGGGGCGTTTTCCTGTGCTCCGCTGAATAGGCTTGACATTTCTTGAAGCAATAGTCAATCTGGCCCTGCATTCAAAGCTACTCATAAGACTTGGCGCGACGTCCCCGGCCCGGAGTGGATGAGGGCTCAACATCTTGCGTCACGGAAGGTGTGTGCATCGTGAAATCAGCCGTGCGAGAGATAACTTGCAGCATTGTCCTGATGGCTGCCGTTCTCCTTTGTGGTCAAGGAAAACTGGCAGCACTGCTATCCCCAGCGTTGGACGAACCGACTGCAACCGACTCGGCAAACCTGGCGCGGCCCGAACAACAACGCGTGCCGCTGGTGAGCGTGGCTGCTTCCGTGCATGGCCTTGTCCCCGTGGCCGACTGCGCGGTGCCGCGAATCCACGTACCGGCGGAGATAGCCACCGGCGCTGTGGCCGGCTACCTTCCGGTGTTCAGCGATACGGCAGGCGATATGGTCAACTCGTGGTTGTTTCAGACCTCGAACGGATACGTGGGCATTGGCACGAACACTCCGGACCAGATGGTTACGGTTGCCGGAGCGATCCACAGCACGACGGGAGGTTTCGTGTTTCCGGACGGCAGCAAGTTGCTCACTGCACCTGCGGCGGCCAGCGTTGTATCCGGCAACCTGCTGCTGGCGGCAAGTACAGGCGCCGGAGGGGCGGGGAACGTGGACGTGCAGACCGTGGGCGATATAGCCAGCACGATGAGCGACCGGTTGCTGATTGCAGGAACTCCCAAGGCGATGACGGGCGCGGTTCCTTCGGCGAACATCTTTTCCGTACACCTGACGGCGGGAGACGCGGCGGGCGGCAAAGTGAAGTTCACGATTGTGGCGAGCGACGGCACCAACTACGCGATGGAAACCGGGGAGATGATTTTTCTTGCGAATCCGAATGCGATGAACTGCGCGGTGGTAGTTGCGCAGTACTCGGCGATTCCGCCGACCTACACCAATACGGTGCTGGCGGTGCCGCCGATCGGACAGAGCGGTTCGCTGAACGCACAGTGCCTGGGGACAACGTTTGGAAGCGATCCTGGACTGGTGATCTTCGATACGAATCCGACGAACTTTACGGCTACTACTCACAAAATTTATTACACGATTGAAAATCAGTCGCAGGCGGCGGTGACGTTGCAGCCGTAGGTAGAGAGCACATGTTCCGCAAGAGCTTCGCGGCAAAGACCGCCGCTCCGGCCGCGGGCGCTCAGGCTTCGCAGTCGGGTACGCGGCAAAGACCGCCGCTCCGGCCGCGGGCGCTCAGAGCGCTTTCTGGATCACCTCGATGGTGACCTGTTTCATGCCTAGCGCGGGGAGATCGTCCGGCTTTGCCCAGCGCAACTCGGTGGCATCGCTGGCGGCGATGGCGGTGCCGGAGAGCGGGCGGCAGAGATAATCGACGAGCACGTAGTGGTACTGTGTTCGGCCCTCGGCATCTGGAAAGATGGAATCGAAAACATCAAGCACGGGGCCGACTTCCACCTCAAGTCCCGTTTCTTCACGCACCTCACGGGCAACACCGTCGCGAAGCTTTTCGCCAAGATCAAGCGCTCCGCCGGGGATGGACCACTCACCCTGCAGCGGCGGATTGGCGCGACGCACGATGAGCACAAGGCCGTCGCGGACGATGACAGCGCCGACTCCTACGACGGGAAGCGATGGGTATAGACGAGACATCACAACATTGTAAGCGGGCGGGGAGTGGCGCGGAGTTTCACCACCTCCAGTTGCGGGTCATCCAGGCCATTCTGGCCTGCTGGAGGTTCATGACATGAAGAACATTGAGAAGTTGCATGAGTTCGGCGGTGGACGACTCAAGTTCTTCGGCATCGTAGGAATATGAAGGATCAACTGCCGGGACAAGCATGGTTCGAATGGCCCTTCTCCGATAGGACGCCCCAAGGCGTCAGCCCGGTTATGTATGTCTCCATTGGAGCGCAGATGGAGAGGAAGTGCCCGTGTAAACAGAGCTGCGGCTGCGATGCGGAGTTCTGAAAAGGAATGGTGCAAGAGTGGGCGAAGCTGCGAAAAAAAATGCTCCCGCTTTCTTTCGCGAGAGCATTTCAATGCAGGCAGAGTCAGAGTGTTCGCAATGGGTTACCGGATCACGTCCAAGGTGACGGTTGTTGTGTGAGTGATGCCTCCGCCGGTGGCCTTGATGGTGATGGTTTTGTTGCCGGTAGATGCCCTGGAGCCTACTTTTACGGTCATGGTCGACGTCCCGCTGCCTGGTGCGGCTATGGAAGTGGGACTAAATGTGACGGTGTTGGAGCTGCCTTCTCCGGATGCCGACAGGGTGATAGCCGAGTTGAAGCCGCCGGCGACTGCCGCTGTGATGGTGTAGCTGCCGGAAGCACCGCGCGCCACGGACTGTGAAGCGGGCGAAGCAGAGAGGGTGAAGCTGGGGTGCTGCGTTGTGGAGGTGACGGTCAGCGAGACCTTTGTTGTCTGAGTGACTCCGCCGCCGGTGCCGGTAACGGTAATCGAGTAGGTACCCGTCGCGGTAGTGGAGGCCACGGTAAAGCTCACGCTGGAGGTGCCCGATCCGGTGATGGATGTTGGGCTGAAGCCAACGGTTACTCCGGTGGGCTGGCCTGAGGCACTGAGGGCTATCGACGAGCTAAATCCGCCGGAGGCGGTGGTTGTGACCGTGGACGTACCGACAGCTCCCTGCGCCACTGAAACCGAGGACGGCGAGGCGGAGATGGTGAACGTTGGGGTCTGCGCGTTTGTGACGGTCAGCGAGACCGAAGTGTTCTGAGTAACTCCGCCGCCGGTGCCGGTAATGGTGATTGGGTAGGTTCCCGTTACTGTGGTTGAGGCCACGGTAAAGCTCACGCTGGAGCTACCCGAACCGGTGATGGGGTTTGTGCCGAAGGTGACGGTTACTCCGGTGGGCTGGCCCGAGGCAGTCAAGGCGATCGACGAGCTAAAGCCGCCCGAGGCAGTGGTTGTGACCGTGGAAGTCCCGACAGCTCCCTGCACCACTGAAACCGAGGACGGCGAGGCGGAGATGGTGAACGTTGGAGAAGTGGAGGTTGGCGCAAGGGCGTTAATCAAGCCAGTGCCGTTCGGACTACCCCATCCGGTGACAAGATCGTAGCCGGTGGTTGCCGAATAGCTGCCTGAGGTGCCGCTGGTGATGTCATGGAAGTCCGTGGCATAGCTGGACGTGACATTCTGGGCATAGATGGTGGGGTTGATGAATCCGATGGGCGATTTGCCGTTTTCAGCGAGCTGCTGGTTGACCAGGGCGATGTAGCCAGCCCACATGGGAGCGGCAAAGCTGGTGCCGCCGTACTCGTTGGCGAGGCAGGTGGTCTGGTCGGCACAGGTGTAGAAGGTGAAGTTTGCGTTGGCGGAAACGTCTGGGCCATTGCGTAAAGTGGTCGAACCCTTGTTGGTGGAGTTGATGACTCCGGAGAGCTGCTGCCACGCGGGGATGGCGATTTTGTCGGGAGAGATTCCGCCGCCGCTATCGGTCCAGGCAGTTTCCGACTTCCAGGGACCGGCCGCACTGGCGGTTACGAGATCCGTTCCGCCGACTGAGACTACATAGGCATCGTCGGCCGGCCAAGCCTCATTGCTCGACGACCAGGTGGAACTGTCGCCTGATGCAGCGAAGAAGTTCTGCCCTTGCGCCGACATCTTCTGGAAGTACGGGTCGAGCGTGGAGGCATCGGCTGGCGTCCATCCCCAGGAGCAGCCGATGGTTGTGGGCAAGGGGCTGTGAGTGGTCATGGCGCTGATGATTGCGGTGTCGGTGGATCCGACGTACATGACGAGACTGGCAAGGCCTGGGGCCATGCCGATGGCCTGAGTCATATCGAGGGTCTGCTCGGTGTCATCGCAGGCGCTGTAGACGCAGCTTGTGCTGGTTCCATCGGTGGAGAGCAGGGTGACGGGCACATTGTTGGTTTGCCCGACGTTCTTGAAGTAGGTGGTCAAATCGGTGAGATCGGTGCCTTCATATTCAAAGAGTCCGAGGTTCTGGCCGGAGCCGGTGAGGGCGGTTCCGCCATAGTAGGCGGCGCGCATGTCACTGCCGAGGAAAGAAGCCGAAGGGCCGGAGCCGGTGGTGGCGTGGGAGACAACGTCCTCAGGGGCGATGCCGTGAGCCTTGGCGTAATCGGTCTTCTTGACGAGCATGGGATGCGGGATGGAATAGTTATCGAGGCCGGAGACGTGCCAGAGAGCAAAGGGCAGACCGGTAACAGGCTCGCTTTCAGGCGCGTAGAAAACACGGTCTTCCGTGGGGTGCTGATAGGTGCGCAGGTTGACATGGAACGCTGACTCGACGGCGGATGCAGGTCCTTTGACCAGCACATCCATGCCATCACGCGAGCCGCCAACCACGGTAAATCCGCTGGCCTTGGCGAAGCGGACCACGGCGTCGAAATCCTGCTGAGTGGGGGCGAACCTATCAGTGAATTCCTGTACGGAGAGGAAGTGCCGGTAGGAGGGGCTGCTGGGCGTGTAGAGCTGATTCAGAAACGAATCAAGGCCGGCCTGATCGCGTAGCGCCAGAACGATATGCAACTGCATGATCTGGTTTGAGGGAAGCTGTCCGACGGGCCTTGCCTCACCGGTGCGAGTTGCCTCACGCACATGGCGGGTCAAGACAGATTGCGCCTGTGCGGGAGAATCCAGGGCGAGCAGGAGCATCGCCGAACACAACACGAAACACAACCCTCTTAGCACTGCTGGTCCACAGTTCTTTACTGATCGAGACATCAGTCGGCTCCTTTGGCTGTTGAGAAATTCTTTTTGGGATGGACGGATTGGTTGTCGCACAGGTCTTCGGGATTGGTTGTTGAGTCCGGAGCGATCTCATGCGAGGTAGCCGTTTGTGATGCAGCATGGCTCAACGTGAGTTGTCCAGAGATATGCAGAGCAGGGAGGCTGAGAGTACTACGGCGAGTCTTAGTTCAACAGCGCCGCAGCCATCGTCATGCCAGACGAAAGTTGGAGAAAGTTCGTTTCAGGGGTGGGCCTGTGCCCGGAGAATTTGCTCGACCCGCAACACGTCTTCCTCGGTGTCTACCCCGACGGTATCAAACGGCGTTTCGGCGGCATAGATATCGACGCCATGATCGAGGAAGCGAAGCTGCTCCAGGCGCTCACTGCGCTCCAACTCGGATTCCGGCCACTGGCAAAAGCTCTCCAAGGCCTGCGGGGTGTAGGCGTAGAAGCCGAGATGCTTGAAGTAACGCACGGCTGCGGTGCGGTCACGATCAAACGGAATTGCGGAGCGAGAGAAATACAGAGCACGTCCGTTCAGCGCGGTGACAATCTTCACGGCGTTGGGATTGTTTACGTCTTCGGCAGAACATGGCGTATAGACGGTTCCAACTTGCACTCCGGGTTTCATCACGGAGAGGAGCGCATCCAGATGCTCGGGACGCGCGAGCGGCTCATCTCCCTGCACATTGACGTAGATGTCTGCGTTCACGCTGCGAGCGACCTCGCGCACACGGTCGGTGCCACTGCGGCACTCGGCGGAGGTCATGCGCGCGTTCCATCCGTGGACGCGGCAGACTGCCATGATGTCCTCGGAGTCGGTGGCGATGATGACGTCGCTGAGTCCGCGGCAGGCGCGAGCGGCCTCATAAACGCGCTGGATCATTGGCTTGCCGAGAATGTTGCGGAGGGGTTTCCGTGGCAGTCTTGTGGAGGCTATGCGGGAGGGAATAATTGCGACGGCGTTCATCCACCTAGTCTCAAGTTTTCGGGGGTATCTTTCAAGAGCAAATCACACGACGGAAACGTTGTTGGAGATGAGCTTTCTAGTGTTGCGTGTTGCCACAGGAGCGATGCCGGAGAGAAGCGGTGGGTAAACTTTTGCATCATGCATGTCTCTCGATGGCAGGAGATTGTGCATCTACCTTTGGTGTGAGTTGATTCGACCACGGGAGTATGACGGCTTGTGGACTCGGTGTTTTCGGCCACTAAGGAACGATGAGTACAGTTGCGCAGACAAAACCGCCGGCGAATAGCCGCGGGTCGTTCGCTTCTTTCGTCCTCCTCATGGTGGTGTCGGTGGCGCTTCCGTTTATATTCTGGCCGGCGCTGATTATGCGCGCAGGCTCGACGGAGTTTCTTCCCCACCGTTTCTGCTACCTGAACAGTACGGGCCTTATCTGGGCCAATGTGACGTCAGATGCGGTGATCGGCGTTGCCTATCTCGTGATCTCGGCAGCGCTGGCGTATCTGGTGAACCGCGCCCGCGGCGATATTCCGTTCTCATGGATGTTCCTGGCGTTTGGGCTGTTTATCGTGGCCTGCGGGTTCACCCACATCATGGAAGTGGTTACAGTGTGGCGGCCCTATTACTGGCTGGCAGCGGACATCAAGATTGTGACCGCGGTCGCCTCGGTGGTCACCGCCGTCTCGCTTCCCACCCTCGTACCCAAGGTGTCTGCGCGAGCTTCTTCGGTGCGCGAGGTGCAGCAGCAGCTTGAACAGACCAATCTGGGCCTTCAACGGCAAGAGGAGATGAGCGCGGAACTTGCAGGCCGCGTCTCCAATGAGATCGCCTTCTGGGAACGCGACATGGCGACGTCAACCTTTCGCTGGTGGGGAGACATCGAGAGTGTCTTTGGCTTGCAGCCGGAGCAAGTTCCGCTGCTGAACACGGTGGCGGGGCTTTTCAAGCTGATCCATCCTGAGGATCACGTCAGGATTAATCGAGCACTCGCGCATTCGATTCGCGACTCTGCCGATTTTGACGCAGAGTTCCGGGTGGTGACACCTGGGGGAAAAGTTCGCTGGATCATGGGACGCGGCTCGCCGATCTACGATTCGTCCGGGAAAATTGTTCGCATGGTCGGCGTTAACATGAACGTGACCACCCGCAGGCTGGCCGATGAGGCCCTGCAGCGCTCTGAAAAGCTGGCACTCACCGGACGGATGGCCGCCACCATCGCGCATGAGATCAACAATCCGCTATCAGCGGTGACCAACCTTAATTACCTGATCGCGCATGACCCGGCGGCCTCCGAAAACATTCTTGAGATGGCGACGCTGAGCATGCATGAATTGGAACGCATCGCTCATATTGTGCGCAGCACCCTGGCCTTCCATCGCGGCAGTGGAGCAGCCTTAACTCTTGAACTTGGGGAGTTGATGGATACGTCGCTGGCGCTCTACGAATCACAGTTCCGGGGCAGACAGTTGAAGGTGCGGCGGATTTATCAGCAGCCGGTTCCGATTCTGGGCGTTGCCTCTGACTTGCGCCAGGTGTTTGCCAACTTGCTGATCAATGCCGCCGATGCGCTCTCCACGGGAGGCCAGATCAATCTTCGCATTCGAAGGGACGGCCAATTCGCCCGCATTGATGTGACCGACTCCGGCCCAGGGATCGATCCCATTTACATGGACCGCCTGTTCGAGCCGTTTTTTACGACCAAGGGGGAACGTGGAACCGGGCTTGGCCTTTGGGTTACGTGCGGAATTGTGCAGAAGCACGGCGGCAACATTCGCGTGCGCAGCCGCTTTGGAGGCAGGTTTCACGGCACTCGCTTCACCGTCACCCTGCCCGTTGTGGCTGCGGATTCTGCTCGCGCTGACTGATCTGAGACAGGCCACGCATTCAGCTATGAACCGTTGCGCTTTAACTCGCATCTGATTACTGTCCCGCAAAGCAACGACGCGGGGCGGAGGATTCCGTTGGCAACCATCACTCCTGCTGCAATGCCACTCCACGCCGCATCTGCTCTACAGCGATTTCAGCAGGTACGCTCCACGACCCTGAGACTTACCGCTCCGCTTTCCGCGGAAGACGCCATGGTTCAATCGATGCCCGATGCAAGTCCTGCAAAGTGGCATCTTGCGCATACCACATGGTTTTTTGAGACTTTTATTCTCACTGAAAACCTTCCCGGATATCGAATCTTCAATCCCGAGTACCGTCTGCTCTTTAACTCCTATTACAAATCGCTCGGAGGGCATCCGGTGCGGCAGCAACGCGGAACCTTCTCGCGGCCATCGTTCAGCAACGTGCTGCTTTACCGTGAGCACGTGGATGCGGCGATGGACCGCCTGCTGAGCAGTGAGCCGACGGCGGAGCTGCTGGAACTTGTCGAGCTGGGAATGCATCACGAGCAGCAACATCAGGAACTGATCCTTACCGACATTCTGCACGCGTTCTGGACTCAGCCACTGCGGCCAGCCTATGTTACGCAGGCTGATGGCGCGTCGGCGGCGGCGGTGGCGGTGGAGTGGATCTCGCATCCGGGAGGGACGTTCGAGATGGGCGCACCGCCTGCGGGCTTTGCGTTTGACAATGAGCGTCCGCGGCACCGCGTGCTGCTTGAGCCATTCCGTCTCGCCTCACGGCTGGTCAGCAACGCGGAGTATCTCGACTTCATGCAGGACGGCGGCTACCAGCGTCCCGAGTTCTGGCTCTCCGACGGGTGGGATACGGTTTGCCGCGAAGGATGGCGTGCGCCACTGTACTGGGAGAAAGATGCGGACGATTGGCGTCAGTTCACCTTGCACGGCATGAGTGCGCTGAACGCTGCCGCACCGGTCAGCCACGTGAGCTACTACGAGGCTGACGCCTTTGCACGCTGGTCAGGGGCGCGGCTTCCGCTGGAAGGTGAATGGGAGCAGGCGGCCGGCGGTCGCTCCATCTCCGGAAATCTGCTTGAGGATTGGGCGCTTGCGCCCCGGCCTGCACAGCATAGTGCGGAAGATATTGAGAACCAACTGTTCGGCGACCTGTGGGAGTGGACTTCCAGCGCCTATCTTGGCTATCCCGGCTTCAGGCCCGCGGCGGGCGCGGTTGGGGAGTATAACGGAAAATTCATGTGTAACCAGTTCGTACTGCGCGGCGGATCTTTTGCCACTTCGGCGTCACACATTCGTGCGACGTATCGCAACTTCTTTCCTTCCCCCGTGCGCTGGCAGTTCATGGGCATTCGGCTGGCAGATGATGAGCGTTAATACCGCTGCACTTCCTCTGGATCATGACGCCCGCGCGGTACGGCAGGGACTCAGCTCACGGCCCAAGCGCTTATCTCCCCGGCTGTTTTACGATGCCGCGGGCTCGGCGCTCTTTGAGCAGATCACGGAGTTGCCGGAGTACTATCTCACCGCAACCGAGCAGTCGATCTTCGAGCAATTTGCACCTGCCATGATTCATGCCGCGGGTGAAGCGTCCACGATCATCGAACTGGGCGCGGGCACGGCGCGCAAAACCATGCTGGTGTTGCGCGCGGCATTCGACGCTCATGCAGCAGAAGTGAATCCCGGCGTTACATTCATACCTGTCGATGTATCGAGCTCGGCACTCGAGGTTGCCTATGATCGCGTGCGCTCAGAGCTGCCGCAGATTGCGGTGCATCCGATCGTGGCTGATTACACCCGACGAATGTCCGCGCTCTCGGAACTTCCAGGCCGCAAGCTTGTGCTGTACATTGGCTCCAGCATTGGGAACTTCGAGCCCATGGCGGCTTCCGCGCTGCTCCGACGATTGCGTTCCTCGCTTAACCCCGGAGACTCTCTGCTGCTGGGGACCGATATGCGCAAACCCGTGGATGTGCTGTTGCGCGCCTATGACGACAGCTCAGGGGTTACCGCGCGCTTCAATCTGAATGTACTCGCGCGCATTAATCGCGAGTTCGACGCCGATTTTGAGCTCGACCGCTTTGCTCACCTAGTGCGATGGAGTGAGCGCGATTCGAGAATCGAGATGCATCTTCAGAGCCGCGTCTCTCAACGGGTACGCATCGATGCTCTTGACCTTACGGTTGAGTTCGAACCCGGCGAGACGATTCATACCGAGAACAGCTACAAGTTCACGCCGCCGATGCTTGAGGCGCTGGCGTTGAACGGAGGCTTTCGCATTGAGCAAAGCTGGAGCGATCCGCGAGAGTGGTTCAGGCTTACGCTGCTGCGTGCTTAGGGCGGGTGCAGGAGCCGACGGAAGCACAACTGGAGCACAAATCGATAGCGGATCGAAAGCCTGGCGGGTTCACGTTGTCTTGGAAGGGCACGTGGATTCTTCACTTCGTTCAGAATGACCCCTCATCAATAAACCCTCAAGTGAGGTCAGATGGGCATCAAGGTCAGATGGACATCATTTGTCTGGCTGCGAGTGTCTTGTCTTCCACAATATTTGACGCATCATGCCGAGCAGCACTACGGCGTCACTGTCGTCCAAGTTCATGCGGAGCAATAAGCGTCGGGTCTTTTCCAGGGCCGCGGTCTCGCCGAGCGCAGGCACATACCCGCTCTGGCAGAGAGCCTCGAAGAGCACCTGGGTGATGCGCTCCAACTCCCCGGCGCCGGCGTGGCGACTGGAGCGGTGTTCCTGCTGCGTTCCGGTGAGTTCCGCGCTGCGGCGAATCAGTTCGTAGAGGCAGACGGCCACGGCCTGTCCCAGGTTCATGGATACGTGCGCATCGCTCATGGAAATCCGCATGAGCCAGTGACAGTGGCTGAGGTCATCGTTCGACAATCCGAATTTCTCTGAGCCGAACAGAAGTGCGACCGGCGCTTCCGTCAGCGTCTGGCGAATGATCTTCGCGCCGTCCGCAAGCGCATGCAGGGGATGCTGCAACTCGCGCTCGCCAATGGCAGACGTGCCCACCACGAGGGAGCAGTCAGCGACGGCCTCGGCAACGCTGCAATATACCTGCGCGTTCAACAACACCTCTGTGGCATCTACTGCCGAGCGCGCACCGAGGTAGGATGGCTCCCACGGCGTGACCAAACGCAGATGTGCAAATCCGAAATTGCTCATGGCACGCGCGACTGCCCCAATGTTCAGGGGATTACGCGAGCGCACCAGCACCACGCGCAGTTGGCTGAGCCATGGCTGTGCCGTCAGGGATGCGGGAGTCGTTTCCAGAAAAACCTCACTCTAAGATCACTCCGGAGGAGGAAAGTGATTTCTGGTTGAGAAGCCTGAAGCGGCGCGAAAGACGCCAACAGTGCGTGGGTTCTTCGCTCCGCTCAGAATGACCCCTCAAAGCAGAAATCGAGAGAGCTACTTCTTTTCCGTCTCGGGCGCGGGATAATCCGGCAGCTTGTCTTTGTTCGAGGTCTGCCGTTTTACCTCGAGGTCGTCAAACAACAGAGAGGGAGCGACAACACTGCGCGGAATCGGTTGCACATCGTTGTCCACGTACTGATCATTGCCAGCGGCGACAAGGTTGCTGCGCATGGAGCGCTGGTCCAAGTCGCCGAAGACTCCACCGCGCACCAGTTCCTGGTGCCCGTCAGAGGCCCACACGCGATAGAGCATTCGAGGCGCGCGTACGCCGCCCATGGTCTCCACGTAGTAGCCGTACTCCAGGCCACGATCTTTGCACATGGCGATCAGCTTCTTCTTCAGATCCTCGGGAGCCACGGCGTCGCCTGAGTACACCACGAGGCTTCCCAGGGAGGGTGCGGGCCAGCTCAGCGGCAGGCCTGCGCGACCGTGTCCATTGGAGGCCGCGAAGTCGCGAATCGGCTGGCGTCCCAGCAGATAGCTCACGAGCATGCCCTTCTCAATGAGAGGAACACGTTGCGCCTGCACGCCTTCGTCGTCTACGTCGTAGTGTCCGAGCAGCGCGGTTCCGGCGACTTCGGTCAAGGTGGGGTCATCGGCCACGGAGAGAAACTCCGGCAGCACGCGAGTTTTATAGCTGCTGGCAAACTGGCCGCGTACGCGGGCGTTCTGTCCGAGGTCAGGCTTGCTTCCAAGCAGGTTTTCGCCGATCAGCGACGCGAAGACGGTGGATGCCGAATCCGCGGAGAGCAGCACGGGGCCGTGATAATCCTCATCGGCAAGCGGTGCATCGCGGAGTTGCTTGAATGAAGCCACCAAGGTGCTGGCCTTGTCCACGAACTCCGCGGCTTTGGGAAGGCCATTCAGCGACTTTGCGGTGAAACCGGCGGCGCGATCCAGACGCATTCCGTCGTCGGCCTGCGTGTTTCCGCCGATCGACATGCGGTAGAGTTCTTCTCCGCTGCGGACCATTGTGCCTTCGGAATTGAGGTAATAGCGATTCACGGTCTTGAAGCTGAGCGAGGCGGCCAGGAATTGCACCTTGGGGTCACGCTTGTACAGGCCAGAGGCGTCACGCAGCATCTTGAGCCAGGGCTCGTGCTCCACGTTTAACTCGACGACCGGTTCCAGGGATTGTACTGGCTCGGCGCGCGCGAAATCGTCCACGGGATGGTCAATGGTGAGTTGCTTAAGCTTCGCCTGCTTGTCGGTAAGGGCCTCCACGGCCTGCTTGTACGCTTTGTCTGTTGCGGACCAAACCTGGAAGCGGAAGGCCTGCTCATCCTTATCGAGGGGAACGACCTCGACCGCTCCCTCGCCACGTGCGCTGGAGTTGTCTTGCTTGTAGTCGCCCAGGCGAACCTGCACGAGCAGGAAGCGGATCTGGGTGTGGGACTCGCTGCGCACGGCACCGAGCGCGGCATCGGCCTCCCAGTCTTCGGTGTCAACCACGCGATAGTCGATGAAGTACGGTCCTGGGGCGTTCTCAAGGCGGAGATGCGCCTTGGAGCGCGCCATCTCGGTCTGCAAGTCGCGCAGGATCGGATCATCGGATGGGGTTACGTTCTTCACGTCGGCGGCGAATGCACCACCGGCGCCCACCATGATCGCAAGCAGGACCATCAAGAATTTCTGGATGTTTTTCATTATTGATGTCCCTCTGAGCTGGCTACTGGCTTGGCATCGATTTCAAATCCCGGAGGTGGCAGAATCGGCAGACGCTCTTTGGCGTGCGCCCGCTTCTGTACTTCAATCTCAGAGAACAGGATTGCTGGAGCCGCTGCGGAAACCGCAACTCCACCGGATTCCGCGCCACAGACGCCATTGAAGACCGCGCTGGTGTCGCCGGTCACGAGGATGCGATTCATGGCCGCCAGTGGCGTGCCGACAATGTCAACGCCGCGCACGAGTTCGTCGGGACGTCCATCGGTATAAACGCGCCACACCATCACAGGCAGAACCTGGAAGGCTTGCGGAGCCGAGCGCTGCGTCAGCGTGAATCCGCCCTGAATGTCTTCGAAGTAGAGTCCATAGGGCTTGCCCTGCTTCTTTGCTTCGTCGAGCAGCATCTGCCGGAGTTCGCTGTCTTTCACGGTATGCGTGGAAGTGACAATCAGGTTTCCCTGGCGTCCTACGGGCATGTATCCGGCCTGAGAGCGTCCGTGGCCGTTGGAATGATCGAAGCCCTCAATGGGCATGCGCGACATGAGGAAGTTGCGCAAGATTCCGTTCTTGATCACTTCTACCTTCGCCGCAGCCACACCCTCATCGTCGAATTCATACGATCCAGCGAGCCGCGTTCCGTTGATGCTGCGGAGCGTGGGATCATCGGTGACCGAAAGAAATTCCGGCAGCACCGGCTGGTTCAACTTCTTTGTGAACGTCTGTCCCTCTTCATCGCCACGCTGGCGCTGTCCTTCAAGCCGGTGACCTAAAACCTCATGGAAGAACACTCCGGAGGCCCGACCTGAGAGCAGAGCCGGACCGTCGTAGGGCTCGGCAACGGGAGCCACGCGCAGGGCCTTCAAGTCCTTGGCAATCTGCTCCACTTTGGCGTCAATCTCTGCGGCGCCGGGCAGTTTGCTCATGGAATCTGCCTGCATGGTCTCGACCCGCATCAGTTCCATTCCATCTTCGGCCCGGGTCTCCGCCTGTATGGTCACGCGCACGACGGTCTCAGGGGTGACCACGCGGCCGCCCTCACTGGAGACAAAACGCTGCAAAGTTTTTTCGCCGTTCACCATGACGCCGGAGGCGTAAATGTAAGGATATTTCTTGAATGCGGCCGAGAACCGGCGCACGAACGCTTCCATCTCCTTCTGCTCCGAAGCGGGTGCAACTTCCTTGTAATCGACGTGAGCTTTGACCGCCTCTTTGCTGAAGTCGGCGGAGAGATCGTCTTCCTTCGCCTTTACCTGGGACTTGGTCTGCACATTGAGAAACGCGGTTGAGGCCTTGCGATACTCGGTGAACGTCATCCGCCAGAGGGCATGGGCAATCGCCTGGGGATCATCTTCCATGGGAAGGGTATCGGTGCTGATGGCCGAAGGCCGGTTCTCGGCATGAGCATTGTCCAGCGTCGCGCTGCCGACACGCATGATGACGTCAGCCATGCGCTTGCGTCCGGTGGTGCTGGTCACGAGGCTGCCATTCATTCCGACGGCCATGGACGCCTGCTGGTCATACACGGTGTAGCTGATGAAGTAGGCTGCGGGAGTCAACTTGCCGAGCTCTGACTGCGCACGCGTGAGTTCCTTTTGCATGCTTCCCAGAACAACGTCTTCTTTTGGGGGCGTCGCTGCCGCCAGAGGCTGGAATCCCAACGCCGCGGTCAATCCCAGCAGCCAACAGGCGCGAATCAATATTCTCATTTCGGGTATGTCTCTCCCTTGTAACTAGCTAAAAGTGTAAAGCAGAGCGGCACGAATCAACGCATCAAATCCTGCCATACGAGTATCTAGCAAGCGAAACCAAGTGGAAGACCGTAGGAGGCTTTTGGAAGCGCAGGGCCAACTGAGTTTCCAAGAAAAAGAGGCCGCCCGAAGGCGACCTCTTCGTTTCGATGATGTTGCGGATTAGAAGGTGAAGCGAGCCGCCAACTGCATGGTTCGCGGACCGCCTCCGCCCAGGTACGGATTGCCATTGGCTACGTCCGGCGTCGCGGTGGTCTGAACGTATTGCGGACCGTTCGGCTGACCGTTGGAACCCAGCAAAGTGGGGTCCACACCACCTAACACGCGATTGGTCATTCCTGTTGTCGGCGTGTGGTAGCCGCTGCCGAACGCGTCAACCGAGAAGTTCGGCAGAAGCGGATTGGCGAAGTTTGCGTGGTTGAAGATGTTGAAAACGTCGGCCTGCAGTTTCATCGTGACCTTCTCGGTCAGGTGCGATGTTTTGCTCAACGTGAAGTCGAAGTTTGTGTAGCTGGTTGAGTTGAAGGCGTTGCGTCCCTCACTACCGGGATGGACAGAACTGCAGTTTCCCAAGCCGTCAATCGTGCATGGCGCGGCGAATGATGCCGCGTTGAGCAGGTTGATGCCGTGAGTGGCCGGGTTGTAGCTGTGGGCAGCCTGGGTGGGGCCGACGATATCCGGGCGGCCGAAGTATTCGCCCGAACCGTTCCAGTTGCCCTCGAACAGGGTCACGGTATAGGGCTGGCCAGTTGCGAAGTTAAACATGCCGTCCACGGCCCAACCGTTGGTGATCCATTTTGCAGTGCTGAACTTCGGCAGGCCATAGGTCCAGTACCACTGCACGCGCTGGCGAACGTCAAAGTTAGAACTGGCGCGCTCAGCGTGTGGGTTGAAGCTGTCATCCGGCTGCGCGGCGTTGGGAACGAAGTCCAATCCGTCGCTCGCGTTGTCAATGGAGTGAGCCCAAGTGTAATTCAAGGTTGAGGTTACGCCATGCCAGTTCTGGATTTTCAGAGTGCCCTGTAGCGAGTTGTAGAAGGAGTTCGCCGTGGTCTCAATCTGATTGACATAGTAGAGAGATGGGTAGCAGGGTGTGCCGCCAAAACTGGCGTAGCTGATGGTGGTTCCGTTGCCGCAGTTCTCGGTTGGTGCGTTCGGATTAATGTCGACCTGGTTGAGGTCGCGGAAGCGGAACAAGTGATGCCCTTCCGAACCGACGTATCCGATCTGCACGGCCACTTTCTTGGCGATCTGCGACTCAATATTCAGATTGTAGGAAAGGTAAATCGGCGTAGGCAGATTCTTGGACACGGTGAAGACGCTGTTAGGACTGTAGGTTGAAGGATCAAACACCGGACCACCAGTTAGCGTTGCAGCCGGGGTGAAAGAGAACTGAATGCTGTTGAAGGCGGGACCGGCCTGTGCGGCATAGGTGTTCCAAGGCTGGTTGCCGACAAAGAAGTCCTGTGACGCGCCGTCATAGAAGATGCCAACACCGGTGCGAACGACTGCCTTGCCATTGCCGAGAAGATCGTCAACGAGGCTGATGCGCGGAGCAAAGTTCGAGAAGTTCTTGGGATAAAGCGTGCTGGGGCCGCCGGGGACGCCAACCTGCGTGACGACGGTGGGGTTATTGGGGTTGAACAGGCTGAACTGATGGTTCTGCTCGCCGATTACGCCGAAGTAATCCCAGCGCAGGCCGTAATTCGCGGTGATGCGGTTGGTCACGCGCCAGGAATCCTGGAAGTAGGCTCCGTTTCCGTTCTGGTAGGTGTAGCGCGTGCCTGACCCTGCAGCCGAACTGCCGCTGTCAATTGTGCCGGTGAGGAAATCGCTGAGGGAGTTGAAATTCAGGGTTCCGCGATGACCGGAGTCAATGAAGCTGTTGATGAACGTGCGCCGCCACTCATAGCCGGTCTTGAAATTATGCTTCCCCTTGGTCAGGGAGACATTTCCAAAGAGCTGGTAATTGGTGTCAATCCGTCCGCGGGCGGCCGTCGTTCCGACGCCGATGGTGCTGTAGGAACCGCCGGAGGGGAGACCAATCTTAATCAAGGGCAAACCTTGATCATGGGCAAGATCACCGGCCGGTTCAAGCGACGAAGGCGGCAATGTGCCCATATTCACGGTGTTCGAGTTGAGGTCTTCCGGGAAAAAGTCTTGCAGGAAGCGGTTATAGCCGCCGCGAAGCTCGACTACCAGATTCGACTTTGGCACCGACGTGTAAGACAAGGAGACCAGATTCACATGCGTTGGGGTGGTCACGTTGTACCCCGGAGCGCTGGAACCGGTATCAAGCATTCCCAAGGGGAAGCTCTGCGAGCCGCGGCTGAAGAAATAACGGCCGGTGAGGAGATCTCCGGGGCTGAACAGGTGCAAATGCTGATCGATCTTGAAGATCAGGTTATTGCTGCTGTTCGAAAATGGCGTGGTGAATGTCTCTACGCCGCTACCGGAAGCCGGAAGCACGCCCCATGGATTGGTGGCCATAAGTTGCGCGATGACGGCATTTTGGTTGGTGCCACCTGCGGTTGTAATGTCAGCCGCGGTCGGCACGGTGCCTTGCTGCGGCAGGCTGCCATTTTCAAGCTGCCCTTCATAGGCAAAGAACCAGAACGACTTGTCTTTGACGAGCGGACCGCCAACCGATGTGCTGAACTGGTGATTGGTGAAGGAATCCTTTGGCTGATCGGTGGTGTTGAAATAGTTGCGCGCGCCCAGCGCGTCATTGCGGAAGTACTCAGAGGCGCTGCCGTGAATCTGATTGGAGCCTGACTTGGTCACGATGTTGACGGTTGCGCCAGAGCTACGTCCGAACTCGGCCTCAGGGCTGCCAGTTACCGGAATCTCAGCCAAGGCATCGATGGGAAGAATTGTGCCAGGACAGCCCCACACTCCGGCCTGGTTGATTGCAGGCAAGTTGCGGTAGCCATCGTTCATGTCAGTACCGTCAAGCAGGTAGTTGTTGGAGCGGCCGCGGTTGCCATTCAGAGTGAAGAGACCGTAGGAACCTGCGGATTCGGTAGCGCCCATCGGGTCACTGGTTGTGCCCGGAATCAGTTCCAGCAGCTTGGTGAAGTCGCGTCCGTTGATGGGCAGCTCAGCGGCTTCGGATGCTTCGATGGTTCCGCCGGTGGTGTTGCCTGAGGTTTCTACGAGCGACACGCTGGCGTTTACCTCAACCAGTTCTTTCACCTGGCCGGTGGTCAACCTGGCGTCGGCGCGCGCCGGAGAACCTACGCTCACTGGAATCTGGGTCAGCGTAGTCGTCCGGAATCCTTCTTTCTCAATGGTGACGTTATAAGTGCCGAGCGGAAGTTCGGAGGTCAGGTATTCGCCCTCCCCGTTGGTGGTGACGTTGCGCACAAGGCCCGTTCCAGGACTGAAAACCTTCACCTGTGCCCCAACTACGGCCGCGCCGGAGCCGTCGGTAACCGTTCCCTGGATGCTCCCGCGAAACGTCTGTCCGAAAGCGCTACAAGCAAGAATGAGAACTAGAAAAACAAGTGAAACAGATACTAAGCGGCGTTTCATCGGCCACGATTCCTCTCTATTTTTGACTTTCACAACGCGGAAGAACGGATATGCAGAGATGTGGCCGATCATACCACGAGAGTGGCTGGTCTACGACAAGGAAGTGTCGGCAATTGGGCGCAGAAAAAAGGGAGGCCGAATGGGCCTCCCCTCAGTACATGAATGTACTTTAATTACTTACCGTGGTGCCCGCCTTCGCTGGCGTGTCCGCTGCTGGCATGACCACCACCGCTGCTGCGGGGCGCGCTTGCACCACGACTAGCGGAAGAGCCTGGCCGTGAGGGACTGGCTCCGGAGCGGCTGTAGCTTCCAGCCGGACGTGCAGAGCTTGCACCTGGACGGCTCGCATTCGCTGCACCCGGACGGCTGACTGAGCCTCCCGGACGGTTGTAGCTGCCAGTCGATCTGGTTACGCCTGCAGTGCCAGGACGATAACCCGCACCACCGGGACGATTGGCTCCCGCACCCGGCCGCGCATAGGATCCGCGAGTTCCGGCAAAGGATCTTGGAGGACCACCGGGGCGGCTAAATCCACGATTGATTACCGTAGAGCTGCGCGAGACGTAAGTGTTGTGGTTGAAGTAGACGCCCCGGCCGCCGTAGCCGCCGAAACCGTGGCCCCAGCCCATTCCCCAGTGTCCCCAACCCCAGCCCCAATGTCCCCAGAGGCCGATTCCAATTCCGATGCCGAAGCCGACTGCCAGTCCGCCCCAGAAGATTCCCGGAGGTGGGCCCCAGTAAAAGCCCGGATACATTGGATACGGAGTGCCCCAAACCGCCCAGGGGTCATATACGGGAACGTAGACTACCGCTGGATTGGCGGGCGCAATGGCGATGGCTCCGCCTTGATCGGTTACCGTCTGCTGCGGCGTAGTGCGGAGGTTGCCGGCATGTTGTGCCTTCTGACGCATTGCCTGCACGGCATCCATTACGTCCTGCGGCTGGTTGTAGTAGGCGTTGCCTAAGTCCGTGGTCCACTGAAGGTTCTTATCCATCTGCGCGAGCACGGTTGGAAACGCGGTAAGAGCTTTTACACTGGCATCCCAGTTATGGGAGTCGGCGCTGGCGGCAATCTGCTCGGCGGGAGCGTTCCCCTGGGAGGTTCTCCAGCGGTCGGCATCCACAACCTGCGTGGGATAGGTAGATGCTGCAAGAACTTGCGCGACCAACGCATCGGGATAGAGTGCGATTGGCGCGACCAGTTGATTGAGTTGATCCGGGGCCAGAGGCTGAGCTGCCTGGCCGTCCTGAGGAACTCCCTGGCCGTTATCGGGTGGAGGAGCCTGTTGCGCGGCCGGCATCGGCGCATCTTGCGCGAACGCCTGACCCTGTCCCATCGGGATCATGATCATCAGTGCGCTCAACACCATTGCCAGTCCCTGCCGGGTCATCTGTCCAACTATCTGGCTCGCCGTTCTGGCGCTCTGCCCCGGTTGAAGAACTTCCTGAATAACTTCTCTCAATTCCATAATCTCAGCTCCTTACGCCTGGCACAGTCGATATGCTTCACCGACGGGTAATAGGAGAAACACGATTCTGAGCAGGTAGTTGCGCTGACCGAAAAACTTCTTTGGCCGGGCATCCAGCCAATATAGCGTACCGCCAATTTGCAAATAAAGGTATAGAGAGGAGGGGGACAGCCGTCTGCACGCAGCACTCCACACGAGCGCAGACAGGGGCTTATGGCCGTCGTTGGGCTGCAAGGTCTTAACCGTAAAACTTCTCTCGGCGGCACGGTGCGCAACACCGCACACACTCAAACCTGGTGTTCTCCTGATATCAATTCGCGCCGATTCTGCGTTCGGTCCTCACCCGGCTTCGTCTCTTCCGGTCTCTCTGCAGATCCCGTCTTCCATTCCGAACGCCAGATCATCGGCAAATAGCAATTGCGAGTACCTTAATCGACGCATCCGTTCAGCGGAAATTCAAAGATTTTATGGGGATCATTAAACAGAGTTATGCAGAAAGATGACGATTGAAGGCCCGTGCTGGGGCCGAAGCTACCATTCCTTGGTGATTCGCGTCTCAAAACCGAAGCCGCCGTTCTGATCGCGCGTGCCGCTGAATGCGAGGGCCGGCGTGGCCTGATATTGGAATTGAATGACCTCACGCTGGGTGCTGGTGACATCGGTGGAGAAGGTGACATAGATTTTGCTGGTGACGCGCTGCTGCACGGTAATCGTGGTTCCCTGCTGAGTGTTTCCCAGCGTCGGATCGATGGAGATCTGGGAGATTCCGGCGATGCTTTGCACGCGGCTGGTGACCTGACTGCTCACGGCAGAGGCGATGCTCTGCTCGGCGGTCTGGGTGTTGGTGGTAGATGCCGCGGACTGAGCCTCCTTCGTCTGGCCGAAGGCGATGAGGTTGATGATGTCAGCAGGCGGCAGCGCCGGGTCAGACGAGTACGAAGTGCGCAGCCGGTCAATTGGACCCTCAAAGCGCAATCCTATGTTGTATTGCTGAATGGTTGCGGTGACCGAGACATTTACGTTCGGCTCGGTGCGCGACGGGTTTACGAAATCGATGACGCCGCCCTGCAACAGATAGCGGTTTCCCTGGAAGATGAGATCTCCGCCGGTGAGGCTGATGCGGCCGAGAATGACCGGCTGTGCGGCCGTTCCGGTTACGCGGAGGTTGGCCGCGCCGCTCACACTCAACGTGCGGCTCACGGGATTCACACTTTGACTGGAACGCAGGCTGACATTGAGCTGCAGATTGCCGGCAAAACCTCGCGAGGGCGGCTCGTCCACGCCTCCGCCGAACTGCCTGAGGCTTGAGAGGTCGAAGTCCGGCGAAAACGATAGCTGATCCACGTTCACCTGTCCGCGCAGCACCGCCTGCGAAATGTTTCCGGTAAGGGTAACGTTGGCGCTCACTTCCTGCCGCACGCCGTCGGGGTAGAGCATGCGAATCCCCTCTCCGGAGAGCGCAACGTCAAACTGAATCGCCGGATGATAGGCGAGTCCGCCACGCGCGGTGACTTTGCCACCGCCGATGGAACCTTCAAACTTCGTGATGTTCAACCGGTCGGGCGTCAGCGTCAGGGTTCCGTTTCCGTTGGAGAGGCCGACCGGCAAGTCCGCCATCGCAAAACTTGCATTCACGATCTGCACGTCACCCTTGAAGTTGGGATCCGTTCGAGCGCCGTAAGAGTTGATGTTGAAGCGCAGTTGTCCTGAGCTCGTCACGTCAGGGTCGAAGAGCTGGGCGATCCGAAGATCCATGGACCCGAGCAACAGCAGTGACACGGGCTTGGTGCGGTCGAGCAGCGGCAGCGAGCCCTCAAACTGCAAATCAGTTCCCGTACCCTTCAAACCGGAGCGCTGCAGGGTGAGCACGCCGTTGACGTAATCCGCGTGAATCGGTCCCGAGGCGGCAATGTCCAAGGACTTCTGGTAGTGCGCGCTCAGCTCGGGAATGACGATGTGGACCTCGATGCGCTCGCGCTGCTTGAGCGGTCCGCGCAATGTTGCGTGTACCTCGGTCTGACCGGTGACATTGCCGGCCTGAGACGGAGCGTAGGCGGCGATCAGCGGCTGCAACGGAATGGACTGCGAGTCGAGGACGGCGTCTGCCATGTAGTCTCCCGTCAGTTGTACCGTGGCATGACCGCGGATGTTGGTGTTCACGGCACTGGTATCGAGCGTGATGTTTGCCGCGTGGTGGGCGACATCTGCCTGCAATGCGAGGTGCTCAATGGTCTGTCCCTGTGCCCGCAATTCAGGTATATCGAGGTGGGCGGTGAGCTGCGGATCGTCCAAGGTGCCTCGGCCATTCGCCGACAGATTCACAACCCCTGAGATCGCGAGATGGTGCGCCTTCACGACTTGCAGTTGGTCGAGGTGGAAGTTATGGGTCTCCAGTTGCGCCTCATAACCGCGCTGTTTGGGATAGTAAGTTAGAACTCCCGAGGCCGTACCGGAGGGGACTGTCAGTTTCAAATTGGCGTGGGCGGCGGTGCCGTCACCGCTGAACTGCACCACTGCGGATTGAATCGCCTCGCCCGAAATGACGGCGCGCAAGAGTTCGGCGTGACCATCACCAATAGGATTGAGTTCCGTACCGTGGAGCTGCGCATTCACGTTCAGCGTGCCTGTGATCGGCTGGGTGAGAGCGGCAAGACGCGAGAGCTGCGCGGCATCGAGCTTCTGCGCATTGATGGTCAACTGAAAGGGACTGTTCGCGGCGAAGACCCACTTCTTCAACTGCGCCTGACCGCTGAATGCGATGCTGCCCTGCGGCTCGCCGGGAGCCACGGCGGGCACAAACTGACCTCCCTGAATTGCGACGGCGCTGGGACCGGCGTCCACATGCGCGCGAAGCAGCTTCCACGCGGTGCCGCGCACGTGCAGATTTGCCGCGGTTAAATCGCCCGCCAGCCTCGGCTCGGAGGTAGAGCCGGTGAGCGTCCCGGTGAATTGCGCGTTGCCATACAGAGAGAGATGTTGCACGGATTGGTGGAAGATGGAGGCGATGGTCTCCAACTCATGCAGATCTTGCGCATTGAGCACGAGGTTCATCTGCGAATGCTCGCCATGGGCCGTTCCAGGCAGAGTGCCGTCTAGCGTGAGCGATGTCAGCGAAGTTCGCAGATAGCTCTGGCGCAGCGTGAGCCGCTGATCGCTATTGCGGAAAGCGGCGTGAATTTCTCCGGCAAGAGGAACGGTGCTGCTGGATTGCGTCGAGCCGGTCTCTGCGCTGATGGCGGCGTCTGCGGTGGCAGTGAGATTTCGCAGGGAACCCTTCCATGACGCATCGCCGGTGGCCTGCAAGGTTCCGGCCAGCGTGACGTTGCCTGGGATGGTGTTGGCCGCGGCGGTTGAGACCATCTGCCTGAGGCTCGCCAGGTTGATTCCGTTGGTCTTCAGGTGCGCCGTTCCCACCTGCTCGCCCGCGAGATTTTTCACGGTTGCGCGGGCATCGAGCGTTCCGCCGAGCAGCGCGGCTTTTAGCGAGCTGATCTCCGCATCGCCATTCGCAAGAGAGTACGTGGCCTGAATTGTGCGCGCTTCGGTCTGCATCCCCTGCGAGCGAAGCTCAAGGCGCGTGCTGCGCAGGGTGCCGTTGAGCGTGAGCGCATTCAACGGCGGCTGGCTGGCTTTGAACGCGTACTCGGCGTGTCCGTCGAGTTGCACGGTACCCTGAGGAAGCTCGGGGTTGTGCAGCAACGCGCGCAGTTCGGTGGCGTTTACCGATGCATGGTAGACGGTGGCGACGCGTGGGTTATTGAAATCGTCGAGGGTGGCGCTGAAGCAAACTGCCGAAGACCCGCTGCTCAGTTCGGCGTTGCGCAGATCGATGTGCGTTGGCGTCATCTCAAACTCGGCGTGCAGAGCATGTGGAACCGGCTGATAGCCCGCGCTCTTGAAGTGTCCGTCGGAATAGCCAAGCTGGCCTGCGTAGACCTTGCGCAACGGATCGAATCCGGCGTTGAGGGTCACCTCACGGGCGTCGGCGTCGAGCGAGTTCTTGCGGTCGTTGTAGTAAATGTCGCTTTGGTCGAGCACTGCACGGTGGATCGCGAGATCGAAGAGCGCCTGCATCCCGCCCTGATTGGAGTTGCTCGGCTTGGGTGCGGGCAGATTATTGTTGCCGTTCTGGTCTATGCGAATCTGCGCGATGGCGTGGTGAATCGTGATCTCATTGAGGTGCCAGCTCTTGCGGAGCAGCGAATCAATGCGCACGCCGATGCGCGCATGCTCCACCTGCAGCAACGGAATGTTGGCATAGGGAGCGGTTCCGTTCACCACGAGGCCGTACATATCCACCGTTGGACTGATTCCGTTGAAGTACAGAGCGAAGTTCTGCAACTGCACGGAAACACCGAGCGACTGGCTTGCGCTCTGCTGCACTTTGGCCAGCGCGTAATCATGGAAGCGCTGACTATGGAGCAGCGCAGCCACGGCGATGACCATCAGCCCCAGAAGTCCGGCGAGCACGGCGAGTGTCCATACGATCAGGCGACCGCGCGATTGGCGTGCGACATCATGCGGAGGCTGCGTGGAATCTGGAAGTGTGCTCAAAATGCCTGCCCCAGGGTTATGAAGAACTGCGTTGAACTAATGCCGTTTAAGGGGCGCGCGTTCAAGTTGTGGCCTATGTCCAGGCGAATGGGGCCGACCGGAGTTGCATAGCGCAGTCCGCCGCCGACAGTGTTGGTGTACTGGCCATGGAATCCGATGGCGCTGAAAACGTTGCCGCCATCGTAGAAGCCGACCACGCCGAGCCCTTTGCCGATGACCGGGAGCGAGACGCCAGGCAGGGGTATGCGGAACTCCGAGTTCAGGATTGCCAGTTGGCGTCCGCCATCCGGCACGGTGATTTGCGTGCAAGTAGACGGAACATTGGGGATGCCGCACGCGGTCAGCGCGCGCTGCGGGCCTGCTAAATCCAAGGGAAAGCCGCGCAGGGTGCTACCTCCGCCGGAGAAGAACGATTGCGACAGCGGCACGTAGCTGCTCGCAAACGGAGGGGCGAAACCCAGGCGCAAGCTATTGGCCCAGATGACATTGGAAGGCAGCTTTTTGTAGGTGGCGACCTGCATAAGCAGTTTTATGAAACTAACGTCTGAGCCCAGCACCGCAGGGTTGAGGTCAACTTCCACACTCTCGTAGTTTCCGCGCTTGGCATCCAGAGCGTTGTCTCGCGCGTCATGCGAGTACGTTGCCGACAAGGTGGAGAGCCGCAGGTTGAGCTCGTTGGCCGGTATGAGCTTGGGAATGAGCAGGTTGGTGATCTGCGTCTCACTGTAGCTGTAGTGCAGGTTGAGAGTTTGCGACTTCTTGCGAGTAAGCGGCTTCCGCAACTGGAAGCCCACCTGCTCGATGCGGTCCGTATAGATGGGGTTCTGGCTATTGTGTTCGAAGCTCGCATTCAGGTCGCTGGCGAAGCTGGTTCCCATGAAACTTGGGTTCTGAAAGTTAGCGGTCACTCTTTGAACGAGGCGTCCGTCCAAGGTTCCGAGCGTGAGCGATTCCGCCAGCCCGAAGATATTTCTTCGCGTGTACTCCGCCGAACCGCGCGGCCCCCAGAAGGTCTTTTCGCTGGTGGCAAAGTTTGAACCCACTCCCACGGGGGGCAGGCCGGGGACAGCGACGGTGCCACTGGGCAAGTTTCCTCCGCGATTGATGACCTCAAATCCGAATCCGTAGGTCAGCGTGCTTCGACGCGCCTCATGAACCTTGACGAGCACGTCTTCGGTGGTTTGGGTCGTGATCTGGCGGCGTGGTGCGACTTCAGCCCAGTCAAAGATTGCGGGCGCATAGAGACGCGACTCGGCGGTTAACATTTCGCCGGTGGTGAGCGGTGCGTGCAATTTGAATTTGGCCGCGCGATCGATCAACTTCTGCTGGGTGTGATTGCGTCCGAGAGTGATGACGCTGGAGGTGGTCACCGGCGGCCCCTCGTAAATGTTGTAGCTCACGATGAGGCTGTGCGTGTCGCCGGGTACGCTCTTCACGGTCTCACGAAAAGATGCTGTCAGGTATCCGCTCTCAAGGTACTTGATGGTGATTGTCTCTCGGTCCTGGTCAGCGAGCTTCTGCGAGTAGGGCTTTCCGGCGAGAAGTTTCAGACCCTTGGGCGCAAGCTTTGCCACCGGCATGGTGTCATTGCCGACCAGAAGCAACTCGCGCACGATATCGCGCGGACCTTCGTCCACAAGGAAAGTGAGGTCAATATCTCCGCCACGACCTTCGAGCTTTGGGGTCACTTTGGCCTCGCTGAAACCTTCGGCATGATAGGTTGCCTCAAGGTTCTTGGCGCTGGAGCGCAGCAGCCTGTCACTGAATGCTCCGCGCGAGAATAGCTTTGCCTTCTGCACACTGACATGTGAAAGCAACTGTGAATCACCGAGGGTTTTATTACCGTCAATGGAGAGAGTTGAGACCTTGTGCTTGGGGCCGCGAGCGATCTTGTAGAGAATGGTTTCTCCCGCGCCCTGCTTGGTTGTAGCCGCATCTACCGTCGCGTCAAAAAAGCCCTTGGACTGAAAATGAGCAACCAGGTTCCGGCGTCCTTCCTGCACGACTTCGTCGTCGAGGCCCACCTGTTGATAAAGAGGAATCAGCTTGCGTTGAGTTGCCTTCCATACGGGCGCACCTTCGACTCTTACATGCGCCAGCGGACCGGCATCCACATGGAAGGTGATCTTGGCGTGGTTGGTGGCGGGATCGTACTCTGCACCGATCAATTTCACCTGGGCTGCAAGACGGTCCTGCTTCGCCAACGCGCCCTGCATATACGCTGTGGCACTTTGAACGCTTTTCAGAGAGTAGGACTTGCCCAGGCGAATTGCGGAGCCGCGCAGACGCGCGAGTTTGCTCTTCAACTTTGCCTGAAGTAGAGCGGTCTGCTCCGGTGTGGCTCCGCTCAAGGTGACCGTTCCGAACTTTGCCTTACGTCCGAGACTGACCTGGAAGCGCACGTTTACGATTCCGTGAGCGGGATCCGGCGCGATCCGCGGCGCAACCTTGGCCTCAAAATATCCGTTCTGCTGGAAGAACTTCGTCAGCGCATCCGACGCATGGGTTATGTCGCTGCGGTTGTAAGGGCCATCGGGCGGATAGTTTGCAACTTGCAGCAGTCGAGAGTAGGCGAAGCCCTTGGAGCCGGGAAATTCATAGATACCGAAGTAGAGACCCGGCTGCACGATCAGCAGCACGCGGACGCCTTCCACGTCAGGAATCACGCTGAGTTGCACGTCCTGAAATCTTCCGGTGGCCTTGAGAGCGGCGAGCGAGCGCTCCACCTTGGCGCGGTCGAAGGGTTCACCGGGATGCTGCACAAAGAGCGAGGAGAAATCCTGAGTGTCCAGATCCGGACGCCCAGCCAACTCTACCGACGAGACCTGCTGCCCATCATAGGCAGTCAGCATGTGCTGCAGTTCTGGAGGCGTGCCGGAAAGGGTTGCGTCGTTTTGCGCGGGAGGAGTTGCAGATTGACATGGTTCAGCGGCCGATGCCGGAGAAAGCTGAGCGGCCATCCATAATGCGAGGCACACCGATGCGCAGCTCCGGGCAACGTGCAACATTCCCTGTTGTATCACACTACTTTGGATGAGCCGGTACAGCAAAGTGTTTGTATCCAAAGCTGGCAAGAAAGCCGTGAGGCATGAATTCAGCTGGCTAAGTGATCTCCTGGAGACGAAAAAAAGTCATCCAAGAATGGTAACGGACGAAGATGCTGTATCGGCGGGTGCGACGAGGTAGGCGATGCGCGTAGGAAAATGGGTAAGGGTGCTGAGCAATACTGCGACGGGCATAGAGAGGAATCATACGATGGCGTTCGCAGCCGGGCTCTCTTACTACTTTGTGCTGAGCCTGTTCCCGGCGCTGATTGCAATGTCCGCGCTGATGAGTTTTCTCCCTTTCCCTAATCTGTTCGGCCAGATACTGGGTTTGGTGGCGCGCTACGTTCCAGCGGACAGCATGGGCGTGGTACGGCAGATTCTGAACGACGTGGTCAACCCACATAGCGGCGCTCTACTCTCGTTTGGACTAATCGGCGCGCTGTGGACCGCCTCCAGCGGCTTTGCCGGAATGATCGAGGCGCTGAATGTGGCCTATAACGTTCCGGAGACGCGCCCTTACTGGAAGACGCGCGGCCTGGCGGTGGTGATGACCTTCCTGATAGGCGGCCTGCTGGTGGTGGCCCTGGGAATGATGCTGGTGGGACCGGGGTTCGGCAATTGGCTGGCGAGCGCGTTGCACGCCAGTGATTTGTGGGTGCGCATCTGGCCGATGGTGCGCTGGGCGGTTTCCGGCGCGTTCATTGTGGTTGCGGTGGAGAGCATGTACTTCTTTGGCCCGAACGTGAAACAACGGTTTGTCCACACGCTGTTGGGCGCGGTGTTTGCGGTGGCAGCCTGGCTGGCACTCTCCTGCGCGTTGGGAATCTACTTCCAGAGATTTGCGAACTTCAACCGAACCTACGGCACGCTGGGCGGGGCAATCGCGCTGATGACGTGGCTCTACTGGAGCTCCTTCGTAATCCTGCTGGGAGCTTCGATCAACAGCGAAACCCTTCAGGCGAGCGGAGATGGGAGCCTGACGCTAAAGCAGGCTCCTCCCGAGAAAGCGAAGCCGAAGGACGCGACCAAGAGGGACATTGCGGCGTAGCCCCCCTGAAGCGAAGCATTCGTGGAGAGAAGTTGATCCGGAGGCTACCCGACCTCCAGCCCGAACTCAAGGGTGTCCATCCAGATGCCGGAGTTGCTCACGCAATCTATTTCAGCCTGCACGATGGCTTCATGCCCCTCTTCGATTTCCACGAAGCGGCTGAAAAGCTGCTGCCCTTCGCCATCGAGGGTGCTGACCATTTCCTTGTAGAACTGGCTGGTCTTTCTTTCGGCGTCGAGGGCTTTCTTCAGCAATTCAAGTTCGAGGGTCAGTTTGGTGGTTTTGGACTTGACGGACTTGCGCACGTCCTTGAGGCCTTTATTGATCACTTCTTTTGTGGGAATGGAGGTTCCCAGCTTTTTTACGGTGATCTTGCCTGTCTCTGTCCACTCGTCCAGGCGCTCTTTCAGGTACTTGATATGACCTTTTTCCTCGTCGGCAAGAGCCTTGAAAACACGCTTTCCTGCTTCATCCGCGGTTTTATCCATGGCCTCGCGATAAGCTTTGTGAACACCAGCTTCAAACTCCAAGGCTGTCCTTATGGCTTTATCCAGCTTCATTTTGCCTGCTCCAAATTATTGAGTAATGAAACCCCGACGACGAAGAATAGCTCGACTATATCTTCGATTTCCGAATCTCACAAGCGCAAGCTCAGTGAAGCACGCAATCGCCATGGCCCACTCTGAGGGCTATTCCGGGTGGGTGCCTTTTCGCGTGTGAGCTTCCGCCGTGATCTGGTTGCCAGAGCTCCTGGAAGGGATTGCCGCCTTGGAGAGAGTCACCGTTGCATTGGAGCTGTTTACGGATACAATCCTCGCCGATGTGTCTCGCAGGCTTGTCTGGCTGACGTGCAAGCTTGAGTTTCCCGAAGCTATTGCGCGAAACATGAGAGTAAAAACAACTCCGTCACCGGAGATTCCCGGCGCGTACGTTGGACGCGATACGGAAATGTCGATGCGTCCGCCCGACGGGTCTACGCGCTGAACCAGCGTCGCAGCTTGTCCGTCACGATCCAGCATCCCGCCACCTGTGGCCGTGATTACCTGCAACATCTCAGGGTCGTAGAGAATCTGCGCCGGAGCAGACGCGACGTCCCTGGCTCCCTTCAGGAGCACGTCGACTCTAAAAGTGTCCCCGACTTTCTGGTTTATCTGTGGTGGGTCGAAACTAATCACCGGCTTTTCCTGCAATGCCGCTTGGAGTGCGGCAGAGCCGTTCAGGTTCTGAGCGACGTCCTGCGCGGTGATTGAGGGGGTGCGGCTCCCCGGAAACCTGGCTTGGTTTCGATGGGCAAGCCACGCCAACGCGACAGCAAAGACGAGCAGTGCCGCCAAGATTCCAATGGCGATGGCGATTGGCTGGGAACGATCTGTAAATCGCGAATAGCCGGCAAAATACGTTTCGGCAGGATGCTCGGCGCCGAGGTTGTCAACGGCGGCAGCATCCTGACCTGTCACAACGGTTATGGGTTCAGGAACATGCGCAGGCGATCCCTCATGGGGGACTGTCTCCGGCACGGTAGCCAAAAGATTGACCAACGGCTGCAACTGCCGAACATGTCGCTCGTCGAAATGGTTTGGGTCTGGTGAAAATACCTCCAGCAAACCCACCATGTTTCCCGCCGTAGTGATGGGGACAATCATGATGGAACGTGAATTCAGTTGCCGAGCACCCGTGGCGTTCACACGGGAGTCAATCCAGGCATCATCGCAGAGATTGACTGCGCCAGTGCGGAGGCTATGGCCGGAAAGTCCGGTTTCCGGGCGAAGCTGCGTTCCGACCTCCGGCGCATTTCCAACGCTTGCACGGCATTCCATCCCACTGCTGTTTCCGAGCGCGATTGCCGCCCCGGTTGCACTGGTGAGAGCCATGGCGCTGCATGCAAACAGATGCAAGCTCGCTTCCAACTCATTCGCGCTGGAATCAGTTCTGCAAGTAATCAGTGGCGGAGCGTCAGGGATTGGCGGCGGACCATCCTGTCCGATCACTTGGCGAAGCTTCGGCAAATTCTTGAGCGGTGCGTTCAGGAACCGAATGCCGGCAAGTCCTCCCGCTTTTTGCCAAGCCAGCACCCCGGCAATAGGAGATGAAGAAGCCCTGGGAAAAGAGAGCCGGAGTTCCGCGGCATGCGGCAGGCCGAACGGGCGGAATGTCTGGACTGCCATTCCACCTTTGCTGATGTTGAGGATGACGCCTTGAGTTCGCGGGGCCTGGCTGCCAGAGGTCAGGTCAACAACAAACAACTGTCCCGCGAGTAATTCGTTACGCCGTTCGCGACGCTGCTCGGTTCTGGAGTGCAGCACCTTCATTTCCCAGCCTGTTGTTGTTATGGAAACTGACGTTTCGCAGCAGGGCTCGCGCTGATCTCTTTGACGCGAGATTCGGACGAAGTTCCGGTTGGTGCGAGCGAGCTGCCAGAAGCTTCGCCATCCTCTGACATGAGTCGCATGACCAACCGCAAGGCATCCAGTTCGAGCTGGACTTGCTGCAATTCCGATTCTTTTTGCTTCAACACTTCGACAATGCTCTTCATAATCTGAATTCTTCCGTCGCACGCTCATGTATGGGTAAGCAGGAATACTGGTGTCTCCATACACCGATCGTGTTCTCCTTCCGGAGTTCCTATTTCCAGAATTGGATGCTTGTTGTGGGGTCCTGGGGGTATGACAAATGAAGAAAAACGAGCCTTCGGAGTTGCTCTGCGAGGAATTGCCAAGGGCGAAACCAGCCGCGGGAAAAATCGCCAGACAATGCGAGGACGATCTGACTATTGCATCCGGCCTAGCTTCTGGAATGCTTACAAGCACTAGAAATTAGACTCTGGTGGCGGCGCGTGGACTCGAACCACGGACCTACGGATTATGAGACCGTCGCTCTAACCGGCTGAGCTACGCCGCCACGGGCGTCTGCGGGCAGGGCCTGGGGATGCAGGCGGCAGACAGGGTGCGGCCAAAGTGCGACCGACAACACTGATTCTATTGGGCCTCCGTTACACTGTCAAACGCTGCGGCGGGGCGGCGGAAAGTCAGTGCGCGGTATCAACTACGCACGCGCGGCCTAGCATTCAAGGTTTCCATAAATAACATTGCGATTGCTCCCAGGAGAAGCAGGTGCAGGGCTCCGCCGAAAGAGTTTCCGGAGATTACTCCCGCGGTCCATCCGGCGAGCAGAATCAAGAATAATGTCCAGGACAATCTGAATCCTTTCCGACGAAGTTGCCGCGAATCAGCGCGGCGATTTATTTATGTTGTTCCAGCGCCGCTCTCCCCACATCAGGGCGTCGGCGATCTCCGGTCCATCGCTTCCGGCAGCGTAGTTGGGAAATTGCGGCTTCGGCAGCTGGGTCCAAGCCTGCTCGATGGGGGTAACGATGCGCCACTCGGCTTCGACCTCGTCACCGCGGGTGAAGAGGGTTGCGTCGCCCATCATTACGTCGAGCAGCAAGGTCTCATAGGCGACGGGAGTGTTCATTCCGAAACTCTCCCGATAGCTGAAGTCCGCCTTGACGGTGATTCCGTTCATGCCGAGTCCCGGCCGCTTGGCTCCAAAAGCGATACAAATACCTTCGTCGGGCTGAATGCGGATGCTGATGATGTTTGGTTCAGGCTGGCGGTTCTGGCCAGCAACGAATAGCGCCTCAGGCGTGGCTTTGAAGTGGACGCGAATCTCGGTCATGTGCGCGGCCAGACGCTTGCCGGTGCGGATATAGAAAGGCACGCCGGACCACCGCCAGTTGTCGACGCGCAATTCAAGCGCGACGAAGGTTTCAGTGAGCGAACTCGCGGCGACACCGGGCTCCTGCCGATAGCCGCGCACCAGGCTTCCTTCCAGTACTCCGGGGCCATACTGCCCGCGCACGGTGCGGCGCGCCACTTCCTCAACGGTCATGGGGCGAACCGCTTTCAGTACCTGCACCTTCTGCTCGCGCACGGCGTTGGCTTCGAGGCTGAAGGGAGGCTCCATGGCGGTGAGTGCGAGCAACTGCAGCAGGTGGTTGGCTACCATGTCACGCAGCGCGCCCGTCTCCTCATAGAACCTTGCGCGGTTCTCCACGCCCAAGGGCTCGGCTGCCGTGATCTCTACATAATCAACAAAGTTACGATTCCAGAGCGGCTCGAAAAGCGAATTACCGAAGCGGAACATCAGGATGTTCTGCACCGTCTCTTTGCCGAGGTAGTGGTCGATGCGGTAGACCGAGCCCTCTTCAAAGACGCTCAAAACCGTTTTGTTCAGGGACTGCGCGGACTCCAGATCGCGCCCGAATGGTTTTTCCACCACAATGCGCGACCAGCCATTTTCATTGTGGTTCAGCCCGGCTCCACCGAGTCCGAGGATTACCTTGGGTGCGACGGAGGCGGGCACGGAAAGATAGAAAAGATGATTTCCGCTGGCACCGGCGGCGCGCATTTCCTCCAGCTTTTTCGCCAGCCCCGAGTAGGTTTCAGGGACGTCGAGGTCGCCGGAAATATAGTTGAGCTTTCCGGCAAACTTCCGCCAGTTTTCTTCGTTGAAGGTGCGGGCATCGTTTGACATCTCAACCGACTGCCGCATGGCGGTCTTGAACTCGTCGTCGTTCATGGCAGGCAGTCCCACGCCGACAATGTCAAAGCCACGCTCAAGGCAGCCCACGGATGAGAGGTCGAAGACAGCGGGCAGAAGTTTACGGCGAGTCAGGTCTCCGGAGCCGCCAAAAATAATCAGGATGCATGGCTCCGCGGTAGGCAGAGGCTGCGCTTCGAAATGCGCGGTAGTAGTCGCGGGAATCACTGTGCTCATGTGTATTTGATCTGTCCTGTGATGCCAACGAATGCGGTTCGTCGCCACGAGCCCGACACGGCTCCGCGAGTAGTGCGCGTACAAAGATTCTGTAGTGGTAGATGCTGCAGGAGGGCCTTAGGCCGCAAAGAATTGGCGCAACGATTTGGCCTAGCGATTTGGCGCAGCGTTTTGGCGCAGC
>Ga0182030_10000888_pt1 | contig 59319 bp, 51 predicted proteins | sample 812S3MmetaG_FD_121299 | JGI IMG/M metagenome (GOLD analysis project Ga0182030, IMG submission 121299) | Permafrost microbial communities from Stordalen Mire, Sweden - 812S3M metaG (Illumina Assembly) | ecosystem: Environmental > Terrestrial > Soil > Wetlands > Permafrost | place: Sweden... | reverse complement strand
GAGTGGCTCGAGTGGTCGGCTCTCGATGGTCTCGACACGGAGGCTCGCCTGTCGCAGCTGTGCCGCTGGGTGTTGAAATGCGAATCGGGTCAACCGCGGCCTTACGGGCTCAGGATGCCCGGTATCGAGATCGCGCCCGGACACGGCGCACTGCATCGCGCGCGCTGCCTGCGCGCTTTGGCCGTTCACGAAGCCTCCCCACCGTGAAGCTCGCGAGCGCCTCTGCCGCGCATGCCACGTATCCGCAGCTCAAGTCGAGCTGCCTCTGCCTCGCGCTCGCCCTCGCCGCCTACGTCGCCACCGTGCCCGTGTGGATCCTGTTGGTCGTGTGCGCAGCGGGCGCGATCCGCTTGGGCCTCGCGGCGCGCGGCTACGCGGCTCCGGGCCGCGCGCTGCGACTCGGCATCGCCGCCGCCGCGGTCGTGCTCCTGTTCATCGAGCTGCACACCTTCAACGGACTCGCGGCCGGAAGTGCCCTGCTGAGCTTGGTCGCGGGCTTGAAGGTGCTCGAGACGCAGTCGCGACGCGATCTGTACGTCGTGGCGTTCATCGTTTATTTCCTGTGCCTCACCGCGCTTTTGCACAGCGAATCGTTCTGGCTGTTCATCTACCTGATCGGCGTGTGCTGGCTCACGACCGCGAGCCTGATGCGCCTCACGCCGACCTCGCCGCCCCCCGGCTGGCGGCGAAGCCTCTCCTATGCAGGGCGAATCTCCGCTCAGGCGCTGCCGATGGCGCTGGTCTTGTGGCTGTTCTTTCCGCGCCTCGACTCGCCCCTCTGGCGGCTGCCCACGGATGCGCACAGCGCGGAGACCGGCCTGAGCGACAGCATGAGCCCCGGGGACATCGTCCAGCTCGCGCTCTCGGACGAGGTCGCGTTTCGCGTGCGCTTCCAGGGTCCCGCACCGCCGCCGGCGGAGCTGTACTGGCGGGGGCCGGTCTTGCACGACTTTGACGGACAGACCTGGCGCCGGACCACCTGGGGCTCCGCCCAAGCGCCCGCCCTGGAGCGCATGGGCGCGGCGTACCGATATGTTCTCAGCCTGGAGCCGAGCCCGCACAATTGGATCTTCGCGCTCGACTGGCCCGACCGCTGGGATCTCGCCGCCGGCTCGCTCACCGGCGACTACATGCTGGTGCAATCAGCGCCGGTGGCACGGCCGATCGACGTGGAGGCCGTCTCGTATACCCGGGTACGCGCGACCGAGCCGTTGTCGGACGCGGCGCGGCGGCGCGACCTCAAGCTCCCGACCGGCCGCAATCCGCGTACCCTCGAGTTCGCACGCGAGCTGCGCCGCACGCATCCCGGGGACAAGGACTACGCTGGGGCGGTGCTCGATCTGTTTCGCCGCGAGCAGTTCTTCTACACCTTGGAGCCTCCTCCGCTCGGCGCGGATTCCGTCGACGAGTTTCTGTTCGATACCAAGCGCGGGTTCTGCGGTCACTATGCCTCGGCCTTCGCCGTCCTCATGCGCGCCGCCGGAATACCGGCGCGCGTCGTCACCGGCTACCAGGGCGGTCTTTACAACTCGTTCGGGGACTACCGGATCGTGCACCAGAGCGACGCGCATGCGTGGACTGAGATCTGGATCGACGGCGAGGGCTGGGTACGCATCGACCCCACCGCGGCGATTGCGCCTGCGCGCATCGACCGCTCGCTCGCCGAGGCATTCGCAACCGGATCAGCCGCCGGCCGCTGGCGGCGATTCTCGTGGCTGACGGACGCGCGCCTGCAACTCGATGCGCTCGGGCAGCTGTGGCGCGCGCGAATCCTGCGCTTCGATCAATTATCCCAGGAGCGCCTGCTCGCCGGACTCGGTATTCCGGAACCAGACGGGCAAAAGATCGTCATGGTGATGGCGGTGGGCCTCGTGCTCGCGTTCGCGTGGCTCACCTGGCAGATCCGCCGTGAGCATCGTGCAGAGTCCAAGGACCCCCTCATCCGCGCCTACGACCGGCTGTGCCGGAAACTCGCGGCGGTCGGACTCAGGCGCAAAGCGTACGAGGGAGCCCTAACCTTCGCTGCGCGGGTGGCGCTCGAGCGCCCGGATCTAGCTCACACGGTGAGCGCGTTGTGCGGCCGCTACGCGAGGCTGCGCTATGGGCCGGGACACTCCCGCGACGCGGCGCTCGCGTTCGCCTCCCGGGTGCGCAGATTCCGTCCGAGACGCCAAGCGCCGCGCAATGCGCCGCAAGGAACCGCATGACTTTTGCGCACCGCGCCTCGCTGTGGTACTTGCTAACTGCAGGAACGGGAGGAGACCTGTGCGAGAAGAACAGGACGCCGGTGCCGGGACTTCGCGGATCGTGACCGGCTGTCCCTCCACGATGGGGGATGACTACCAGCTCAACACGACGACGCTCATCCGGCACGCTGCCCGGACATTCGGGGATCAAGCGATCGTTTATCGGACCGCGGACGGCCGCTGGCAGCGGTGCACGTATCGTGACTGCTACGCGCGCATCTGCCGGACGGCGCAGGCGCTGCGCTCACTCGGGGCCGCTCCGGGCGACCGGGTGGGGGTCCTCGACTGGAACACCCGGCGCTACTTCGAGCTCTACTACGCCGTGCCCGGGCTCGGCGCGGTGCTGCTGCAACTCAACCTGCGCCTGGCTGCCGACGAGCTCGCGTACGTCGTGAATCACAGCGAGGCATCCTTGATCTATGTGGACGAGAGCCTTTTGCCGCTCGCCGAGGCGCTCGCGCCGCACGTGCCGCGCGTCAAGGGCTGGATCGTCATGACCGACAAGCCGCTTCGCGAGGTAAAGACCACGCTTGCTCCACTGCATCATCACGAAGAGCTTCTCGAAGCGGCTTCGCCCGGGATCGAATGGCCGACGATCGACGAGCGCTCCGCGTATGCGGCTTGCTACACCAGCGGGACGACCGGTCGATCGAAGGGCGTTTACTACTCGCACCGCTCCATATATTTGCATTCCACCGCGCTCGCCGCGGCGGTGGGGATGACTCTCGATGACTGCACCATGCTCGTCACGCCGATGTTTCACGCCCAGGGCTGGGGGTTGCCGCAGGCGGCGACCTTGATGGCGAACAAATTGGTGTTTCCCGGCCGCTTTTCCATGGAGGACGCGCCGTCCTTGATCGAAGTCATGCTCGCGGAGGGAGTCAGCATCGCGAGCGGAGTGCCTTCCATTCTCCTGCCCATTCTGCGCCATATCGAGACCCTTTCCGTGAAGCCCGACTTTCGAGGGATGCGGATGCTTTGCGGCGGCTCCGAGCCGCCGTTGTCGTTGCTCGTCGGCTTACACGAGCTCACCGGCGCCGAGGTGATCCACGCCTACGGCGGCACCGAAACCAGCCCGATCGTCTCGTTGAATCGCCTCAAGCCTACGCTGCGAGGGCGCTCTGCGGAGGAGCGTTGGAACATCCGCCGCACGCAGGGGCTTCCCGTCATCGGCGTCGACCTCGAGATTCGGGGAGCGGAGAATCAAGTCCTCCCGCCCGACGGTAATTCGGTCGGCGAGATCTGCCTCCGCGGACCTTGGGTCACGACGTCGTATTACGACCTGCCCGAAGCCTCGGAGCGCTTCGCCGGCGGCTACTGGCGCTCGGGCGACCTGGGAGCGATCGACCGCGACGGTTACTTGAAGCTCACGGACCGACTGAAGGACGTGATCAAGAGCGGTGGGGAATGGATCTCTTCCATCGACATGGAAAATGTCCTGATCGGACACCCGTCCGTGCGCGAGGCCGTCGTGGTCGGCATCCCCCATCCGACTTGGGGCGAGCGCCCGCTCGCGCTGGTCGTGTTGAAGCCCACCCTGACGGCCACGCAGCAGGAGCTGCTCGAACACCTCTCGACCTCGTTCAGCAAATGGCAACTCCCCGACCAGGTGCTCTTCGTGGGCAGCATTCAAAAGACCAGCGTCGGCAAGCTCGACAAGAAGGTCGTTCGCGCCGAGTACGCCTCTCTGTACGCACAATGAGGAGAATCCCGATGCGCTCTTATCTGCTCGTTCTCGCCGCGGTCTGTCTCGGCGCCGGCGCAGCCGGCGAGGCGGAGACTCCCGCTCCCGAGAATCCACTCGATGCCGTTCCGGAGGCGATGCCGTTCGACATACCCTACGGCGCGCCGATTTCGCTGGACCAGGCCGAGGCGGCCATCGCCGCCGCGGTGGCCGAGGCCAAGAAGCGCCATTGGAAGCTCAACGTGGCGGTCGTCGATTCGGGCTCGAACCTGGTTGCCTTTCAGCGCATGGACGGGGCGCAGCTCGCCTCGATCGCCGTGTCCCAGCACAAGGCACGCAGCGCTGCCCAGTTCCGCCGCGAGACGAGGGCTTTCGAGGATGCCATCCAGCAGAAGCAGAACTACTATGTGCTTACGCTGGATGGGGTGATCGCCTCGCGCGGCGGCATTCCGCTGGTCGTCAGCGGAAAACTGATCGGCGCGATCGGCTGTTCCGGCGGCACCGGCTCGCAGGACGAGTTCGCGTGCAAGGCGGGGGCTGCGACGGTGAAGTGAGGGGGCTGCGCAGCCCCGGCGCGCGCAGCCCGCTAAGCCGCGAGATTCTCGCGGGTCTTGGCAAACACGATCTCGGGCCAACGCTCTTCGGTCAGCTGCAGGTTGACCCGGGTCGGGGCGAGGTAGACGAGCTCGCCCGCATGGTCGAGCGCCAAATTGTCGTATGCCTTGTCGCGAAATTCCGCGAGCCGCTTCGGGTCGGCGAGCCGGACCCAGCGCGCCACGGCGACGTTGATCGGCTCGAACACGCACTGCACGTTGTATTCGTCCTGCAGACGGAACGCGACCACCTCGAATTGCAGCTGTCCGATCGCTCCGAGGATGAGATCGTTGTTGCGCAGCGGCTTGAACAGCTGCGTCGCGCCCTCCTCGCAAAGCTGGGAGAGGCCCTTCTGCAGCGCTTTCATGCGCAACGGATCCTTGAGCACGGCGCGGCGGAACAGCTCCGGCGCGAAATTCGGCACTCCCGTGTAAGTGAGGCGCTCGCCCTCAGTGAAGGTGTCGCCGATATTGATGGTGCCATGATTGTGCAGACCGATGATATCGCCCGCGTAGGCCTCTTCGGCCTGACTGCGATCGGCCGCGAGGAAAGTGAGCGCATCGGCCACGCGGATGTCCTTGCCGAGCCGCACGTGGCGCAGGCGCATACCGCGCTGATAGCGGCCCGAGCACAGGCGTACGAAGGCGATGCGGTCGCGATGCCCGGGATCCATGTTCGCCTGGATTTTGAAGACGAATCCGGTAAATTTCGGCTCAGCGGCGTCGACCACGCGCTCGAGCGCGACGCGCGGCTTCGGTCCCGGCGAATGCTTGACGAACGAGCTCAACAGCTCGCGGACGCCGAAATTGTTGACGGCAGACCCGAAGAACACCGGCGTCTGCTTGGCGGCGAGGTAGCGCGCAAGGTCGAACGCGGGACTCGCGCCGCGCACGAGCTCGACCTCATCGACAAAATCGGCGTAGCGGGCGCCCAGGAATTCCTCGGCCTCGGGGCTCTTCAGGCCGTCGATGGTCTCGTGGCTGCCGACCCTGCCCTTCTCGACCGGCACATAAACGTAGATCCGGTCCTCGAGCAAGTGATACACGCCGAGCAAATCGCGGCCCATGCCGATCGGCCAGGTGAGCGGCGAGCACTGAATCTTGAGCACGCCCTCGATCTCGTCGAGCAGCTCGATCGGCGGACGACCGTCGCGATCGAGCTTGTTCACGAAAGTCATGATGGGCGTGTCGCGCAGGCGGCACACCTCCATGAGCTTGATGGTTCGCTCCTCGACGCCCTTTGCGCAGTCGATGACCATGAGCGCGGAGTCGACCGCGGTCAGCGTGCGATAGGTGTCCTCCGAGAAATCCTCGTGGCCCGGCGTATCGAGCAAGTTGACGATGGAGCCGTCGAAGGGGAATTGCATCACCGAGGAAGTCACCGAGATACCGCGCTGCTGCTCGAGGCGCATCCAGTCGGAGGTCGCGTGGCGCGTCGCCTTGCGCCCCTTGACCGTACCGGCCATCTGAATGGCGCCGCCGAACAGCAGCAGCTTCTCGGTCAGCGTGGTCTTGCCGGCGTCGGGATGTGAAATGATAGCAAAAGTGCGTCGACGATTGATTTCATTAACAATTTCAGCTTCAGTCACCGACCAATTCCCCAGGCGTGCACATCCTCATGTACACAAGATTCAATGCGCGCGTCGCGGTCCCAGTGGCACGCGCAGTGCCACCGGCGGGAACGGCTCGGCCTAACCCCTCGAGCATTATAGCCGAGGCGCGATCCTCAAAACCCTCGTCCGTGCAGAGATCAACCGGCCGCCAAGGCAAAGCTCCGAGTGGAGTCATCGTAGGTGAAGATCTCCGCATATCTACCCCAACCGATGGCCACCCGAAGTGCGCGTTCGGCGTCGGCAGCATTCAGGTGATCCTCGAGCTCGAACTCGAATCTGGCGCGCGGTGCACAGTGGTCCTCGCGCTCGGCCAGAATCTGACGGAGGTGAGCCGCAAACGGCACGAAGGTGAGCAGGTGCTCCCGAAATAATTGCTTCCGGTCCTCCGTCGAACTTTGGGCGAAGACCCTGCCGGCCGGGCTCAGCTTGATGGAGTCCTTGCTGACCTCAGCGAACTCGAGCAGATGAAGCGCCGCGGCCGCGGGGAAGATCTGATTGAGCTCGAGGGCAAGAGAGGTTGCGATCTTCGCGAACTCGGCCGTTCCCTCATAGGGCGGCGCAGCCAGGGTTTCGAGAAGGCCGCTGATTTCGTTCACCGACACATCGGGCAATTGCGGAGCCAGTGCGCCGTGGATTGTGCTTTGAGCATCCATGGCGGCGCTCAAGCGGCTGGTGAGGACCGAGTAGATCTCGCTCACGATCGATTGAAATCCCGCGTCCATGCGATTGCGCGGGCGCGACAAAGCAACCGGAATCTCCGCCGCGATATGGCCCGGATTGGTCCCGAGGAGCACCACCCGATCGCACATGAGGACTGCTTCTTCGATATTGTGTGTCACGAGCAGCACGCTGCGCGTCGGCAATTGGCGCTCAATCCAAAGATCCATGAAGTCCGTCCGCAGAGTTTCCGCGGTGAGCACGTCCAGCGCCGAAAACGGCTCGTCCATCAGCAGCAGGATCGGATCGGTGACGATCGCACGGGCGAATCCCACCCTCTGACGCATCCCGCCCGATAACTCGCGCGGAAATGCCGATTGAAACCCATCGAGACCGATCAAATCGATCGCCGCATCCGCTCGACGTTTTGCTTCGGCCCTGGAAAGGCCCAAGGCATCCAAGCCGAGCTCGACGTTTTGCAGCACCGTGAGCCATGGATAGAGCGCAAACGTTTGAAACACCACGGCAATGCCTTCGCTCGGACCGGCCAGAGGCGCACCCCGATAGCGGACGTTTCCCGAAGAGGGAGGGAGCAGTCCGGCGGCGATACGCAGGAGGGTCGACTTGCCGGATCCGGAGCGCCCCAGCAAGCCGACGATTTCACCTTCGCGCAAGGTCAGGTCGATGCCTGCGAGAACCGGATACGGCTCGGCGGTGGGCCTTACAAATCTCTTGTATACGTTGCGAAGCTCCATGACCACCGGAACCGGAGCTTGAGGAGGAGCCTGGACGCGTTCGGTGCTCATGCCCCTCCCCCTAGTCAAGCCGCGTACGTCGTTCAGCGAGCGCATAGAGCGGCCGCCATAAGACCCGGTTCATCAGGACCACGAGAGCGGACATGACCGCCACGCCGAGCGTGATCCGGGCATAGTCACCCGCCGCTGTCTGCTCGGCAATGTAAGATCCCAGTCCCGGCGTCGAAAGCCGCGTCTTGCCCCAGCTGACCGCCTCGGAGAGGATGCTCGCGTTCCATGCACCACCGGAGGCGGTAATCGCTCCTGTCACATAGTACGGAAAGATCCCGGGTAAGAGCACGCTGCGCCACTTGCGCCACAAGCCGAGCCGCAGACTTGCAGCCGCCTCGCGCAGATCATTCGGAATGACGCTCGCTCCGGCGATCACATTGAACAGGATGTACCACTGAGTGCCCAGGATCATCAACGGACTGAGCCACAGGGCGGGAGCCAATCGATGCTGAACGATCAGGTACACCGCGATCGGAAACAGTAGATTTGCGGGGAATGCAGCCAGAAACTGCGCGACGGGCTGGACGTATTGCGTGAGCTTGGGTCGCAAGCCGACCGCGACGCCCACCGGAATCCAGATAATGGAAGCGAGCGCGATCAATACCATCACCCGCACCAGTGTCAGGACACCGTCGAATGCGACAGTTTGCAGATCACGCGCGGACAAGGTGGGCCGGATAAAGCGCCCAATCTGCCAACTGAGATAGGCAATGAGCGCGACGATAAGGGTATACCAGATGGCATCCCCAAGGGCGCGGGGCAGATGGAATCTGGCGCTTCGCCCCAAGCGCGGCGGAAGCGCCAGACGCGCCCGCGCGAGGTGCGCCAGGAGTCCCAGAACGGGCGCTCGAAGACCATGGATGATTTCCGAGCGGCTGAACAGAGTCAAAGCCCAGCTTCTCGGCTGGGTCAGCGCCGCGCTCTGCTCGACGCGGAATTTGTCCGACCAGACGACGAGCGGTCGAAACAAAAGCTGATCGTAGATCGCGATCGCGACGCTCATGGCGAGAATGGCCCAGCCGATCGCCCCCAAATTCCGCTCGTCTATCGCGCGCTCCACATACGAGCCGATGCCGGGCAGCGCGATCTGCGTATCGCCCACCGCTATCGCTTCCGATGCCACTACGAAGAACCAGCTTCCGGACATCGACATCATGGTGTTCCAGAGCAGTCCCGGCATCGCAAATGGAACCTCGAGCCTCCAGAAGCGCTGCCAGCCGCTCTCCCGCAGGCTGCGGCTAGCCTCATCCAAGTCGGCCGGAACCGTGCGCAACGATTGATAAAAGCTGAACGCCATATTCCAAGCCTGGGCGGTGAAGATTGCGAAGATCGAAGCCAATTCGGGTCCGAGGGCGCTACCGGGGCATAGCGACAGAACAAACACCACAGTGAAGGAGAGATATCCGAGCACCGGCACGGACTGCAATGCATCCAGGAGTGGAATCAATACCAGCTCGGCTCGCCGGCTCTTTGCCGCCCAGGTGGCATAGGTGAACGTGAAAAGCAGCGACGCCACGAGGGCTATCAGCATCCGCGCCACGGTACGCAGCGTATACATCGGCAGAGCGCGGGGCGCGAGGTCGATGGGGGTCGCATGGTGAAGGGACAGAGGGCCTACCATCTGCCGGGCCGCGAGCCCGAGCGAGACCATCAGTATCAAGAGCAATGCGACCGCGCCCGCATCCGCCACACGCGGCGAGCGGCCCAAGGCTTTGATGCGCGCATCGAAGGCGGGCAGCAGGCTACGAGTGGAATGCGCTGCTCGACCAGGAGACGCCGGGATCATCGATGGGTCGTCGGATTACTTCGAGTCGGTGATTCCCGCTTACTCATCCCACCGGGGCGCGGGTTCGATCAGCCCAGACACCCGATTCACCTCCGTCTCCGCCGCGAGCCAATCCGAAAATTCATGGCCCGGCGCAAATCCGCGGCTCTCGGCGATGAAATAGGCGGCTTCGGAAATGACTCTATGGCGCTCATCCGCGGTAGTCAGCTTGTCGAGCGCCGCGCGCGGAATGTCGGGCCTGTAGGGATCAGGTGCATGCGAACCGGAAGAATCGCCGCTATGGCGCTGATGGGGCCCCATATCCATACCACACCTCGAAGATGAACCTGACCTGCTGGTGAAAATCCGACCGCTTTTCTAGTGTGTCACAAGCAACTTAGGTGCGGAGTGCCGGTTCCCGCAATGGATTGCGTCGATCCCTTAGCGCCGCCCGGTCGATTGAGAACCGTTGGGTCCGCATATCGAATATTCTTTTGCCTATGGCCGCAAGCCAGAGGCGCGATCGCAACGATGAGCAGCACCGACTCGGGAATCGAATCACTTCAGCGCTTGGCGCTGGATCTGCGCTGGTCGTGGAATCACGCGACCGACGACCTATGGAAGCAAATCGATTCCGATTTATGGGCACGAACGCACAACCCATGGGTTGTGGTAAGGAGCGCTTCGCGGCATCGACTGAAGCAGCTGCTCGCTGCGGCGGAATTCAGCGCGGCGCTGGAGCGTCTTGAACAATGGACGGAGGATGCTGAGGCAGCGCCGAGCTGGTTCGGGGAGACTCATCGAAATTCCGGTTTGACGCGTGTCGCCTACTTCAGCATGGAGTTCATGTTGAGCGAGGCATTGCCCATCTACGCCGGGGGGCTCGGCAACGTCGCGGGCGACCAGCTCAAAGCCGCAAGCGATCTTGGGGTCCCCATCATCGGCGTCGGCCTGCTCTACCAGCAGGGCTACTTCCGGCAAGTGATCGACCAAGACGGCGGCCAACGCGCGCTCTTTCCATACAACGATCCGTCCCAGCTCCCGGTCACACCCGTGCACGGGCCCGACGGTGAACGGTTGCGCCTCGAGATTCGATTGCCAGGCTATGGTCTTTGGCTGCGCACCTGGCACGTCCAGGTGGGCCGTCTGCGCCTATTCCTCCTCGACAGCAACGACAGCGCCAACCAGCCCGCGCACCGTGGCATCACGAGCGAACTCTACGGCGGCGACCCGGAGCTTCGCCTGCAGCAGGAGCTCGTGCTAGGCATCGGCGGTTGGCGCCTCTTGGAGAAGTTGAATCTTCTGCCCGAGGTGTGCCATCTGAATGAGGGACACGCCGCGTTCGCAGTCCTGGATCGCGCGCGCACGTTCATGGAGCAGACAGGGACGCCGTTCGATGCGGCGCTGTGCGCAACGCGAGCGGGCAACGTATTCACCACGCATACGGCGGTGCCGGCGGGATTCGATCGGTTCACACCGCAGTTGGTCGAGCAATATCTCGGCCGATATGCCGATCGCACGCTTCGAATCAGCCTGCGAGAACTGCTCGCGCTCGGCCGCGAGAATCCGCTGGACGATTCTGAGTCGTTCAATATGGCGTATCTCGCGGTGCGCGGTTGCTCCGCGATCAATGGGGTGAGCCGATTGCATGGCGAAGTCAGTCGGCGAATTCTTCAGCCGCTATTCCCGCGCTGGCCTGCCGCCGAGGTGCCCATCGGCTCGGTGACCAACGGCGTGCACACTCCGAGCTGGGACAGCCCGGAAGCGGACGCACTCTGGACGAGCTGCTGCGGAAAAGACCGCTGGCTGGGCTCTCTCGAGTCCGTCAGGGAGCGGATCCGAGGGGTTGCGGATAGTGCCGTATGGGGATGTCGAAGAGCCGCCCGCGCTTCGATGATTGCCTACGCACGGGAGCGCTTGGCGGCGCAGCTCGCGGCATCCGGAGCATCCGAGGCGCAGGTCGAGCACGCCCGGCATCTGTTTCGTCCCGACACATTGACGCTCGGATTTGCACGCAGATTCGCGGCGTATAAGCGTCCCAACTTGTTGCTGCACGATCCGGAGCGGCTGGCGCGTCTGCTCACCAATACCCAACGACCCGTTCAGCCGATTCTGGCGGGTAAAGCACATCCCGCGGATCTCCAGGGGCAATCGATGATTCGCGAGTGGGTGCATTTCGTGCGCCGTTTCGATGTGCGTGCGCATGCGATCTTCCTGAGCGATTACGACATGCTGATGACTGAACGGCTGGTGGCCGGGGTGGATGTGTGGATCAACACGCCGGAGCGGCCGTGGGAAGCGTGTGGGACGAGTGGTATGAAGGTTCTTGTCAACGGCGGACTCAATTTGTCCGAGCTCGACGGCTGGTGGGCGGAGGCCTACGAGCCGAGTGTGGGATGGGCGCTCGGCGACGGCGGCGAGCATGCCGACGATCCCCACTGGAACGGCGTGGAATCCGCGAAGCTTTACGATCTCTTGGAGGGCCAAGTGATCCCCGAGTTTTATGCGCGCGACGAGAACGATATTCCGCGAGCCTGGATCGCACGGGTGCGCGAGAGTATGGCGAGCCTCACTCCCATCTATTCCACCAACCGGAGCGTCCGCGAATATGTGGATCGAGTCTATCTGCCTGCTGCTGCTTCTTACCTGCGCAGGGCGCTGCATGCCGGTGCAATGGCCATTGAGATCAGCGCCTGGCGGCGCGCACTAGAACAAGGGTGGGGCACCCTGCAATTCGGGGCGGCGTCCTGCGATTCCCGCGGCGACCGACACTACATCACGGTGCGGGTCAAACTCGGGTCGCTGGCGTCTGCGGTACGTGTCGAGTTGTACGCCGACCCAGTGGGTAAGGAACCCGCCTTCCATCAGGAGATGAAAAGACTCGACGGTCCTACCCCTGAGCCGGGAATGGACCGCTATATCGCAAGCGTACCGGCCGTGCGCGCCGCCGGCGATTACACGGCGCGCATCGTGGCGGCATACCCGGGCGTCAACACCCCGCTGGAAGCGCCTTATATCCTGTGGCAGCGCTGAGCCATCGAAAAATCCTATGCCAGCTGGGCAAGGTGCCCCGCACAGCGCTCGCTCATGTCGCCCGAAATTCCTTTGGTTTCACGATCAGTATATCGCAGGGCATCGCATCGAGGACGCGCTCCGCCGTACTGCCGATCAGCGCGCGTTTGACCGGGCCCCTCGAAACGGCGCCCATGACCACCACGCGTGCCCTGAGAGAGCGGGCGAGTATGGGCAATTGAAACGCAGGATCGCCCATCTTCAGGTGCATCTTGCGGGGTGGTACGCGGTAGCGGGCGCAAAACGCCCTGAAGTGTTTGCGGATCCTCGCTACGTATGCCTTTTGCTCGGGCAACGAGATGGGTATTGCCGCCGGCGCGAACATGGCATCGCCGACATAGCCCACCAGCGGAGAATAAAAGTGTGCGCTGTGCAGGGGTCCGGCGAGCAACTGGGCCAAGCGCCGAGCCGTCGTGATGATTTCCTCATCGAGCGAGGTGGGCTTGTCGTTGATCTGCGAGGGATCGAGTGCAGCAATGACGGCCGAGCGCTTGATCCGCGTCGAGTTCTTGACGATCAACAAGGGGACCGGGCAATGGCGGATGAGATTGTAGTCGGTCTGCGAGAGAAGCAGGCGGGAAAGCAGATTGTGCTTGTGGGCTTCGATAGCCACCAAGCCCGGCTGGTACTGCTTGATGCGGTCGAGAATGCCCTCGGTCACGGAACGGTCGATGCTCACCCGGCAATTCACGGACAGACCGGACTCGCGCAGGGGCTTGACGAGCCTCTCCAGCCCCGCCAGTTGGGACACCGCGGCCGACCGCGCCAGCTGATGCCGCTCAGCTTCGGTGAGACCGAACCCGCTGGGGGGGCGAACCACGCAGAATACCTCCATTTCCGCCTTGGACTTACGGCAGATGTGGGCCGCCGCTTCCAGGACTTTGCGGCTGCTACCGGAAACGGCGACAAGAACCGGGGCGATATTGGCGACCATGAGCACTCCTGGGGCTTCGTGCATCCAATTTATCGCGACCGCGGGTCGAGTAAATGCGGACAGTCACGTAAGCGTACGCGACTCCCCGAAGTCCCGAGGCATGATCACTGCCCTCGAGCGGTGCCTTGCGGGAACTAGCCGAAGCTACCCAGGAAAGAGTTGCATGAGGGACTGATGCGCGGAATCGACATTCGAGAACTGCTGCAGCCATCGGTGTACCCGCACACGGTGGAAAGAATCCAATTGCGTGAGACCCACATCTCCTGGGTCATTTTGACGGGATCATTTGCCTATAAGGTCAAAAAGCCCATAAAGCTGGATTTTTTGGACATGACGGATCCGTCGCAGCGCTGCTTTCTGTGCCACGAGGAGTTACGTCTCAATCGGAGATTGGCTCCTGACCTGTACGTTGACGTCGTATCGATTACTCGAGACGAGCATGGCGTACACGTGGGCGGAAGCGGATCGGCGGTCGATTATGCGGTGCGAATGAAGCAATTCGATGCATCTCAAGAACTGCCCGCATTACTCGAACGGGACGACGTCAGCGGCGCCGAGATGGCGACGCTCGCCGCGCGTCTGGCGGATTTCCACATCCAAGCAACGCGCTCGGATGCCACGGGCGACCTCGACTATCGCAATGGCTTGAGTCATTCGGTAAAGAGCAGTCTGGCAACTCTGAGCGCCCATTGCCAAGGTAGCGCCGGCAATGCCGAGCTGGGTCGCTTGGTCGACTGGACTCACGACACCTTGCAAGAGCTATCGCCTGCAGTCGCGGAGCGCGAAGCGAGCGGTTTCGTGCGCGAATGTCACGGCGACCTGCATGCGCACAATATAGTTCGCTGGGACGACCGGCTCACGCCGTTCGACTGCCTGGAATTCGATGCCCGGCTGCGCTTCATCGACGTCATGAGCGATATCGCGTTTCTATTCATGGACCTCGTGAGCTACCGGCGCGATGACCTGGCATACCAGTTCCTGAGCAGCTACTTGGAGGTCACGGGCGACTATGGCGGCACTCGCTGGTTGGTGTTTTATGCGGTGCACCGCGCCCTGGTGCGTGCCATGGTCGACGCTTTGGGCGCCGAACAGCGCCCGGCCGATTCAGAGCCTCTGATAGGACGAATGAGCGCCCGCATACGCACCGCGGTCGAATTCACTCGCGCGCGGAAACCCACTCTCTACATCATGCATGGGTTGTCCGGTTCCGGAAAATCCTGGTTGAGCGAGCGCCTCGTGCCGAAGCTCGGCTGCATTCGCATACGCTCCGATATTGAGCGCAAGCGCCTGTTGCAGGCTGCGGACGCCGGCGACGGGCAGACGGCCGAAGCGAGCCGCTACACGCCCGAGAAGCGAGAGCTCATCTACCGCCGTCTGATGGATTGCGCGAAGCCCTCTCTTGAGGCCGGCGTCAGCGTGATCATCGATGCCACTTTCCTCGGTTCGGCGGATCGTCAGGCATTCCGCGCATTGGCGGCGCGCTCGGCGGCTCGGTTCGTGATTGTGGCGTGCACCGCCGACAAGACCGAAATCGTTCGGCGCCTCGAGAACCGCTCACGCCAGGATCCGTCGGATGCCAATGTGGCGATCTTCGAGAAGCAGTGCGAGCAACTCGAGGCCTTGAGCGCAGCGGAGGAGCGCGAGGTCGTGCGAGTCGATACGGCATCGGCGGATTGGGAGTCGCAAGTGCGGGCGCTCGATTGACGCCGGGCGCCGCCCATGCGGCCAATGTGGCATCTTAAGCGGATCGAAGGATCCAAATGGAGCGCGGCATGGCCGGTAACTCGAAAGCGGCGCAACGGGCGGCATCCCGCAATCGGATACCGTTTCGAGTGCTGCCCATGCTGGCGACACTCGTCGCAAAGCCGTTCGACAAGGCGGGCTGGGTATTTGAGGAGAAGTACGACGGAGACAGGATCCTCGCCTACAAAGAGGGGGCTCGTGTGCGGCTGCTCTCCCGAAACGGCAAAGATCGGAACGAGCGCTTTTCCCGGATCGCGGCAACCATAGCGGCGTTGCCCTCCCGCACGCTCCTCCTCGATGGGGAGGTGGTGGCTTTCGATAGCAAGGGTGTCTCCCGCTTTCAGCTCCTTCAGCGCGGGCAAACCGAGCCGGTATATGCCATTTTCGATTGCCTATATCGTGACGGTAAAGATCTGCGCCGCGAGCCGCTCTCCGTGCGGCGCGCGGTGATGGAGAGTTCGATCGGCCGGTGTCGAATACTGATGGCTGCGCGCAGACTCTCGGCAAACGGGGTCGAAGCATTTCGCACGGCGAAGCGCCTTGGAGACGAGGGGCTGGTTGCGAAGGACGATTCCTCTTCCTATGTCGAAGCGCGTTCGCGCAATTGGTTGAAAGTAAAAGCCCGACAAGAAGATGAGTTCGTGATTTGCGGGCATACGAAACCTGCGGGCAAGCGGCGCTATTTCGGCGCGCTCCTCCTCGGCGCCTACGCAGCGGACGGCAAATTGCGCTACGTCGGCAAGGTCGGAACGGGCTTCAACCAGCTAACGCTCGCTGCGCTCTTTCGGCGATTCCGGCCATTGGCGAGATCGAAATCCGCGCTGATCGACTCCCCGCGCGAGAAGGGCGTGGTCTTTGTCGCTCCCAAGCTGATCGCCCAGATCTCGTTCCAGGAATGGACCGAGGACGGAAAGCTGCGACAGCCGGTCTTTTTAGGTCTGCGCGAAGATAAAAGAGCGCGAGATGTGCTCATGCCGAGGCCTGGGAAGGGCCGAAACTAAATTCCGCCAAGGGCGCTGACCAATACGCACGTCATCGGTCACCGATCTGACGCTCACCCATCGAGCGGCTCTGCAGCGGCCGCACGCCGGGCGTGAGCATAGAGAGATGCCACGGCGCAGCTCGCCATGCGGGCACGCACATTGTCGGCGCGGCTTGCGAGTATGATCGGCACCCGCGCACCCAGCACGATCCCGGCAGCATCGGCGTTCGCCAGGAACGTGAGTTCCTTGGCGAGGAGATTGCCGGCCTCCATGTCGGGTACCACCAGGATGTCGGCATCCCCGGCTACCGGCGATTGAATATGCTTGGCCGCGGCGGCCTCGAGACTGATGGCATTGTCGAGCGCCAGCGGACCGTCGAGCACACCACCGACGATTTGGCCTCGTTCGGACATCTTGCAAAGCGCGGCGGCATCGATCGTCGAAGGAATTTTCGAGCTGACCGTTTCTATCGCGGAAAGGATCGCGACTTTAGGTCGATCTATCCCCAACGCGCGCGCAAGATCGATGGCATTTTGGACGATATCGGCCTTATCTTCGAGCGTGGGAGAGATGTTGACAGCTGCATCGGTGATGAACAGCGCCTTCGCATAGGTGGGAACATCCATGATGAAGACGTGGCTGACGCGTCGTGCCGTGCGCAGGCCGGTATCTTTGTTGACCACTTCCGCCATCAGCTCATCGGTGTGAAGACTTCCCTTCATCAAGGCGTCCGCCTCACCCATGCGTACGATCTCGACGCCCTTGGCGGCCGCCGCGTGACTGTGCGGCGTATCGACCAGCCGGTAGAGCGCCAGGTCCACGTGCAGTGCGGCCGCAAGCGCGCGAATACGCGCCTGCGGGCCCACCAGAATTGGCTGAATGAGGCCCGCGCCGGCTGCATTCAATGCAGCGGTCAATGAACTTTCATCGCAAGGATGAACGACCGCCGTGCGGATGGGCGCGAGTGACTGAGCGGCACGAACCAAGGCATCGTATTTCTCATGCTTTCGCGCCACGTCCACTAGCGGTTCTCCTTCGCAAGGCATAAAGCTTGCCGGGTTGCCGTCAATCCGTCCGTCCGGACTTATGCAGATTTCGCTGCGGCTTGCCGCTGTCGAGCCCCGCCGTCGGGGGTTGCGCTCCTGCGGGCGCCTTGCTCTAGGTACAAGCCCTGAGTCACTGCGGCTACCTCGCGTAGCACACCAATCGACGGACACGGAACATCTGGTGAGCATTGCCTCGACCGCAATTCGGCGTCCAATCGAGAGGTGGAAATATTGAAGCAGTTGTGCCTCGTGACGGGCGGTGCTGGGTTTCTCGGGATAAACCTGATCCGATATCTGTTGGATCGTGGGTATGCGGTGCGGTCCATGGATATCGCAGCCTTCGACTATCCGGAAAAGCCGCGGGTCGATGTCATGCAGGCAGACATCCGCGATGCAGCGGCCGTGCAGCGAGCGATATCCGGAGTCGACGTTGTGGTTCATTGCGCGGCGGCGCTGCCCCGAAGCACTGCTGCGGAAATCTATTCGACCGACGTCGAAGGCACTCATTGCTTGCTTGAACACGCGAAAGAACAAAGGGTCACCCGCTTCATTTTCATTTCCTCGACCGCTGTATACGGCATTCCCGATCACCATCCGCTCGTCGAGACCGACCGGCTGCATGGTGTCGGACCCTACGGAGAGGCCAAGTTAAAAGCCGAGGGAGATTGCCTTGCATACCGGCTCGACGGGCTCTGCGTGCCGATATTGAGGCCGAAGAGCTTTGTGGGGCCCGAACGACTCGGAGCGTTCGAGTTGCTGTATGACTGGGCTTATCGCGGCCGCAACTTCCCCGTATTGGGCTCGGGAAACAACTTGTATCAGCTCCTGGATGTCGAAGACCTGTGCGAAGTGATCCATCGGTGCCTGCGGTTCGACAGAGACACGGTCAACCACACGTTCAACGTTGGGGCGGAAAAATTTGGGAGCTTGCGCGCAAGCCTGCAAACGGTGCTGGATCGCGCCGGGCACGCAAAACACGTCGTTTCTCTGCCGCTGACCCCGGCAATCCTCGCGCTGCGCATTTTGGAGCGGTTGCACCTTTCTCCTCTTTCCCAGTGGATCTACGAGACGGCGGGCCGCGAAAGCTTCGTCTCCATCGATCATGCCGCCAAGCGGCTCAAATTCGTTCCGCGCTATTCGAATCGCGATGCGTTGGTTCGAAACTACGATTGGTACGTGCGGCACCGCCAAGAATATCGTGGCCGGGCGGGTGTCACGCATCGTCTCCCGTGGAAGCGGGGCGTGCTTGAGGTAGCCGGATGGCTATTTTGAGCCGATGCGCAGTCGTCGGTTTGCGGATCCTGGCCGGCGGATCGATGCCGCCTGGTTCCAAGCGCCGGATTGCCTCGGCAAACAGTGGCGCCACCCCCACGACCCGCAGTGAGCGCGACAGATAGCTCGCGAAACCTTGCGGTAAAGTACCAGCGGATCGCTGAGAGGAATGATCCATGATCCGGACCGGCATCGCACGGTACGCCGAGAATGGATCGCGCGCCCTTCATTACCGCTCTCGCTATACTGCAGCGGCGATTTGCGCACGCGCTGGGTAAATTCCTGCGACCGACGACCATCTTTTGATTTAACGGGCACTCTCACTTTGTCAGTCTCGTCCTATATTGCACTTGCATTCGCGCGCCGAAAGCCGGGCCGGGCATCGTGGCCCGCGTTGCTGTTGTGTCTGATAGGGAGAGGCATTCTCGCCTTGCGGTATCGCGTAAGCCGGCAGGGTGCAGCGATCGCAAGACCGCGCGCTGCGCCGGGCATTTTATTTTTGGCGAATCACCCCGCGTTGATCGATCCTGTCATTGTCATCACCCATCTGCATGGACAATTCGGCGTTCGGCCGCTCGCGCTGGAAGATCAGATCGAAGGGCCGGTGGTTAGCGTGTTGGCGAACCTATTCGGCGTGTTGCGAGTTCCGGTGCTTTCCGAACTCGACGAAGGCAGCGTGAAGGAGGTGCAACGCTCGATCGATCTATGCATCGAAGCGCTGAAACAGGGCGAGAACGTGCTGGTATACCCCGCCGGCCGGCTCATGCGTCATCGATTGGAGACCTTGGGTGGCGTGAGTGCGGCCCACCGCATCATTTCCGAATTACCCGACATCAGGGTCGTGCTGGTGCGAACTACGGGACTTTGGGGCAGCTCTTTCGGTTGGGCCTCCGGCAAGCCGCCCCGTTTGAAGGATGGCCTCCTCGGCCATATCCGGCAGGTGCTGGCGAGCGGACTATTCTTTGCGCCCAAGCGAGTGGTGCACCTCGAGCTTGCCGAACCGGACGATCTTCCGCGCCACGCGGGACGCGCCGAGCTCAACGCTTATCTGGACAATTATTATAACCATGCCGCGCCGGCCGCCCTTTACGTACCCTATAGCATTTGGGAAAAAGGCGGCTCACGGGAGCTTGCGGAGCCGAAAGCAACGACGGCGCACTCCATCAACGATGCTCCGGCGGCCACCAGGCAAATTGTGCTTGCCCATTTGCATGAAGTGACCGGCATCGACCAATTGAATGATGATCAGGAATTGGCGCGGGATCTCGGTCTCGACAGTCTCGCCATTACCGACACTCTGCTCTGGTTGGAGAGAGAATTTGCCGTGTCCGTGCCCGGCGTGGAAGCCGTGCGAACCGTGGGCGACATGATCATGGCGGCCTGTGGCGGCGCATCGGCAGAGTCCTCGAATGTGCAGATCCCGGCCCCGTCGGCCGGATGGCTCTTGAACCGGGGCAACGCGCGGGTGCAGATTCCCGCGGGCCGAAGCATCCAGCGGGTATTTCTCGCGCAGGCCCGCCGCAACCCCGGGCAAATCATTGCCGCGGACCTACAGCAAGGAAGCCGCAGCTACCGAGATTTGATTACTGCCATTTTGGCACTGTGCCCCAAGATCGCTGCGCTTCCCGGACAGTACGTCGGGATCATGCTGCCCGCCTCCGTCGCTGCTGACACTGTTTTCCTGGCGACGCTTTTTGCCGGCAAGATACCGGTGATGATCAACTGGACCGCCGGCCCGCGTGTCGTTCAGCTTGGCCTCGATAGGGTAGGAATACAAAAAATACTGACGGCGGACTTGCTTCTACGCCGCCTGTCCGCTCAAGGGATTGAGCTCGCGGAGCTCGGCGACCGCCTGGTGTCTTTGGAAAAAATGGCCGGTACGATTCGCTGGACTGAAAAGCTCTCCGCAGCGATCCGCGCTCGATTTTCGTGGCGCAGTCTGGAGCGGGTTACGGCCGCCGATACCGCGGTCGTGCTCTTCACCAGCGGCTCGGAATCGGAGCCCAAGGCGGTTCCTCTGACCCACCTCAATATACTCACCAATATCCGCGATGCTCTGGCGAGCTTCAATATCTATGAATGCGACCGGCTCTTGGGCCTTCTGCCCCCGTTTCATTCGTTCGGTTTGACCGCGACGCTCCTGTTGCCGCTTCTGTCTGGTGTAAAAGTGGTCCACCACCCGAATCCGAATGAGGTCGCGGCGCTCGCCAAGATCATCGAGACCTATCGGGTGACGATTCTATTGAGCACGCCGACGTTCATATCGAACATTGTTCGTGCGAGCGCGGGATGCGATTTGACCTCGCTTCGCCTTTGCGTCACCGGCGCTGAAAAATGTTCGCGGGAAACCTACGATTCGGTGAAACGTACCTGTCCGCAGGCCACGATCCTTGAAGGGTATGGCATCACCGAATGCTCGCCGGTCGTTTCGGTCATGCGGGAGGATGACGTCCAGCCAGGGACGATCGGCAAACCGTTGCCCTCGGTTATCGCGATCGTGATGGATATCGACACCCACATGCCGGCGCCGCCGGGACGAACGGGGATGCTGCTGCTTCGGGGGCCCAGCATCTTCGGCGGCTATTTGAACTATGACGGTCCATCGCCTTTTGAGACATTCGACGGTCAAACCTGGTATCGCACGGGCGATCTGGTCAAGGCCGATGAACAGAATCGGCTGACATTCATGGGGCGGCTCAAGCGGTTTACAAAAATCGGCGGGGAGATGGTTTCACTGCCGGCAATCGAAGAGGTGTTGATGCGCTCTTATGCCCAACCGGATGACAAAGGGCCATGCCTCGCCGTGCTGCCGACAGCGGATGAGGCTCATCCGGAACTGGTCTTGTTTACGATTCGTCCGTTGGACCGGGCGCAGGTGAACAAGACCATTCAAGCGGCCGGGCTCTCCGGCTTACACAACATTCGCATCGTGCGGCAGATCGACCAAATCCCCCTTCTTGGCACCGGGAAGGCGGACTACCGCACGCTTGCCCAGTTGCTGACGACCGAAACACGACCTTAAGGAGCTGAATTTCAGACCTCTACGATGACCTTCAAAGCATGCGTCTCTGCTGCGCGCCCAAATGTGTCATACGCATCGAGAATGGACTCGAGCTTGAAGTGATGCGTGATGAGCTTTTTGGGCTCGATCTTTCCCGAAGAAACGGTTTTCAGCAGCATCGGCGTCGTCACCGTATCGACGAGCCGCGTGGTAATCGTGATATTTCGAGACCATAACCGCTCCAGATGCAAATCCACCTTGGTCCCGTGGACGCCGATATTCGCGATCGTGCCGCCGGGCGCGATGATGTCTTCGCACAGCAGGAAGGTAGCGGGTATGCCGACAGCTTCGATGGCGCAGTCGACGCCCCGCCCGTCGGTCAAGGCTGTTACCTTTCCCGCCGCTTTTCCGTCCTTGCTATTGACAATGGTTGTCGCGCCGAAGCGCTTGGCCACCTCGAGGCGCTTGTCGTCGAGATCGATCACGATGAGCTGGCTTGGCGAATAGAATTGAGCGGTCAGTAGCGCGGCCAGGCCAATCGGCCCTGAGCCGACGATCGCCACAGTCGTGCCCGGGGCAACCTTTCCGTTCTGCACGCCGCACTCGAAGCCGGTCGGCAGGATATCGCTCAACATCACCAGCGCTTCTTCGTCTGCACCGCTCGGAATCCGATAAAGGCTCGTGTCCGCGTGCGGAATTCGCACATACTCCGCCTGCGTGCCGTCGATGGTATTTCCGAGGATCCACCCGCCCGTAGTGCAATGCGAATACATTCCCCGGCGGCAGTAATCGCACTTGCCGCATGCTGAAATACACGAAACGAGCACCCGATCGCCGGGACGGAAAGAGCTCACACCCGCGCCCACATGGTCGACGACACCCACGCCCTCATGGCCGAGAATGCGTCCCGGTGTGCAGGTCGGAACATCGCCCTTGAGGATGTGCAGATCGGTGCCGCAGATGGTCGTTTTCGTGATTTTGACGATGGCATCGTTGGGACCAAGAAGCTCCGGCTTGGGGCGGTTCTCGAGCGCCTTTTGGCCGGGTCCCCGAAATACGAAAGCTTTCATGGATTAGATAAACCTCAGTGGAGCGCCGCCGGTCAGCTTGCTCGATTGGGACGCCTACCGACATAAGGGGTTCCGCGCATCTCGTTGCGGTTCTTTTCGAATGAGAGGACTAGCACCGCCCCCCATCCGTAGCTTCAGATACGCAATTTCCCCGATGGACGGTCTGTACGCTTCTCGCACAAGCTTTGACCGGCGCGAGTGCAATCGACCCGACAATGGTAAAGGAAAGCAGTATGGCCACCACGATGAAAGCCGCCACCGTCACGGCGTTCGGTAAGCCCTTGACGATAGAGAACGTGCCAATCCCAGCGCCGAAATCCGGTGAGTTGCTGGTCAAGATCATGGCCACCGGAGTCTGCCATACCGACTTGCATGCGGCCGACGGGGACTGGCCGGTCAAACCTTCACCTCCCTTCATCCCCGGCCACGAAGGCGCCGGGATCGTCGCCGGAATCGGAGCGGACGTCAAAGGCTTCAAGGAGGGGGATGCCGTCGGTATTGCCTGGCTGCATGATGCTTGCGGCGGGTGCGAGTTCTGCGAGACTGGCTGGGAGACGTTGTGCGAATCGCAGCACATGTCGGGCTACACCGTGAATGGCACTTTCGCCGAATACGCGATCGGCGCCGCTGCCTATGTCGCGCGTCTGCCCGACCGACCCAACTTTGCGGAATTGGCGCCTATTCTCTGCGCCGGGGTCACGACCTACAAGGGCATTAAGGAGACCGAAGCGAAGCCGGGGGAGTGGATTGCGATCTCCGGCATTGGCGGCCTCGGCCACGTCGCCATCCAGTATGCCAAAGCGATGGGTCTCTACGTCGTGGCCCTCGATGTGACGGAGGAGAAGCTCGCCCTCGCGCGCACCTTGGGCGCAGATCTCGCACTCGATGCGCGAGCGGCGGATGTGGCCGCGCGGGTGTCGAAGGCCACGGGCGGGGGAGCGCATGGCGTTCTCGTGACTGCCGTCTCGCGGGCGGCGTTCGCGAGCGCACTTAAGCTCGTGCGCCGCAAGGGCACGATCAGTCTGGTCGGATTGCCACCGGGGGATTTCGCCACACCGATCTTCGATGTCGTCTTGAAACGCATCACGCTGCGCGGCTCGATCGTCGGCACCCGCAAGGATCTCGCCGAAGCGATCGCATTTGCGGCCGAAGGGAAAGTCCGCGCCCACATACATCATGCACGGCTGGAAGACATCGACAAGGTGTTCGCATCCTTGAAGGCCGGCACGGTAGATGGCCGAATCGTTCTAGACGTCCCCGGCTAGAGCCGCCTACGGCAGTGGGCGCACTATGTGCGCTACCAGACGGACCCAGCCGCGGGAAATGTGGCTCGATATCGTTGCGTGTGCTCGGAAGGCGCCCGCCTTTGATCAAACTATAGGTACTTAAGAACATGAACATCGTCGGACTTGCTGGAGGTCTCGCAAAACCTCCGTTCGGCAAGCGGATTTTGATTTCTCTTCTGCCGCTATCGCTGTTGTTCGCAGCTTGGTCGCAGAGCCTTTACGCGTACCAGGATGGGCCGGCCTCGGCGCAGGCCGCAACGTCCCAGCCGGCCTACACGCAGCAAGCCCCCGAGCAACTGCAGCAGCTGGTTGCGCCGATTGCCCTGTATCCGGATTCGCTGGTGGCTCAGGTGCTGGCGGCATCCACGTTTCCCGATCAAGTCGTCGAGGCGGACAGATGGGTGCAAGCGAATTCCAATTTGCAGGGCGACGCTTTAGCGCAAGCCGTGGACCGGCAAACCTGGGATCCCAGCGTCAAAGCGCTCACTGCGTTTCCATCAGTCCTTGGAAACATGGATAAGAATCTTTCCTGGACGTCATCACTGGGCGACGCGTACTACAACCAGCAACAAGACGTAATGGATGCCGTGCAGGCGATGCGCCAGCGGGCGCAGGAGGCCGGCAATTTGCAGAGCACGCCGCAGCAAAACGTGGCGACACAGGACTCTTCCATCGTCATTCAGCCGGCGAGCCCCGATATCGTTTACGTCCCCGCCTATGATCCGTGGTTGGCTTACGGTGACCCCATCGTGGCGTGGCCGGATTGGTACCCCTATCCTGGAATTTGGTACGACGGCCCTTATCTCTCCTTCGGAGTCGGATTTGGCATCGGCCTCTTTGGAGGTTTCGGATGGGGTTGGGGGCATTGGGGATTCGATTGGAATCGCCGATATGCGCTCTATAACCACGCGAGGTATTACTCGAGGAGCAGCACGTTTTACAACCGCAGCGCCTACTACCGGGCAGGAGGCGAGGCCGGCGTGCGATCCAACGTAACGCGCGGGGCGAACGGGAACCGCGCCACAGGTGGCGAGCGCTCCGGCGGCGTTTCCGACCGGCCTGGCGCTACCAACGAGCCCTTCGGTGGACAACGCGAGGCAGCGCGAGGGTACGCTGAACCTCGCGGCGAGAGCGGAGTCCACTCCGGCGCCCTCAGCGACTACGATCATGGCGGCCAGACGAGAAGCTTCTCGTCACGCGGAAGTTCCAGCCTTGGCGGCGGCCGCGGCGGCGGCGGCGGCGGCGGCGAGAACCATGGTGGCGGCCGACCACGGTGATCGAAGCAACATCCATGTCCCTGGCTTGCAAATATTTGAATATGGAGAGGCGCCACATGCGGCGAGCAAAGCTGAATATCAATAAATCCCGCCGGGCCAATCTCCCGCTGACCGCACTCGCTATTATTCTCTCGGTGGGTTGCTTTCCACCGCGTTCCATCGCCCAGCAACCGGGTCAGAAGACCTTTTCATCTCCCGAGGAGGCGAGCAACGCACTGGTCACCGGAGCGCAGAATAAAGACATAAAGGCGATGCTCGAATTGCTTGGTCCGGACGCAAGGCAAATCATCTCGTCGGGCGACGAGGTCGAGGACGACCACAGTCGCGCCAATTTTGTGCAGCGCTATCGGGAAATGCACCGTTTGGTGAATGAGCCCGATGGAACCACCACGTTATATATCGGCGCAAAAAACTGGCCTACGCCGATACCGCTCGTGCACAAAGCCGGCGCGTGGTATTTCGATACCGACGCGGGCAAGAAGGAAATTCTGTACAGACGAATCGGCCGAAACGAACTATCGACTATTCGCGTTTGCCAGGAACTCGTCGCCGCGGAAAAAGAATATCGCGACGCACAGCACGGCGAATATGCCGACAGAATCTTCAGTGATGAGGGCAAACACAACGGTCTCTATTGGAAGATCGCCGCCGGCGATCCCCAAAGCCCCATCGGGCCATTGGTTGCGTCCGCAGTCGCCCATGGTCATGCCGCCGGGGGCGAGAGTGCTCTGACCCCGTACCGCGGTTATTACTTTCACGTACTGATGCGGCAAGGGAAAAATGCGCCGGGCGGCGCGAAGGGCTACGTCGAGAGCGGCAAGATGACCGAAGGATTCGCTTTCGTCGCGTATCCCGCTGAATACAGGGCGTCCGGCGTAATGACCTTCATCGTCGGCAGCGATGGAGTCGTGTACGAAAAGGATCTCGGAACACGGACCAGCGTGCTTGCCAAAGCCATGCAGGACTACGATCCCGACTCCACCTGGCATCGGGCTCTGGAACGAGCCAACTGAGCTGCAGGCTGCGCAGAGGCGCCTTGGCGTTGCATACCCACTGATACGCCGAGAGATGCCCGGCGCCGACGGCGACGCGCTTTATCGGTCGTTCGGATTCGCGTCGGGATGCAGCAGGCGACGCAGCACCTGAGCGTCCTCTCGGCCGGCCGGCGCCTGGTAGTAGCCGCGGCGAATGCCGACTTGTTCGAAGCCGAGAGAGCGATAGAGGCGCGCCGCGGCGGTATTCGACGGGCGGACCTCGAGAAAGGCCTCGTACATGCCCGACGTTCGTGCGCGATCGAGCAGGTAGAGCAGCATCTTGCGAGCGAGTCCGCGGCAGCGATACTCTTCTCGCACGCACACGTTGAGCACGTGCGCCTCGCCGGCGCCGACGGACATGATGCCGTAGCCGGCCATTTCGCCGCTGACTTCCACCACTCGGCACACGTAGCCGACTCGCAAACAGTCGCGAAATATGCCTTCGCTCCAGGGAAACTGGTACCCCGCCCGTTCGATAGCCCCGACCACGGGCACGTCCAGCTCATTCATCGGCCGGATATCGACCGCTTCGAACTCCCGCTCTCGCTTAACGCTGGACACTGGCACACACCTCGCGCGCGAACTTCAGGTCTTCCCATGCCTTACGCTTGTCGGCCGGGGCACGAAGCAGATAGGCGGGATGATACGTTACCACCAGCGGCACCTGGGCGAGACCGAAAGAATGCACCTTGAGGCGCATCCTTCCCAAGGGGATATCGGTTTTGAGCAGGTTCTGCGCCGAGATACGGCCGACCGCGAGCATAATCTTGGGTTGGAGCAAGGCGATTTGCCGCTCGAGATAAGGTAAACATTCCGCACTTTCGGCCGGCGAGGGGTCCCGATTGCCGGGCGGACGGCACTTCAAGATATTGGCGATGTACACCTGCTCGCGGGCCAATCCGATCGCGCGAAGCATCGAGTTGAGGAGCTGCCCGGCCCGGCCGACGAAGGGCTCGCCTCGCCGGTCCTCCTCCGCTCCCGGGGCCTCCCCGACGATCAGCCATTCGGTCCTCAGGTTTCCAACGCCGAACACGGTTTGCGTACGCGTCGCGCTCAACGAGCAACGGGTACAGGCGGCCACCCGGGCGCGCAGCTCGGCCCAGTCAGCCCCGTCCTCGCGCTGCGCCCCGGCGACGGCCGTGGCCGGCGTGCTCGGCACCGAGACACACAGCGGGGGCGCCGGCGCCGGCGCCGGTGGACCAACCTGCGCCGACTTGGGGCTAGATCGCAGCGCCCAGGTCTCGATTCCCAGCGCGGCGAGGTACTCTTTGCGAACCGATTGCTTCATGCCGGAGTGGGGGTCGTGCGGGCGCGCCGGCGAAAGAGCTTGCGCCACAACCACACCATCGGTGCGGAGAGGGCGTAACCGCCGAAGATGAGAAGCAGCGAGATCGGATGGAACAGGAAGATGAACACGAAAGCGAGCGGCACCAGCACGATTTGCGTGTACCGGAGGCGCGCACTCGCGTTCACCTGCTTGAAGCTGTAGAAGGCGAAGCGGCTGATCATCAGCGCTCCCGCGCACGCCGTGACCACGAACGCCACCACCAGCCCCGGCAAGCCGATGTTCACACGGTCGCTCGCGAGCCAGACCAGCGCCGCGACGATGGCCGCGGCCGACGGGCTTGGCAAACCCTCGAAATAGTGCTTATCCGATGCCGGACGGGAGTTGAACCGTGCGAGGCGCAGCGCCGCCGCGGCCGCGTAGAAGAAACACACCAGCCACCCGATGCGACGCCAAAGCGGACCGTACTCGGCGATGCGCGCGACGCCCCACTGATAGGTCACGATCGCCGGAGCGATGCCGAACGACACCATGTCCGACAAGCTGTCGTATTCCTTACCGAACGCGCTCTCGGTGTTCGTCCAGCGTGCCACCCGGCCGTCGAGCCCGTCGAATACCATGGCGACGAACACGGCGACGCCCGCGTAATCGAATCTCCAATCGATGGCGGCCACGACGGCGTAAAAGCCGGCGAACAATGCTCCGGTAGTGAGCAGGTTCGGCAGCCAGTACACCCCACGCGGACGGGCCTGTGGGTCCACGACGACATCGCTCATGCGCCGACAATGATACCAGGGGGGCTCGTGTAAGATACGCGCCCATGCGCTTATCTCGGTACCCCATTTCCACGCTCCGGGACGTACCCGGCGACGCGGAGGTCATCAGCCATCAGCTCATGCTGCGCGCCGGACTCATCCGCCGTCTGGCTGCCGGCCTCTATTCCTGGCTGCCGATCGGGCTCAAGACGCTGAAAAAGGTCGAGCGGGTCGTGCGCGAGGAAATGGACCGGGCGGGCGCCCTGGAGCTCCTCATGCCGACGGTCCAGCCCGCGGAACTGTGGAAGGAATCCGGCCGCTGGATCAAATACGGCCCGGAGCTGCTGCGCTTCAAGGATCGGCACGACCGCGAATTCGCCTACGGTCCGACCCACGAGGAAGTGATCACCGACATCGCGCGCCGCGAGCTGCGCAGCTACAAGCAGCTGCCAGTCAATTTCTATCAAATCCAGTTGAAGTTCCGCGACGAGATTCGCCCGCGCTTCGGCGTGATGCGCGCGCGCGAGTTCATCATGAAGGACGCCTACTCGTTCCACATGGACGAGCCGAGCCTCGCCCAGGGCTACCGCGCCATGTTCGATGCCTACACCCGGATCTTCACCCGCTTGGGCCTCAAGTTCCGCGCGGTGCAGGCGGATGGCGGCAGCATCGGCGGGAGCGTCTCGCAGGAATTTCACGTGCTCGCCGAGTCGGGTGAGGACGCGATCGTGTTTTCGACCGCGGGCGACTACGCCTCGAACATCGAGACCGCGGTCACGCTCGCCCCCACCACACCGCGTCCGCCCGCCACGCAAAGCCTGACCAAGGTCAGCACGCCGAACGCGCACACCATCGCTGAGCTCAGCGAGTTCCTGAAAGTCGGCGCGGAGCGCACGGTGAAGACCTTGCTGGTGGAAGGCGCCGAGGGCGCGGTCGTCGCGCTGGTGCTGCGCGGCGATCACGAGCTCAACGCAGTCAAGGCCCAAAAGCTCCCAGGCGTCGCGAATCCGCTGCGGATGGCGAGCGCCGAGCGCGTACGCCAGGCGACCGGCTGCGATCCGGGCTCGATCGGTCCCATCGGCTTCGCCGGCAAGATCTATGTCGACCATGCCGCAGCCCAGCTGGCGGATTTCGTGTGCGGCGCGAACGAGCCGGACATGCATTTCACCGGCGTCAACTGGGTGCGCGACCTGCCGATCTCGGGCTCGGCGGACCTGCGCAACGTGCAGCCGGGCGACCCGAGCCCGTCCGGCCAGGGCACGCTCGAGATTGCGCGCGGGATCGAGGTGGGTCACATCTTCCAACTCGGGCAGCTCTACAGCCAGGCCATGCAGGCGGCCGTGCTCGATGAACAGGGCAAGTCGGTCACGATGTTCATGGGCTGCTACGGGATAGGAATCACGCGGATCGTTGCCGCGGCGATCGAGCAAAATCACGACGCCAACGGCATCATCTGGCCGGAGCCGCTCGCGCCGTTCAGCGTGATTCTCGTGCCCATCAATTACCAGAAATCCGCCTCCGTGCAGGCGGCGACGGACAAGCTCTACGAGGAACTCCGTGAAGCGGGCATTGAGACGTTGCTCGATGACCGCGACGCTCGGCCCGGGGTGAAATTCGCCGATGCGGAACTCATCGGAATTCCGCACCGCATCGTCATAGGTGATCGGACGCTTGCGGCGGGCAAGCTCGAATATCGTCAGCGTCGCGAGACCGAGTCGACGGAAATAGGGGCTACGGATGCCGTAGCCTATCTGAGGGATAAGTTAAACCACTGAGGAATCCTTTGCGGCGGCCGCTTCGCCTTCACCTGATCGCTCTTGCGGTGGGCGCCCTCTGCTCTTTGGGCGTTTGCGCGGCGGCGCACGCGGACCAGCAGCGCGATCCGGAGCTCAAAGAGTTGCTGCAGAAGATTCTCGGCAGCCGCGATTGCTTCGTCGACAAGTACGAGTCCGAGGTCTGGCACAAGGTCATGGAGCCGCGGCTCGCGCAGTACGTCCCCGCTCACCAGGACCGCGTCGACATCCTCGACCACGTGTTCTGCGAAGCGAAGCGCGATCCGGCGCTGGCGCTGCCGCCCGACCTCGTGCTCGCACTGATCGAGGTGGAGAGCCGTTTCGATGCATGGGCGGTATCGCCCGCGGGCGCGGTAGGCTTGATGCAGGTCATGCCGTTTTGGCCGCGCCAGCTAGGCGTGCAGAACCAATTGGTGCGCGTCGCGCCCAATATCCGCATGGGTTGCGAGATTCTGCGTTATTACCTGCGCGCCGAGCACATGGACTGGACTCGCGCGCTCGCGCGCTACAACGGCAGCGTCGGTCGCAACACCTATCCGGCGCTCGTGATGCAGCGCTGGCAGCGGGCCTGGCGCTTCTGAGGGTCCAAAGCGGCGAGCATCCAAAGAGGCGCCTAAATGACCTGGAACCTCACCGGCGGCGGCGTGCCCGCGGTCGCTTCGAGCTCGAACACGCCATCGACGCGGGCCTCCCGCGGTCCGCGGTGCAGCCAGCGATGCAGCTCCGCGACTGCACCGATAGGGCCGTGCGCCAGCACCTCCACCGATCCATCCGGCAGATTGCGTGCGTAGCCCTTGAGCGCGAGCCGCTCCGCCTCGATGCGCGTGCTATGGCGAAAATACACGCCTTGAACCCTGCCGGTAATTTGAAAACGGCGGCTCACCTGATCCATGGAAGCGGCTTCTATTTCGGAACGGGTGGCGGGTTGGGTGCGGCACCGTCGGCGCGTTGCGCATCGTTGAGCGCGGCCGTTGCGTGGCGTTTGGCTTCCTGAGCCGCGAGCCTGGCGCGGACATACTCCTTCGCCTCCAGATGCTTCTGCGCGCGCGCGATGGCGGCCTGGGCCGCGTAAAGATCCGGTGAGGTCGATGGGGTCGCACCGGCGGTGGAAGCCGCGGCGATGGCCTGGCGCGCGTCGCTCAATTCTTGAACGGGGGGACCGCTCGGACAGCCGGTCAGGCATAAAACACCGAGGATCACGGCACACGGGCGCAACATAACTGCAACTGACACTAGCAACAGCGCGCAGGGCCGTCAAACAACCGCGTACTTTACAAAGCGCAGCTCGGTGCAATAATCCGTTGCGCCGGCGCAGCAGCCATCGCGAATCCGCGAGCTTTTTCCCCAGGACATGCCGATGCACGAAATTCTCATACTGTATTATTCGCGCCAAGGCAGCACAGCCGCACTGGCTCGGCAAGTGTGCCGCGGCGTCGAGAGCGTCACCGGCATGCGGGCGCGGCTGCGCACCGTGCCCCCAATCGCGGCCACCACTGATCGGATGGATCCGCTGGTGCCCGAAGAGGGACCACCGTACGCCACGCACGAGGATCTGCTCGCCTGCAGCGGCCTGATCCTCGGCAGTCCTACCCGCTTCGGCAACATGGCTGCGCCCCTGAAATTCTTTTTGGACGGAACCGGTGCGCTGTGGGTATCCGGCGCGCTCAAGGACAAACCCGCCGCAGTCTTTACCTCGACGCAGACGTTGCACGGCGGACAAGAAACCACTTTGCTTTCCATGATGCTTCCGCTGCTCCATCACGGCATGTACCTCGTCGGCCTGCCATATAGCGAGCCCGGTCTCAGCGACACGGCGTCCGGCGGCACGCCGTACGGCGCAAGCCATGTGGCCGGGGGCGCAAGCCACGGCACGCTCTCGGATATCGAACGCGATCTCGCGCGCGCGCTCGGCGCCCGCGTGGCCGCGCTCGCGTCCCGACTCATGAAGAGCGCGTGACTCCCGCAGATCAGATGCGGCGTGCGACGGTCTGGCTCTGGGCCGCGGTCGCATTGAGCCTGGTGTCCTGGTACACGGCAGGCTATCCCTGGCCGATCTGCGCGCTCGCCGTGCTCCTGTTGCTTGCTCCGCTCCGCGGGTTGGTGCTGGGGCGACGCTATACCTACGCGTGGGCGACGCTGTTCGCGGTACCGTACTTGGTCTTCGCGGTCACCGAACTCCTGGTGAATCCCCAGGCACGCTGGGTCGCTTCGCTCAGCCTGCTTCTGGTATTCACGTGGTTCAGCGCTATGGTTTTGTATCTACGTGCTTCTCGAGGGCGTCGCGAATGAAGGGAATGGTGAGGCGGCGCTGAGCCGCAAGAGAGGCCTCGTCGAGTTCATCGAGCAGGTCGAGGAGCGAGGGCAAGTCGCGCGGCACGCGCTTCATCAGATAGTCGAGCGTCTCTGCGGGCAGCGTGAGGCCGCGCTGGGCGGCCCGCAGCTTGAGCGCCTGAGCGCGCCCCGCCTCGTCGAGCTCGCGCACGTGATAAACGACGCAGGCCGCGGCGCGCGAGCGCCAGTCGTCGAGGCGCCACTCCAGCTGGCGCGGCGGCAAGCTCGCCGCGAAGACCAGCCGCGAGCCCAAGTCGGTCGCCTCGTTGAACAGACCGAAGAGCGCCCGTTCCCAGTCGAGATCTCCGGCTACGGTGCCGGCATCGTCCAGGCAAATGACGCCGCAGCTCGCGAGGCCGAGAAGTGCCGCAGGCGGTACCGAGCGATCTGCGAGCGGGAAGTATGCCGCGGGGCCGCCGGCCGCCGCGCACACGGCTTGCAGCAAGTGGGTCTTGCCGCAGCTCCCGCTCCCCCACAACCAAACCGGGTCGCGGCCCGCGCCTTCGAGCGCCGCGATGATTTCGGCATTGGCGCCGGGAGCGAAATTCGCGAATAGCGCATTCGCCCGCAGGGTGACGCCGAGCGGCAGCTGCCTCATACGAGCTTCGATTCGCCGGCGCGCACCGTGCGCCGGGACCTCGCCACTTGCAGGGCGCCCTTACCGTAGCGCAGGACGTAATCGATGCCGCTCACCGCGATGGTCACGAAGGTAAAGGCGCCCAGCATGACCACGACCCACGCGGGCGGCGCCGCGAACTGCAGCCTCGCGATGACGCTGAGAACGTAGAGGGCCTGGCACAGCGTGTTGATCTTGCTGACCGCCGACGGCCGCATGTCGAGCGGGCCGAAACACAGGCGGTAAGCGATCGCGCCCGAGACGATGGTCAGGTCGCGCGCGACGGCGGCCGCCATGAGCCACGTGGGTATCAGGTGCAGCACTGCGAGGACCACGAACACGGTGGCGAGCAGGAGCTTGTCCGCCGTCGGGTCGAGCAGTGAGCCTAAGTCGCTTTGCCAGCCGAAGCGTTTGGCGAGAAAGCCGTCCGCCGCGTCGGATATGGCCGCGGCGACGAACAACGCGAGGGTCGTGACGAGCTCGCCGTGCAGCAGCGCAAGCGCTATCGGTATCACCAGTACGATTCTGAGTACCGTGAGGGCGTTCGGAATTTGTCGGAGCCATCGCGTCACGATGAGCTAGCGGTGTAATTGGAAGCGGGGTATCCCATTGTCGCCGGCCGCGAGCGGCTGCAGCCGGCCGCCCGCGGACAGGGCATGCTGCAGGGCCTCGGCGCCGCCTCGCGCGGTGACGCGGAAGCGCACCGAATCGCCGTTCAAGCCCTCAACTGCCACGTGCGAGATGAATGCGAGCGATTCCAGATAGCTCTGTGCGGCGGCATAATCCTTGAGGTCCGCGACATCCGTAACTTCGATGTCCACCGGGGCGAGGCTCCCGCTGATCGCGAAAATGGCGGCGTAACTATCGGCCGCGCGGTTGATGCCCTCGACCGCGGCCCCCGAGAACTCGCTGTTGTGATCTTGGAACAAAAAGGTCCAGCGCACGAGCGCCGCGCTGGTGTTGTTGGTCGCGCGCCCGATGAGCGCGCCGTCGGCTCCCGCGCGGCGCCCGAAATCGGCGAGCGTGCCGGGTACGCCGCTCACGACTGCGGTGTAATCAAGATGGTTGCGCTGCAAATCCGCCGCATTCGGCCAGAGCACCGGCGTCCCGCGCTCGACCGCGGCGGCATCGACGGCTGCTTTGAGCTCGGAGGTGTCCTCCGCGGTTATCACTGCTCCCGACTGGGGCGCCGTCTGCACCGCCAACCACACGTACGTCGACGGCCGTTCGCGGCCCCAGATGGGCTGATCGTTCTGCGTGAGCCAGCGGTCGATGGCGGCGCTGTCGAAGGCCACCAAGAGCTGACTGTCGGCAGCCGCGCGGTATTGCTGCACGTAGCGGCGCGCGTTGCTGGTGAGCGGGGCGAGCGCCGGATCGTCCTGCGCGGCCCGGCGGCCGGTGACCCGGACGAGCACGATCTTGAGCGCCGCCTCGAACGCGGCCGCCAGCGAGGCCTCGGATCGGTCGGCGGCGGGCACGGTCGCCTGGTAGAGCTCGGCTCGCGTGAGCGCGAGGCTCGTATCGGCCCAGAGCACCAGAAGCCCCAACCACAAAAACACTGAGGGACGCAAATAGCGGACGAAAATACCGCCCAAATCTCGTGCCATAATCGGTCAAGCCCTTGAGTTCAGTCATGTAAAATACCACAGCTTGGCGGGCGGCCGGGCCGGCCGGCCGGCGAGTCGATGCCCGGCGTATCGACGCCCGGCGTATCGACGCCCGGTCGATTCACACGAAGGATTCGAATGACTGAACGTGCACCCGTAACCTACCGTAAAGCCGGCGTCGATATCGATGCAGGCGAGGAGCTGGTCGAGCGCATCAAGCCGCGGGTCAAGCGCTCGATGCGCGGCGAAGTGCTGGGCGGCATTGGCGGGTTCGGCGCGCTGGTGGAATTGCCGCTCGATCGCTACAAGCGCCCGGTGCTGGTGTCCGGCACCGACGGCGTCGGCACCAAACTGCGACTCGCCATCGACACAGGCCGCCACGATACCGTCGGAATCGACCTTGTGGCGATGTGCGCCAACGACGTCGTCGTGCAAGGGGCGGAGCCCTTGTTCTTCCTCGACTACTTTGCCACCGGTGCGCTCGATGTGGATGTCGGCGAGCGGGTCATCGCCGGAATCGTCGAGGGCTGCGTGCAAGCGGGCTGCGCGCTGGTGGGTGGCGAGACGGCGGAGATGCCCGGCATGTATCACGGCGCAGACTACGACCTTGCAGGTTTCTGCGTCGGGGTCGTCGAGAAGGAGTTGCTCATCGACGGCGGGAGAACCGTTGCGGGGGACGTGGTGCTCGGGCTCCCCTCCTCGGGCCCGCACTCCAACGGATTTTCTTTGATCCGCAAGATCCTCGAGGTGAGCCGCACCGATCTCTCCACACGCGTCGACGGCATCGCGCTCGTCGAGCGGCTGCTGGCGCCGACCCGGATCTACGTCAAACCACTGCTCAGACTCCTCGACGAGGTCACCGTGCACGGCCTCGCCCACATCACAGGCGGCGGACTCCTCGAAAACATTCCGCGCGTCGTACCCGACGGGCTCGAGGTGATGCTCGAGCGCCGCGCCTGGGCCGAGGACCCCGTGTTCGAGTGGCTCAAAGCCGCCGGCCGCGTCGCCGACACCGAGATGTATCGGGTATTTAACTGCGGGATCGGCATGACCGTGCACGTGGCGCGCGCCGACGCCGACCGCGCGATTGCCGTACTTCGAGACGCGGGTCAGCCGGCGGCGGTCATCGGCGAGGTGCGAGAGGGCAGCCGCGGAGTAGTGATTGCTTGAGCGAGTCCCAACCTACGCCGGTTGTCGTACTGATCTCGGGCCGCGGAAGCAACATGCGCGCCCTGGTGGAGCGCAGCGCCGATCCGTCGATGGGGTACCAAGTGGCCGGCGTGCTCTCCGACAGGCTGCAAGCCGCCGGCCTCAAGGTCGCCGCCGATCTCGGCATCCCGGCGACAGCGCTGGTGCCGGATGATGCCGTGCCCCGCGCCCACTACGAGGCGGCGCTCGCTACCGCGATCGACGAGTTCACTCCCTCGCTAATCGCACTCGCGGGTTTCATGCGCATACTCTCAGCGCCGTTCGTGGCGCGCTACGCGGGCCGCATCCTCAACATTCATCCCTCGCTGCTGCCGAATTATCCGGGTCTCGACACCCATCGCCGCGTCCTCGAAGCGCACGAAGCAGAGCACGGCGCCACCGTGCATTTCGTCACTGAGGAACTCGATGGCGGTCCGCCCATCATCCAGGGCCGCATCCACGTGGGGCCCGAGGACGATGCCGGTAGCCTCGAGGCGCGGGTCCACGTGCTCGAGCACCGGATCTACCCGCTTGCAGTGCACTGGTATTGCACGGGCCGGCTGCGCTATTCCGCGGGACGCGCTTGGCTCGACGGCAAGGCCCTGTCGGGGCCGGTCCATTACGACGGCACCGAGGTACACTGAATGCGGGCAGCATGTGGAGGTTGGGTCGCGGTGGCGCTGTCGGGCATCTCGACGGTCGTGCTTGCGGCGCCCCAGGCACCGCAAGCCGAAGCTACGCAAGCAGTCGCCGATCCGGGCATCGAGCCCTTTTCAGCGCATTACGTGGCGGAGTGGCGCGACATCTCGGTCGGCGTTAGCGACCTCAAGCTCGAGCGCGACAGCCGGCCGGGGCACTATCATTACCGGTGGACGATCAGCGCCCGCGGCATCTTCCGGCTGGTGTATTCCAGCGATGTCACGCAGGAGAGCTGGTTCGGCATGGTCGATCAGCACATACGCCCGGAGAAATACCGTGCCGCGGAAGGCTCCTCGACGGTGAGCTTCGACTTCGACTGGGATGCTGGGCACGCCCGCGGCTCATCCGAAGGCAAACCCGTCGATCTCGTGCTCAAGCCCGGAACCCAGGACCTCATGTCCATCCAGGTCGAGATCATGCTGGATCTCAAGAACGGCAATATGCCCGCCGTTTTCAGCATCATCGACAAGGACCAGATCAAGGACTTCATCTACACGCGCGAGGGCCCCGCGAAGCTGCACACCGCGATCGGATCGCTCGACACGCTGGTGGTCGCGAGCCGGCGCGGCCCGACCGACAGCCGGGTGCTGCGCATGTGGTTCGCGCCCGCGCTTGGATTCGTTCCTGTTCAGGCCGAGCGTACGCGCGACGGCAAGCTCGAGTTCGCGATGCGCATAAGATCCCTGAAGCGCTGACACTTGCGCCGAGCGCCGACGATCGAGGCGCAAGGTGCGGCGCTTCAGGCCTTAGGCAAAGTAACGCCGCGCTGACCCTGGTACTTCCCGCCGCGATCCGCGTAGGAAGTCTCGCACACCTCGTCCGACTCGAAGAACAGCATCTGCGCGACACCTTCGTTGGCGTAGATCTTCGCGGGCAGGGGAGTCGTATTCGAGAACTCGAGCGTCACGTGCCCTTCCCACTCGGGTTCTAAAGGCGTTACGTTCACGATTATCCCGCAACGCGCATAGGTGGATTTTCCGACTGTCGCAACGAGCACGCTGCGCGGAATCCTGAAGTACTCCACCGTGCTCGCGAGCGCAAAGGAGTTCGGCGGAATGATGCACACCGGTCCCTTGAAATCGACGAATGACTTCTCATCGAAGCTCTTGGGGTCGACGATGGTGGAATTGATGTTGGTGAAAATCTTGAAGTCGTCCGCGCAGCGCACATCGTAGCCGTAGCTCGAGGTGCCGTAGGAGATGATCTTGTGCCCGTGTGCAACGCGCACCTGGTCCGGGGAAAAGGGATCGATCATGCCGTGCTCGGCGGCCATGTGCCGAATCCACCGGTCGCTCTTGATGCTCACGTCGCTTCAACCGTGATCTTGGGGAATACCGCGCTGTAATCCTTGTTCAGGGTCGCGAGCCGCGCCGCCGCGCGACGGGCCATCGTCAGGTAGGCGCGCGCCTGCGGGCTGCCGGGCTCCGCGACGACTGTCGGCGTCCCGCCGTCGGCATCCTCGCGGATGCGAATATCGAGGGGCAGCTCGCCAAGGAGCTGCACGCCGTACTGCGCGGCCATGCGCGCCCCCCCGCCGCTGCCGAACACGTGCTCCTCGTGGCCGCACCGGCTGCAGATGTGAACGCTCATGTTCTCGACGATCCCGAGCACCCGCACCTCGACTTTTTCGAACATCTTGAGGCCCTTGCGCGCGTCCAAGAGTGCGATGTCCTGGGGTGTCGTGACAATCACGGCGCCGCTCACGGGGACGCGCTGCGCAAGCGTGAGCTGGATATCGCCCGTGCCCGGCGGCATATCGACCACTAGATAGTCGAGCTCGCCCCAGCGTGTTTCGCCCAAGAGCTGAGTGAGGGCCTGGGTGACCATCGGCCCGCGCCAAGCCATGGGCTGCTCGGCATCGATCATGAAGCCGATCGACATGACCTCGACGCCGTACGCCTCGAGCGGCAGGATATGCTTGCCGTCCTCGGTCTGCGGTTTGCGGCCGGCGAGGCCCATCATCTGCGGCTGGCTGGGACCGTAGATGTCGGCGTCCAAGAGCCCGACGCGAGCTCCCTGCGCCGCCCAGGCGAGCGCCAGATTCGCGGCGGTGGTCGATTTGCCAACTCCGCCCTTCCCCGAGGCCACCGCGACGATATTCTTCACGCGCGCGAGCGGTTTGAGCGTTCGTTGGACCGCATGCGAGCCAATCGCCGCGTGCAATTTGAGCTCCACCTGGGCGCCGTCCAAGACCGGCTCCAAATGGGTCCGCAGCGCCGCCGTGAGTTCCGGTCCGTAATCCGCGCAAGGAAAACCGAATTCGAGCTCGATTCCCGCCACGTTGCGTTGCAAAGTGACAGCTCGAATGGCCTTTGCCTGCGCCAGAGTCTGGCCCAGATAAGGATCGATATAGGCGCCCAGCTTGTCGCGGACGGCCCCTGCGGTATCGTGGGGAGAGGTCATGCCGCCATTCTAACGCACACGGATTGGGACGTGCGGTATGGCATAATTCTTGAAAAAATGAGAATCAAAACCCGTTCGGCGGCATCAATACGGTGAAAATAGGCGTACTAGAGACATAAGGCAGCGAATGAGTTTGTTCGCCAACTACCGCGCCGATCGGCTCATAGCCGAGATCAAATCCAGCGGCAATCCCGAAGCTCCTGTGGCCCAAAAAGCCCTGGAGAAGCTGCAGGCGTTGGGGCCGAGCGCCATCGAGCCCATCGTCGCCGCGCTCACCACGGCGGAAAAGAAAGAGACCCTTGCCTACGTCGAGGTCCTGGCGAAGCTGATCGACGCGAAGACGCTTCCCCAGCTGTTGAAAACCATGAGCGATGTCAACGGGCGGGCGATGTCGGGAATCGCCTGGGCGTTGTCCTCCAGCCGCAACTACCCCACGAGCGCGCTCCTCGACGCGCTGAACAAGGAGGGTATGCCGAAACCGGCCATCATCGATGTGATTGCGGCACAGAAGGCGCGTTTTACGGTGCGTGAGCTGCTGAACGCGGCCTACGCACAGGAGGCGACCGAGCGCGCCGCGCTGTTCAAGATCATCGGCGATATCGCCGATGAATCATCGGTCGATGATCTAATCGCTCGAATCGAGGGCAAGGATCCGGTCGCAAGGCTGCACATCATCCAAGTGCTGTCGCGCTTCAATGCGCCGAAGATCCAGGAGGCCGTCCAGAAGCAACTGAAGGACAACAGCAAGCTGATCCGCTCCGCGGCGCTCTCGGCGCTCGCGCGTATGGACGGCCCGTTCGACATGCAGCTCATCTGCGGGATGCTGCGCGACCCGGAGATCGAGGTGCAGAACAAGGCCGTCGACCTGGTCGTCAAGGCGAATCACCCCGACACCGTGAAATACCTGGTCGAAGTCCTCAAAGACGAGAACGAGTACGCCCGGCGCGCCGCGGTCGAGGTGCTGAACGTGGTCGGAACTTCGAAGTCGGTCAAATACTTGCTCGAGGTCATCGCCGACAGCGACTGGTGGGTGCGCACGCGCGCCGCCGATGCACTCGGCAAGATCGGCGGCCCCAAGGTGGTCGACGCGGTGCTGACACTCATCAAGGACGAAAACCAGGACATTCGCCGTGCCGCAATCGAAATCCTCAATCAGACCAAAGACGAGCGCGCGGTGGCACAGCTCATCGAGGCCACCAAGGACCGTGACTGGTGGGTGAGCGAGCGCGCCGTGGATGCGCTCGCCGAGATCGGTACCACCAAGGCCTTGCCGCGGTTCATCGAGATGCTGAGCGCCGGCGAGCCGAAATCCCTGCCGACGGTGGTGCGCGCCATCGGCAAGGTCGGCGATCAGAAGAGCATCGAGCACTTGCTGCCCATGCTGCAGCGGCCGGAGAACGAGATCAAAGTCGAAGCTATCGCCGCGCTCTCCAAGCTCGCCGACGAGCGCCGCGCCGAGACCATTCGCGTGAGGTTCCAGGCACTCTCTGCAGGCGCCGGCGACGGCACGATCAGCCTGGCGCTCGCGCGCGCCTTGACCGAGCTCGACAACCGCTTCTCGACGCAGCAGATCGCGGCCAACAAGCGCGCCGCGCAGATGCAGGAGCCCGCCAAGACGCTGCTCATCGACAATCAAGAGATTGCCGAAGTCATCAAAGAGAACGAGGCCGCGCAAGCGGCGAGCGCGAAGCTCGACATTGCGACGCTCAAGCCCGGCGATGTCATCGAGGGCCGCTACAAGTACATCGAGAAGATCGGCAAGGGAGCTTTCGGCACGGTGCTGCTCATGGAAGACACCGTGGTCGAGGAGCGCCTGATCCTCAAGTTCCTGAATCCGAACGTCTCCTCGGACGAGGAGATGATGAAGCGCTTCGTGCATGAGCTGCGCTACAGCCGCAAAATCACGCACAAGAACGTCATCCGCATCTACGATTTTCTCTACATCCGCGGCAACTACGCGATCTCGATGGAGTATTTCCCCTCCCACACACTCGGCGGCGAAATCGTCAACGAGAAGCCCGTCGAGCTCAAGCGCGCGGTCAAGTTCGGCATCGATATCGCGACCGGAATGGCGGTGGCACACCAGGCCGGCATCGTGCATCGCGATTTGAAGCCCGCCAACGTGCTCATCGACAACGACGGCCTGCTCAAGATCGTCGACTTCGGCGTCGCCGCCGCACAGAGCCAGGGCGACACTCAATTGACCAAGACCGGCTACGTGATCGGCTCGCCGAAGTACATGGCGCCCGAGCAGATCCTCGGCAAGAAAGTCGACGAGCGGGCGGACGTCTACAGCCTGGGAGTCATTCTCTACGAGATGTTGTCCGGGGTGCCGCCCTACTCGCGCGGCGACCACATGTCGGTCATGTACCAGCACGTCCAGGGTAAAGCGCGCCCGCCCATCGAGATCAACAAATCGATCCCCGTGGAGCTCAATAACCTGGTCATGAAGTGCATGGCCCTCGACAAGACCAAGCGGGCGCAGTCGATGGACGAGCTGCGGATTGCGCTCGAGAAGTTCCTCTAAAAGCCCAAATGACCGGCTGGCGGACAGCGGTCCTTAGACGTGGCTCACGTTTATGACCCGTCCGCCGCTCAAAAACTCGAAAATCCAAGCGCTTGCGGGTAGCCTTCCGCGTTATGGCAAGAATTGACGCGTTCCTCAAGCTCGGGGTCGCTCAGGGCTGCTCGGATCTGCACCTGGCGGTCGGCGTTCCGCCGATGTTGCGCATGCACGGTGACCTGATGCCGATCAAGTTCCGTAACCTGGCCGAGGCCGAGCTCGAAGGCTACATCACCGAGGTTCTGAATCCGTCGCAGATCAAGGTGCTGCGCGAGGGGAACGATCTCGACTTCTCCTACGTCTCGGCCGAGGGCGGCCGTTTTCGCGTCAACGTGTTTCGCAAGGAAACTGGGATCGGCGCCGCCTTTCGTTCCATCCCGACGCAGATGCCGAGCATCGATCAGTTGGGACTGCCCCCCATCGTGCGCAAGCTCTGCGACTATCATCAGGGCATGATCCTGGTGACCGGCTCGACCGGCACCGGCAAGACGACGACCCTGGCGGCGATGATCGATTACCTCAATTCGACGCGCGCCCTCAATATCATCAGCCTCGAAGATCCGATCGAATTCGTCCATCGCAGCAAGTCGAGCCAGGTGATCCAGCGCGAGTTGGGTACGCATCTGCCCTCCTTCGCGGAGGGTGTGCGCGCGGCGATGCGCGAGGATCCGGATGTGATCCTGGTGGGCGAGATGCGCGACGCCGAGACCATCGCCATGGCGATGACGGCGGCCGAGACGGGGCATTTGGTGCTCGGCACGCTGCACACCACCAGCGCGACCAAGACCATCGACCGCATCATCGACGCGCTGCCGACCGAGGAGCGCGAGCAGACCAAGACCTTCCTCGCCTCGAGCTTGATCGCGGTGATCACGCAGGTGCTGTTGAAGACCCCCGACCAGCGCGGCCGGCGCGCAATTTGCGAGATCATGGTGCTCACCAAAGCGATCGGCAAGCTCATCATGACCGATCAGTCCCACCAGATCCCGAGCCAGCTGCAGATGGGCAAGGAGCACGGCATGCAGATCATGGATCAAGCACTGCTCGCAGCGATCCAGGCGAAGGAAATCGATCCCGAGCAGGCATACAGCTACGCGAGCGACAAGCGTCAATTTCAGCGCTACGTTGCCGATGCGAGCCACGTGCCGCCGGCCGTCGAGCCCGCCGCGACGACCTGACGCCGCCGTGCCCGCGATCGATAGCTATCTCACCCAAGTGCTCGAGCGCGACGGCTCGGATTTGCATTTTCTGGCCGGCGACCCCGCGCGGGTGCGTCAGTACGGCGAGCTCAAGGCCTTGAGCAACGAGCCGCTCGCTCCGGACATGGTGAAGAAGGCGCTCTACGAGATCATGCCGAAGCTCTCGGTGGAGCGCTTCGAGTCGAAGGACGGCACGGACTTCGCCTACGCGATGCCCGGCGTTGCGCGCTTTCGCGTCAACGTCATGCGCCACCTGAACGGCATGGGCGCCGTGTTCCGCGCCATCCCCTCCAAGGCCAAGACCGCGGACGAGCTGAAATTGCCGGACGCCGTGCGCGATCTCAGCAAGGTCAACAATGGACTCATTCTGGTCACCGGGAAGACCGGATCCGGCAAGTCGACCACGCTCGCCGCCTTGGTCGACGACATCAATACGCGGGAGAAGGGCCACATTCTCACGATCGAGGATCCGATCGAGTTCGTTCACCTGCGCAAGAATTGCCTCATCAGCCAGCGCGAGATCGGCGTGCACGCCACCTCGTTCTCGAGCGCGCTCCTCTCGGCGCTGCGCGAAGATCCCGACGTCATCCTGGTGGGCGAGCTTCGCGACCTCGAAACCATGAGCATTGCGGTGACCGCCGCCGAGATGGGGATCCTGGTGATGGGCACTTTGCACACTAACGGGGCGGCGGCCACCGTGGATCGGCTGGTAAATGCGTTTCCCGCGGACAAGCAGCCGCACGTGCGCACCATGCTCTCGACCAGCCTGCGGGGCGTCGTATCCCAGCAGCTCATACCCAAGGCCGACAAGAAGGGCCGCGTGGCGGCCCTCGAGATCCTGATCAACACACCCGCGATCGCCAACCTGATTCGCCAGGGCAAAATGGATCAATTGGAGAACGGCATGCAGACCGGATCCGCCTCCGGCATGCGCCTCATGGACGCGGCCATCCAGGGGCTGCTCGATCAGCGCCTAATCAGCGGCAAGGACGCCTACAAAAAAGCCATCAACAAATCTCGCTTCGAGCAATACCGCGAGGCGTCGTAGCGCGAAAAACCGCCGTTATCGCGGTAAACTGCGCAGATGGCGCGCAATCTATTCGTTACTACGGCCTTGCCCTATGCCAATGGCCCGTTTCACATCGGGCACATCATGGAGTACATCCAGGCCGACATCTGGGTTCGCTTCCAGCGGATGATCGGCAACGCCGTACATTTCGTCTGCGCCGACGACGCGCACGGCGCGCCGATCATGCTGAAGGCCGAGGCCGAGGGCATCTCGCCTGAGGCGCTGGTCGCGCGCATCGCGGCGGGGCGGCCGAGATACCTCGACGGCTTTCACATCGGGTTCGATCATTGGTATTCCACGGACTCTCCGGAGAACACGGCGCTTTCCCAGGACATCTACCGCCGGCTGAAGGCCGCGGGCCTCATCTACGTCAAAGCGGTCGAACAGTTCTACGATCCCGTGAAGGCGATGTTCCTGGCGGATCGTTACATCAAGGGCGAGTGCCCCAATTGCCACGCGAAAGAGCAGTACGCGGACGCCTGCGAGGTCTGCAGCATCGTCAACTCGCCCACCGATCTCATCGACCCGTACTCGACGCTGTCCGGCGCGAAGCCGCTGATGAAAACCTCCGACCACTTTTTTTTCAGGCTGTCGGATCCGAAATGCGTCGAATTTCTCACCGCTTGGCTCGACGCTCCGGGACGGCTTCAGCCGCAGGTGGTCAACAAAGCCCGCGAGTGGCTCTCAGGATCCGGCGAGGAAGCGCTCGACGACTGGGACATCTCCCGCGACGCTCCCTACTTCGGAATCCCGATCCCGGACGCGCCCGGCAAGTTCTTCTACGTGTGGCTGGACGCGCCGATCGGCTATCTCGCCGCGCTCGAGAACTATTTCACGACGGGCAAGGCGAAAGCCCGCGGCGAATCGCGCACGTTCGAGCAATTTCTCGAGGGCGTAAATACCGAACAGGTGCATTTCATCGGCAAGGACATCATCTACTTCCATACGCTGTTCTGGCCTGCGATGCTGAAGTTCGCGGGCCCTCCCTACAAGGTGCCCGATCACGTGTACGCCCACGGCTTCATCACGGTTTCCGGCGAAAAGATGTCGAAGTCCCGCGGAACCGGAATCAGCCCGCTGCGCTATCTCGAGATCGGGATGAACCCGGAGTGGCTGCGCTATTACATTGCCGCCAAGCTGAACGCGAATGTCGAGGACCTCGACTTCAACCCTGACGATTTCGTCGCGCGGGTAAACAGCGACCTGATCGGCAAGTACATCAACATTGCGAGCCGGGCCGCCAACTTCATCAGCAAGCATTTTGACGGGGAACTCGACTATGGCGGCGACTCCGCGGAGCTCGCGACGAAGGCTCGCGGCCTCGCGGCGGCGGTCGCCGAGCACTACGAGGGGCGCGAGCTCGGCAAGGCGATGCGCGAGCTCATGGGCCATGCGGATCGAATCAATCACGACTTCGATGCGCATCAGCCGTGGGTTCTCGCCAAGGACCCGCACAAACGTGCGGAGCTTCAAGGCGTGTGCTCGCGGGCGCTGGCAGGCTTCAAGCTGCTGAGCGTCCTCATCGCGCCCGTGCTGCCGCAGCTCGCCGGGCGCGTGGCGCGCGAGCTCTTCGGGCTTGATCGGCCTTTCACCTGGAGCGATGCGGAGGTGCTGCCCGCGCGAATCAGCCCGTTCAGCCACCTGATGACCCGCGTCGACCCCAAACAGCTCGACGCGCTGTTCGACGCGGACAAGGAGCCGAAGCCGGCGCAGTCTTCCCGCCGGCCCGAAGCCGCCAAACCGCCACTGACGCCGGCGGCCGGCCCCGTGGGTGCCGCGCCGGCCCCCACCGGCGCCGCGCGCGAGGGCAATAACCTGATCTCAATCGACGAGTTCCTGCGCGTCGATCTGCGCGTGGCCCGAGTCGTCACCGCGGAGTACGTCGCGGGCGCCGACAAGCTGCTTAAACTGCGGCTCGACGTGGGCGAGCTCGGCGAGCGGGAGATCTTCGCGGGCATTCGCGCCGCCTACGAACCCGCGGTGCTCATCGGCCGGATGATCGTGGTGGTGGCGAACCTGGAGCCTCGGAAAATGCGCTTCGGGGTGTCCGCGGGCATGATGCTCGCGGCAGGGCCCGGTGGGGCGGACATCTTCGTGTTGTCCCCCGATGCCGGCGCAACGCCCGGCATGCGGGTCAAGTAGTCATATGGACGCGAGCGCAGCAGCGTGCGCAACAGCGAGCGCAGCAGCGAGCGCAGCAGCGGGCGCAACAGCGAGCGCAGCAGCGAGCGTTGACGCGGGCGCCGCGGACGCGGCGCGCATCGATGCGTTGCTCCCACAGACCCAGTGCACGCGTTGCGGCTATCCGGGGTGCCTGCCCTATGCTTCGGCCGTCGCCGCGGGCGAGGCCGAGATCAATCAGTGCCCTCCGGGCGGCAGCGCCACGATTCAGGCGCTGGCGGAGCTTCTCGGCCGCGAGTTCCTTCCACTGAACCCGGCGAACGGTCTCGAATCGCCGCCGCACGTGGCGTTCATCGACGAGGAGCGCTGCATCGGCTGCGCGCGCTGCCTGGCGCCGTGCCCGGTCGACGCGATCGTCGGTGCCGCCAAATATCTGCACACCGTGCTCGCCGATCGCTGCACCGGCTGCGAACTCTGTTTGGCGCCGTGTCCCGTCGACTGCATTGAAATGCGGCCTTCCGCCGCGCCTGTGCCGGCCGCGCCTGTGCCGGCCGCGCCTCTACCCGCGTTCAACCGCCGGCGCTACGAGGCGCACAGCGCGCGGCTCGCCGCGCAGGCCGAGGAGCGCCGGAAAGAGCTTGCGGCGATGAAGGCGGGCGCCGTTTCGGCCAGCCGGATGCCCGTGCCGTGAACCCGGCCAAGCGGCGCGCCATCTTCGAGCGCTTCCGCAAAGCGAATCCGGCGCCGCGCACCGAACTGCACTACCGGACACCGTTCGAGCTGCTGATCGCCGTCATCCTCTCGGCCCAGGCGACCGACAAGAGCGTGAACAAGGCGACCCTAGCGCTTTACCGGGTCGCCAATACACCCGCCGCGCTTCTCGCTTTGGGAGTCAAGGGACTCACGCCCTACATCCAATCCATCGGTCTCTTCAACTCCAAGGCGAAGAACATCATCGCGACCTGCGAAGCGTTGGTGTCGCAATACGGGGGCGAAGTCCCGCGCACACGCGAAGCGCTCGAGCAATTGCCGGGCGTGGGCCGCAAGACCGCGAACGTGGTCATGAACACGGCGTTCGGAGAGCCGACCATGGCCGTCGACACGCACATCTTCCGAGTCGCCAACCGCACCGGTCTCGCGCCGGGCAAGACCGTGCGCATCGTGGAGGACAAGCTCCTCAAGTTCGTGCCGGCGGAGTTTCTCAAGGACGCCCACCACTGGCTGATCCTGCACGGCCGTTACGTATGCACTGCGCGCAATCCCGGCTGCCCGCGTTGCCTGATCGCGGATCTGTGCGAATATCGGCACAAGACCAAGGCGCCGCCGGCGCCGTGAGACGCGGGAAGCTGGCACCATGACATCCGGCGATTCATCCGAGAGCTCGGCGATTGGCGGCTACACCCGCGAGCAGTTGCGGCAGAGCTATGTCGACGCTTGGCGCAAGTATCTCGCCCGTGCACCGCTCACTCCGCTCGAATCGTTGATCACGGACGTGATCGCACTGCATCCCGAATACCATTCGGTGGTTGCAGACTCCGCAGGCGGGGCGACGCAGGAACCCGTGGCCGCGAATGCCCGGGAGAATCCGTTTTTACATATGGGGCTGCACATCGCGGTGCGCGAGCAAATCGGTATCGACCGGCCTCCGGGAATCCGTGATCTTCGCCGAGCGCTTGCGGTGCGGCTCGGTGACGAGCACGGCGCGGACCATGCGCTCATGGAGGCTTTGGCCGAGACGCTCTGGGAGGCCCAGCGCGGCGGGCGGCCGCCCGACGAAAAGCGCTATCTCGAGCTCGCGCGCCGCGGCGCGGGCTAGCGCCGCGTACCCCGAGCTCGCGCCCCAAGCGCCGAGCGCGTGAACGTTAAGCAAGTTTCATGCGCCCTTCATGGGTCACGCAACCTCGGGGCCGCTATTCTCGAACACCAATCAGCACGTCGATGGTGGAGCGACACGCAGCCTGCCGCCGCGCCGAGCTCGAGGATCACTCATGCGTGTCTTGATTCCGGCCATGACCGTCTGTCTGCTACTGCTTGCCGGAGGCAGCGTGACGCTGACATCGACCGCACAGAGCCAACCCGCGGCTCCTGCGCCGCCCCCCGCGGCTGCGACCGGCACCCCCGACAACGACGCGGCGGCCAAGCATGCCAAGCGGACCGCCTGCCTCAAGCAAGCCCGCGCAAAGAAGCTGGTGGGCGCGCAAAGAACGGCCTACGTCAAGGATTGCACCGCCGCGCCCTGAACTTGCGTATCGTCGGCCGGCGGCCGGGACGATGACTTGCGCCGCGATCACTTCTTCGGAATATAAAGGTCCGTCAGCGTCCCCTCGAACGCCTCCGCGGAGAACGCGACGGTCTCGGAGAGAGTCGGATGGGCATGGACGGTCAAAGCGATATCCGCGGCATCGGCGCCCATCTCGAGGGCGAGCGCGACCTCCGCGATCAAATCGCCGGCGTTCGTGCCGACGATCCCCCCGCCGATCACCCGATGGGTGTTCTTGTCGAACAAGAGCTTGGTGAATCCCTCATCGCGATTGAGCGCGAGCGCGCGGCCGCTCGCAGCCCAAGGGAATATCCCTTTCCCATAGTCGATACCCGCGGCCTTCGCCTCCGCCTCGGTGACACCCACCCAAGCGATCTCGGGATCGGTGTAGGCAACCGACGGGATGCCGCGGGCGTCGAAGCAGGATTTGCGTCCTGCGGCCACTTCCGCCGCCACCTTCGCTTCGTGAGAGGCCTTGTGCGCCAGCATCGGCGCCCCTGCGATATCGCCGATGGCGAAGATGTGCGGCAAGTTGGTGCGCATCTGCTTGTCGACGGCGATGATGCCGCGCTTGTCCACCGTGACCCCGGCGGCGGCGGCATCTACGGCGTTGCCGTTCGCGCTCCTGCCGACCGCGACGAGAACTCGGTCGAACTCCTGCGGGGCGGGCACGTCGGGGCCCTCGAAGGTGGCGAGCAACCCCTCGGCGCGCGCCTCGAGCTTCGCCACGCGGGTCTTGGTCATGATGCGCGCGTAACGCTTCTCGATGCGCTTCTGCAGGGGGCGCACGAGGTCGCGATCGGTGCCGGGCATCAGGCCGTCGGAGAGCTCTACGACCGTCACCGTGGTTCCCAGGCCATCGTATACGCAGGCCATCTCGAGACCAATGATTCCGCCGCCTATCACCAACAGGCGTTTGCAGTCCTCGGGTAGCTCCAGCGCGCCGGTCGAATCCAGGATGCGCGGATCGTCGGGCAAGCCCGGCAGGCGCACCGATTCGGACCCCGCCGCGATGATGCACTGCTTGAAGTCGACGCGCTTCAGGCCACCGGCGGATTTGAGCTCGAGGGAGTGCGGGCCGACGAATTTCGCCTCGCCGCGCAGCACGTCCACCTTGCGCTGTTTCGCGAGCAGGCTGAGGCCGTTGGTGAGCCGCGTCACGACGCGATTCTTCCAGGCGCGCAACTCTTCGCGATTGATGCGGGGCGGCGCAAACACGATGCCGCACGATCCCATTTCGGCCGCATCCTCGATTACTTTTGCCGCGTGCAAGAGCGCCTTGGAGGGAATGCACCCGACGTTGAGGCACACGCCCCCGAGCATCGGCCAGCGCTCGATGAGGGTTACCTTGAGCCCGAGATCCGCGGCCCGAAAAGCCGCCGTGTAGCCTCCGGGCCCTGCGCCGAGGACGACCAGATCGAGCGCGCCGGGGGGAGCGGCAGGTCTCTCGCGCGGCTCTACCCGCGGCGCCGGGACCGCTTGCGACGGCGCGGGGGTCGCAGCCGGGACGGGCGTCGCAGCCGGGACGGGCGTCGCAGCCGGGACGGGCGTCGCAACTGGGACGGGCGTCGCAGCCGGCACAGGGGTCGCAGCAGCCTTGCCGGTTGTTGTCGCCGGCTTGGCATCGGACGCCCCATCTTCCGCGGTCAGGGTCGCGATAACAGTGCCTTCCGATACCTGCTGGCCCTTCTTCACGGCAACCGTGACCACCGTGCCCGCTGCGGTCGACGGGACATCCATGGAGGCCTTGTCGCTCTCGAGGCTGATGAGCGGATCTTCCAGGCGCACCACGCTCCCCTCCTTGATGAGCACGTCGACCACGGTGACGCCGTGGGCTTCGCCCAGGTCGGGAACGCGAACCTCGACCGTGCTCACAGCAACGCCTTCACATCGCCCAGCGTCTGGCTGAGGAACACCACGAATCGCGCCGCCTCGGCGCCATCGATGACCCGGTGATCGTAGGACAGCGACAGCGGCAACATCAGACGCGGCACGAACGAGCCCTTGTCGAACACCGGTTTGTGGCTCGATCGGGATACGCCGAGGATCGCGACCTCCGGAGCGTTGATGATCGGCGTGAACGCGGTGCCGCCGATACCGCCGAGACTCGAGACTGTGAATGAGCCGCCCTGCATCTCGGCGGCAGAAAGCTTTCCGGCGCGCGCCTTCTCCGACAGGGCCGCGAGCGCGCGCGCGATATCGAACAGATTGCCGCGATCCGCATCGCGGATCACCGGCACCACGAGCCCATTCGGCGTGTCCGCGGCGAATCCGATGTGAAAGTATTTCTTGAGGACAAGGTTCTCGCCTGAGACATCGAGCGACGCGTTGAACCGCGGGAACTCTTTGAGCGCCGCGATGCAGGCCTTGATGATGAAGGCGAGCGGCGTGAGCCGCACGCCCTCCTGCGCTGCCTTGCCCTTGAGCGCGACCCGTGCGATATCGAGGTCGGTGATATCGGCGTCCTCGTGCTGTGTGACGTGCGGCAGGTTGATCCAGCTTGCCTGCAGACGAGCTCCTGAAATGCGTTGGATGCGCGACAGCGGCTTGACTTCGACCGCACCGAATTTCGCGAAGTCGACTGCCGGTATGCTTGGCAGCGTCGCGGCGGCTGATGGGGGTGCGGGCGAGGTCAGCAGCCTCTTCACGTGCGCTTTCACATCGTCGTGCGTAATGCGCCCCTTCGGTCCGGTTCCCTTGATCCCGCCGAGATCCGCGCCGAGCTCGCGGGCGAACTTGCGCACGGATGGGCTCGCGTACGCGGTCGAGAAAGCTTTTTCGTCAGTCGGCCCGCCGCCCGCGGAGGCGCGGTCCGGGACCGTAGCGTCCGGCGGCGGCGCGGGGACCTCTAGCGCGGGCGCGGGCTGCTGCCCGCGTGGAGGCTTCGATGCGCCGGAGGATGCCGGCTCGGTTGGCGGCACCGAAGTGCCCTGCGGCTCGGAGCTGCCCTGCGGCTCCGAATCGTCCCGCGGCTCTGATGCGCTCCTCGGCTCCGATGCGCCCGAGGGCGGCGGCGCCGGCTCCTGCGCCGCCCCTTGCTCGTTCGCGTCCCCCTCGAGCAAGAGAATCAAACTGCCCTCGGAAATCTTGTCGCCTTTTTTGACTTTGACCTCGACGATGCGGCCGGCCGACGGCGCCGGCACGTCCATGGCGGCTTTCTCCGTTTCCAGGGTGATCAGCGGCGTCTCCTTCTCGATCTGCTGGCCGTTCTCGACCAGCACGTCGATGACGCTCACATCCTTGAAACCGCCGATGTCGGGGACCAAAACCTTGACTGGGGTTGCCATGACTAGACCGACAGAGGATTGGGTTTCTCGGGATCGATGTCGAAGGTCTTCATTGCCTTGGTCACCGAGCTCACGTCGATCTTACCGTCGTCCGCCAGAGCCTTGAGCGCGGCCACGATGATGTAGTGGCGGTCCACTTCGAAGAATCGGCGCAGCTCCGCGCGCGAATCGCTGCGCCCGAATCCGTCGGTCCCGAGCACGGAGTAACGTCCCGGGATCCACTGCCGGATCTGATCGGGCACGATCTTCATGTAGTCGGTCGCGGCGACGAACGGACCTTCACGATCGCCGAGCGCCTGCCGGATGTAGCTCTGCTTCGGGATCTCGGTCGGATGCAGCAGATTCCAGCGCTCGATGGCGAGCGCCTCCTTGCGCAGCTCGCTGAAGCTCGTCACGGAGTACACGTCGGCCGGCACGCCGAAGTCCTTTTCGAGGAGCGCGGCCGCAGCCAGCACCTCGCGCAAAATGGTTCCCGAGCCGAACAGCGTGACCCGCACCTTGCCGCGGCCTCCGATCTGCAGCAGGTACATACCGCTCAAGATGCCCGGCGCCACGCCGGCCGGCATCGCCGGATGAGCGTAATTCTCGTTCATGCAGGTGATGTAGTAGAAAACGCTTTCCTGTTCCTGGTACATGCGCCGCAGGCCGTCCTGAACGATTACCGCCAGCTCGTAGGCGTAGGCTGGGTCGTACGCCACGCAGTTCGGCACCACCGTCATGACCAGCTGGCTGTGTCCGTCCTGATGCTGCAGACCCTCACCTGCCAGCGTGGTGCGCCCGGCGGTGCCGCCGACCAAAAATCCGCGCGCCTGGCTGTCGCCCGCCGCCCACATGAAATCCCCGACCCGCTGAAAGCCGAACATCGAATAGTAGATGTAGAACGGCACCATGCTCACGCCGTGATTCGAGTAGGCGGTCGCAGCCGCGATCCATGAGCACAGGCTTCCTGCCTCGTTGATCCCTTCCTCGATAATCTGGCCCTGCTTGTCCTCGCGGTAGAACATGAGCTGATCGGCATCCTGCGGCGTGTAGAGCTGGCCCACCGAGGAGTAGATGCCGATCTGGCGGAACATGCCTTCCATGCCGAAGGTGCGCGCTTCATCGGGAATGATGGGGACGACGTGCCTGCCGAGGCTCTTGTCTCGGACCAAAGTGGTGAGGATGCGCACCAGCGCCATGGTGGTCGAGATCTCGCGGTCTTGCGTGCCCTCGAGCAGCGCACTGAAGGCTTCGAGCGGCGGCACCACGAGCGGGGGTGCGCTGTCGCTGCGTGCCGGGAGATAGCCGCCGAGCTCGGCGCGGCGCGCCTGCAGGTATAGCATCTCCTCGCTCTCGGGGGCCGGCTTGCGGAACGAGAGACCCGCGATCTCCTCGTCGGAGATCGGAATGTTGAAGCGGTCGCGAACGGCCTTGAGATCCTCGTCGCCGAGCTTTTTCTGCTGGTGCGCGACGTTGAGCCCCTCGGCCGATTTACCGAGCCCGAATCCCTTCACCGTCTTCGCCAGAATGACCGTGGGCGAGCCTTTGTTCGCCACCGCGGCGGCGTACGCCGCGAAGACCTTTTGCGGATCGTGCCCGCCGCGGTTCAAACGCCAGATCTCTTCATCGGACATGTTGGCGACCATTTCCTTGAGCTCGGGGTACTTGCCGAAGAAATGCTCGCGCGTATATGCGCCGCCTTTCGATTTGAAATTCTGATACTCGCCGTCGACGCACTCTTCCATCAAGCGCTTGAGCAGTCCTTTCTGGTCGCGTGCGAGCAAGGGATCCCAGCGCGATCCCCACACCACCTTGATCACGTTCCAGCCGGCGCCGAGGAACGCCGCCTCGAGCTCCTGGATGATCTTGCCGTTGCCGCGCACCGGTCCGTCCAAGCGCTGCAAATTGCAGTTGATCACGAAGATGAGGTTGTCGAGCTTCTCGCGCACCGGCATGGTGAGCGCGCCCATCGACTCGGGCTCGTCCATCTCGCCATCGCCCAAGAATGCCCAGATCTTCCGATCCGACGGCGCGGCGATCCCGCGGTGCTCCAGATAACGCACGAAGCGCGCCTGAAAGATGGCCATCATTGGCCCTAAACCCATCGACACCGTCGGGAATTGCCAGAAATCCGGCATGAGCCACGGATGCGGGTAGGAGGACAAGCCCCCGCCGCGCACCTCTTGGCGAAAGCGCTGCAGCTGACCCTCATCGAGTCGGCCCTCGAGGTAGGCGCGCGCGTAAATGCCCGGTGTGGAATGACCCTGCATGAATACCATGTCGCCGGGATGAGCGGCGCTGCGGGCGCGCCAGAAATGATTGAATCCCACCTCATAGAGCGTGGCTGCCGAGGCGTAGCTCGCGATGTGGCCGCCGTACTCGGAGCTCGTCCGGTTGGCCTGCACCACCATGGCGAGCGCGTTCCAGCGCATGTAGGCCTCATTGCGCAGCTCGAGCGAGCGGTCGCCCGGGTACTCGGGCTCCTGGGCCCGCGAGATCGTGTTGAGGTAAGCGGTGTTCGGCTTGAAGGGCAAATACGCGCCGGACCGGCGCGTGAAGTCGACCAGTTTCTCGAGCAGAAAATGCGCACGACCTGGACCCCGGGCATGCATGACCGACTCGATCGACTCGAGCCACTCCTGCGTCTCCGTGGGGTCGATGTCTTCGAAAGGTGATTCTTGCGTCATAGGTGGATACCTTGGCCTGGCGGCACGCGCCCATGCAGGTGCCCACGTGTCCTGCTAAGATACTGGACACGTTACAGCGCTCCAGCGCCATGTGAAAGAGCGCACTATCTTCGGGGTTTGGTTTTTCTCGGTCAAGCAAAGGGGTACAGCCGATTCGTCTGCCCTTCAACTCCTTGCTGGTCCCGGTCCGGCAAATCGCCGCACGAGTGCCGCCCGGGAAGCTCACTCGATATTCCGCCGCAGTCGTCTTCTTGCCATTGAAACCCACTGCCCGGGACTGGGCGGCCTTGCCGCACGGCGCGATGCTGCGCGAGCTGTATGCGAGAAGGGTTCGCAAGGAAGGCGATTGCTGCCAGCTGCGCGTGGGTGCCCGCGCCGAGACGCTGCTCGTCGCAGCCTGCTTGGCCGCTCATGCGACCCCTTTCGAGCGTCTGCAGGCTGCGGGAAAGCTCGCACGCCCGCTGCTCGATTGCGAGCCGCAATCGCTCCTTCTTTGGCAGCAAGGGTGCGCCGAGGAGCCGGTCCACGCGATGTTTCACGCGGTCATTGCGGCGGTCCAGGCTGCGGCGTTTCGCCTGGCCACTTTCAAGAGCAAGACCAAACCACGCACCGCGCTCGCGCGGTTCGACATCGCGATCCAGGGTAAGCTGCCGCAGCTCGAGCACACGCTCGCCTCGTCGGCGGGCAACAATATCGCCCGCTGGCTCACCGCGCTGCCGCCGAACACGCTCGACGCGTCCGGCTACCGGCGGATCCTCAAGGATCTCGCCCGGCGCTTGCGCCTCGGCTATGAGTTCTACGGCGAGGGCCGTCTCAAGCGGCTCGGCGCAGGGGCATTTCTCGCGGTCTCGCAGGGAAACGCCAAGCGCGATGCAGGCATCGTTCGCCTCACGTACCGGCCGCGCGGCGCGGGCACGCCCTCGTTGGGCCTCGTGGGCAAGGGTATCTGCTTCGATACCGGTGGCACGAACTTGAAGCCGCACAAGAGCATGCTCGACATGCACACGGACATGGAGGGCAGCGCGGTCGCCGTCGGAAGCTTGTATGCGCTGCAGGCACTGCGCTGGCCGCTCGCGGTCGACTGCTGGCTGGCGATCACCGAGAACCGCATCGGAGCGCTCGCCTACAAGCCTCAGGATGTGGTGCGCGCTTTCAACGGCACCACCATTCAGGTGATTCACACCGACGCCGAGGGCCGCATGGTGCTGGCGGACACCCTCTGCCTGGCGGCGCGCTCGAAGCCGCGCTCCATCATCGACTATGCGACGCTCACGGGCGCCTGCGTTTACGCGCTCACCGAGCGTTACAGCGGAGCGTTCACCAATCGTCCGGAATCGCGCGATCTCATCGAATCGGCCGGAGCCGAAAGCGGCGAGCGCGTATGGTGCTTCCCGATGGACAAGGACTTCGACACGGATATCGAGAGCGCCGTAGCCGATGTCATGCAATGCTCGCCCGATTCCAAGGGCGATCACATCCTGGCCGCGCGTTTCTTGAATCGCTTCGTCCCGAGGGAGGTCGCCTGGCTGCACCTGGACCTCGCGGCCGGCTCACGGCACGGCGGGCTCGCTCACATCGCGACGGAAATCACCGGATTCGGCGTGCGCTATACGCTCGAATTGCTGCGTCGTGGATGGCCGGCCGCGGCGCACTGAACGATGCACACGCTGACGATTCGGAAGCCCGACGACTGGCACGTGCATCTGCGCGACGGTGCGGCGCTCGCCTCCGTGGTGAGATTCACCGCGGAGCGTTTCGGCCGGGCCATCGTGATGCCGAATCTCAAACCCCCGATCGTGACCACGGCCCTCGCCGCCGCCTACCGCGACCGCATCCGCGCGGCGCTGCCCGCGGCGAGCGGCTTCGTTCCGCTCATGACTTTGTATCTGACGGACGCCACCCCCGCGGATGAGATCGACCGCGCGTCGGCGAGCGGATTCGTGCACGCCGTGAAGCTCTATCCGGCGGGCGCGACCACTCATTCGGATGCCGGCGTCACGGACATCCGCAAAACCTACGCGGCGCTCGAGCGCATGCAGGAGCTCGGCATGCCGCTGCTCGTGCATGGGGAGACGGCGCGCGCCGAGGTGGATATCTTCGACCGCGAGACGTACTTCATCGACGAGCTGCTCGCGCCGCTGACCGAGCGGTTCCCTGCACTCAAGGTCGTGTTCGAGCACATCACCACCGTGCGCGCAGTCGAGTTCGTCTCGGGCGCACGAGCCGGCGTCGCTGCGACCATCACGCCGCAGCACCTCCTGCACAACCGCAACGCCATTTTCGCGGGCGGCATCCGGCCTCATTACTATTGCCTGCCGGTCCTGAAGCGCGAGCGCGACCGCGAGGCGCTCGTGGCCGCGGCGACCGGCGGCGGTCCGCGCTTTTTCCTAGGTACGGACAGCGCCCCGCACGAGCGCGGCACCAAGGAGCACGCGTGCGGCTGCGCCGGGATGTTCACCGCGCATGCCGGAATCGAGCTCTACGCCGAGGTCTTCGACGCGGCGGGCCGCCTCGACCGTCTCGAGGCTTTCGCGAGCCGCTACGGCGCGGATTTCTACCGGTTGCCGCCTGCGGCCGATCGCATCACCTTGATCCGGGAGGCGTGGTCGCCTCCTGCGGTCTATGAATTCGCGGGCGGAAGCGTCGTGCCCTATCGCGGCGGGGAGTCCGTCGCGTGGCGTCTCGCCGCGGCGGCGACACAATGACGCAACTCGCGCCGATCACGCTTGCCACGCGCTTTCGCGGCTTTCTGCCCGTGGTGATCGACGTCGAGACCGGCGGCTTCAACTCGCAAACCGATGCGTTGCTCGAGATTGCCGCTGTGCTCATCGAGATGCGCAGCGACGGCTCGCTCACTCGCGGCGTCACGCATCGTTACCACGTCGCGCCGTTTCCCGGCTCGAACCTCGAGCCGGCCTCGCTCGCGATCACCGGCATCGATCCGCACCATCCGCTGCGGCCGGCGATTCAGGAGGAGGACGCGCTGCAGCGGATATTCCGCGAAGTGCGCACCGCGGTGCGCACCGCCGAATGTACCCGTGCGGTGCTGGTCGGCCACAACGCCTTCTTCGATCTGAATTTCTTGAATGCCGCCGTGGCGCGCACTCAGATCAAGCGCAATCCCTTTCATCCCTTCTCGAGCTTCGACACGGCGACCCTCGGCGGCGTGGCTTTCGGTCAAACCGTGCTAATGCGCGCGACGCTCGCGGCCGGCCTCGAGTGGGATACGAGCTCCGCACACTCCGCCGCCTACGACGCCGAGCGCACCGCGGATCTGTTCTGCGCAGTGTGTAATCAGTTCCAGGGAGTGTTCGATGCGAGCCGGCGGCGGCTGGCGGCGATGGGTCCGCTCGAGATCGAGCCCACGAACGAGGGGCCGACCGAACAGCCCCCGGACCCGTGAGGTCCGGAGGCCCGGCGAGGAATCAGGCGGTGACCGCGCCCGCTTCGGCCAGAAGCTGTTTCAGCTCGCCGCTCTTGTACATTTCGATGGTGATGTCGCAGCCCCCGATCAGCTCGCCGTTGACATAGAGCTGAGGGAACGTCGGCCAGTTGGAATAAGTCTTGAGCGCCTCGCGCACTTCCGGATCCTCGAAAATGTTCACGTGAGCGAACTCGGCCTTGCAGGCCCGCAGCGCCCCGACGGTCTGGGCGGAAAAGCCGCATTGCGGGAAATCCGGTGTGCCCTTCATGTACAACACCACCGGCGCGGCGCCCAGCTGACTCTTGATCCGTTCAATCGCATTCATGGTCGATCTCCAAATTAATCATTTCGGTTGCGGCGCGCGTGCGGCCGCGCGCTCGGGCAGCTGCCGCAGCACTGCTCGCTGTTCGCCGGCCGATAGGCTACCCCAGCCGGCTATCTCGGTAATTGTACGATAACAGCCGGTGCAATATCCCCCAGCATCGAGAACGCACACATTGATGCAGGGGGAAGCCGGGGGCGGTTCACTCATCCATTGAAGTATTGGGGCCTATTGCCTATTCTTCCAGCCCTGCCACCCGGATGACGGCCCTGCCGCCCGGACGACAGTCCTGCTACCCCCGAGGACCGATAAATTATGGCTGCGGCGCCCGTACCCGCCGACCTCGCCCGGCAGGTCGAGCGGGCCTTGGAAGAGGATATCGGAGGCGGCGATCTGACCGCGGCGCTCATCCCCGAGGGTACCCGTGGTCGGGCGAGGGTCATCACTCGGGAGCGCGCGATCATTTGCGGCGCGCCCTATGCCGATGCCGTGTTCGCGCACATCGACCCCGCGGTGCGGGTCGAATGGAAGATCGCCGAGGGAGCCGCGGCCGAGGCGGATCAGGCGCTCTTCGAGGTTCAGGGACCCGCCCGCGCGCTGCTCACCGGCGAGCGCACCGCGCTCAATTTTCTGCAGCTACTCTCCGGTACCGCGACCGCCGCCCATGCGTATGTGCTGCGCCTCGAAGGCACCGCGTGCCGCGTGCTCGACACCCGTAAGACCATCCCCGGGCTGCGCTCCGCCCAGAAATACGCGGTGCGGGTCGGCGGCGGTCAAAACTACCGCATCGGGCTCTTTGACGGGATCCTCATCAAGGAAAATCACATCATGGCGGCCGGCTCCATCGAGCAGGCGGTCGCCGCGGCCCGGGCGAGCGGCGCAAAGGTTCCGGTCGAGGTCGAGGTCGAAAGCCTCGACGAATTGCGGCAGGCAATCGCCGCGGGCGCGGACATCGCCATGCTCGATGATTTCCCCCACGAGACCCTGACTCAGGCGGTCGCCATGAATCGCGCGGCTGCACGCCCGCTGAAACTCGAGGCCTCCGGTGGTGTGACCCTGGAGACCATCCGCGCAATTGCCGAGACCGGCGTCGATTTCATTTCCGTGGGCAGCATCACCAAGCACTTGCGCGCGGTGGACCTGTCGATGCGTTTCGAGTGGTCCCGCTAGCGCCGGCTCACCTTGAAGCGCTGTCCCGAGCTCCGGCGCGCCTTGGGCCACAGCCTCGGCGCGAGCGCCGGCTCATCTTCAGGGACCAGCCGCTCGGTCAGATCATGAGCGAATTCAATCGCTACCGCGCGAATCCCATACGATTGGAAGGCAGCTTGGTCGCAGCACGGGGCGCGCCGAAGTGGCGGTCGGCGATCAAGCACAAGATCTCGAACATCATGGTGGCGCCGACCAGCGCCGTATTGCCGCTCGGGTCGTAGGGAGGCGCGACCTCGACCACGTCCCCACCGACCAGATCGAGTCCGCGCAGCCCGCGCAGCAGGCGCTGCGCGTCGAGGGTGGTGATGCCCCCGATCTCCGGCGTCCCCGTTCCCGGCGCGTATACAGGATCCAGCCCATCGACGTCGAACGACACGTAGGTCGGCAGGTCGCCCACCACGGCACGCGCAAGCTCGATCACGCGCTCGACCCCGATCTCG
>Ga0182030_10000887_pt1 | contig 59319 bp, 49 predicted proteins | sample 812S3MmetaG_FD_121299 | JGI IMG/M metagenome (GOLD analysis project Ga0182030, IMG submission 121299) | Permafrost microbial communities from Stordalen Mire, Sweden - 812S3M metaG (Illumina Assembly) | ecosystem: Environmental > Terrestrial > Soil > Wetlands > Permafrost | place: Sweden... | reverse complement strand
TTGTTTTAATTTTTTTTTTTGTCTTTTTCTCATTTTTTTTTAATTTTTTTTTTTTTCTTGTGTGGGGGGGGGGGGGGGGGGGGGGTACCCCACATATATTTCTGAATTCTCACCCGCCGATTGGCCCACATCCTTGAGCCATCCAGCATCGCATCCCCAACCTCGACGTTACCCGCGACTGTTCGCCCCGCGATCATCCTTTCCGATCCACGCATCAAACCATCTATAATCTGGATCACAGTTCCTCAGAAAGCCCGATCAATCGATCAGAAAAGCTGAGTCAAAGAGCCAGGAACAGCGTCAAAGAGTAAAGAAGATCAAACTATGTCAACCAAGCTGAAAGTCACCATCCTTGCCAGCTCGCTGGCCATCTTGCTGTTCACCATCGCCGGCAGTTTCGTCAACGTTCGCGCCTCCTCCAACGAGGGCGCATACCGGCAGCTCTCGGTTTATAGCGAGGTGCTCTCGCGCATCCGCAGCGAGTACGTCGAGGAGCCCAATATCCCTATGGTCACCGACGGCGCGCTCCACGGCTTGCTTGAGTCGCTCGACGCCAACTCCAGCTATCTCGGCCCCGAGGAGTACAAGCACTTCAAATCGGTCAAGCCGGAGGGCAAGGCCAATATCGGCGCCACCGTCTCCAAGCGCTTTGGATACGCCGCCGTGGTCGCAATCATCCCCGGCGGTCCGGCAGAAAAAGCGGGCATCGAAAACTCCGATATTTTCGAATCAATTGAGGGCAAAAGCACGCATGAGATGTCGCTCGCCGAAATCGATACGCTCTTGCTGGGCGAGCCCGGTTCGACCATCACGGTATCGGTCGTGCGCCCGCGCCGCGCGGAGCCGCAAAAAATCGTCATCACGCGCGACATGGTCGTCATCCCGCCAGCATCGGAAAAAATGCTCGCCGATAACGTCGGACTCATCAAGGTTGACAGCTTCCCGGCCGGCAAGTCGCAGGAAATCGCCGCCAAAGTGCGCGATCTGCAAAAACAGGGAGCGAAGAAGCTCGTTCTCGATCTCCGCAATTGCGCCGCGGGCGATGAGAATGAAGGCATCGCTACCGCGAACCTGTTTCTCGATCACGGCACAATTGCATATTTGCAGGGACAAAAATTCCCGCGCCAGGCTTTCAATGCCGACCCGAGCAAGGACATTACGAATCTTCCTGTCGCAGTCCTCGTCAATCATGGAACCGCCGGACCGGCGGAAATCGTAGCCGCCGCCATCCTGGAGAACGCTCGCGGCGATGTCATTGGAGAAAAGACTTTCGGCGATGGCTCGGTCACGAAGCTGATCGAAATGCCCAACAACGCGGCCCTGATTCTTTCCATCGCGAAATACTATCCGCCGAGTGGCAAGGCGGCCATTCAGGATGCTTCCGTAACTCCGAACGTGATTGTTGCCGAGGGTGACGAAGAAGCCAGCTTGCTCGACGAAGAAGACCAGCCGCCTGCGCCCGAAGAAAAGGCCACCCCGCCCAAATCTTCGCAGGACGATCAGCTCAACAAAGCCCTGGAAATTCTGAAGAACCGCGAAACAAAAGGCTGAGAAGTTTCCGACTGAGAAGTTCTGTCATCCCGAGCCCGAGCGAAGCGAGTGGGCAAGGGATATGCATTTGCCGCGGGCTCCGGTGCCTGCTTCACTCGCGATGGAACTTCGACAACTTTTCTTTCGAAACTTTGCATCCTTGAAATCTGTTCCCTGCGCTATCCTGAATCCAGCTCTCCATGAAAATTCTTTACCAACATCTGCCTCCAGTGGTCGTTGCTGGACGGAAGCTGGTTGGCGCTGTCCTCTTTGGCCTGCTGATTCTTCTCGCGGCCGCGGTCGGCGCAGCGGTCGGATTCATACTCGTCTATTCCACAGACCTCCCGCAGATCGAACAACTGGAGCGCTACCGCCCGAGTTCCATCACCGAACTCTACGACACGCAAGGCCGCGTTATTGGCACGTTCGCACTACAGCGCCGCGTGATCGCTACGTACGACGACTATCCTCAGGTGTTGCGCGACGCGCTCGTTTCCATCGAAGACAAGGATTTTTATAACCACTCTGGAGTCAACGTCTGGCGCATTATTGGCGCAGCCTACCGCGACATAACATCCGGCGGAAAAGTGCAGGGAGCTTCCACCCTCACCATGCAGCTCGCCCGCAACCTGTTTCTCTCGCCCGACCGCTCCTTCTCACGCAAGATGCAGGAGGTATTGCTCGCCATCCAGATTGAGCGCCGCTTCACTAAACCACAGATTTTCACGCTCTACGCCAACCAGATCTTTCTCGGTCACGGCGCTTATGGATACGAAGCGGCATCGGAATACTACTTCAGCAAGCCCGCTCGCCAACTGAAGCTCGAAGAAGCCGCCCTGCTCGCAGGTCTGCCGAAAGCGCCGCAATCTTATTCGCCCATCAATCATCCGGACCGCGCGCTCAAGCGGCGGAATCTGGTGCTCAACGCCATGCTGGAAGATGGCAAGATCACATCCGCGCAGGCCGAAGATGCTAAAAGTAAGCCGATCGTGCTCAACGTGCAAAAGGATCCCAATTCGCTTGCGCCTCATTACGTCGAGGAAATCCGCCGCTACCTCGAAGCCAAATACGGCAGCGATCAGGTCCACGAAGGCGGCTTGCGCATCTACACTTCGCTCGATGTCGACCTGCAAAACGCCGCGCGCCAAGCTTTGCTCGACGGCCTGGCCGCGTATGAGAGGCGTCACGGCTGGCGCAGCAAGTTAACTAACATCATCACGCAAGGCCAATCGCTCGCCGAATACTCCGATCCCGACTGGATTGAAGAACCCGAGGCCAACGGGTACATCCACGCACTGGTCACAGAGGTCTCGCCCGCCGCGGCACAAATCCGATTCGGCCAGCGCACCGCGACGATCGCGGCTGCCGATGCCGCCGCTTGGATTCCCACGAAATCAAAAGGGAAGCTCGCCGATCTCCTTCACGTCGGCGATATTGTCTATGTCAAAGTGCTTTCGCTCGATGCCGCCGGAAAAACCAGCGTCGCTCTGGAGCAGGATTCCGGCGTGCAGGGCGCGCTCGTCGCCATCGACAATGCCACCGGCGAAATCAGGGCCATGATTGGCGGCCGCGACTTCAATCTCTCCAAGTTCAATCGGGCAACACAGGCGCTGCGTCAGGTCGGGTCGTCGTTCAAGCCCTACGTCTACACCGCTGCCATCGATCGCGGCGCGACGCCCGACGACACCATCGTCGACGCGCCGATCACGTTCCAGACGGCTTCCGGCCCTTACTCTCCGCATAATTACGATCAGAAATTCGAGGGCACGATCACGCTGCGCCGTGCTCTCGCGCAATCCAGAAACATCCCTGCCCTAAAGCTCGCCGAGCGTGTTGGCATCGCCACCGTGATCGAGTACGCGCATCGCCTCGGTATCAGCGAGTACATTCCCGCATATCTGCCGATTGCGCTGGGCTCCGCCGAAATGACGCCGCTCGAACAGACATCGGCCTTTAGCGTCTTTCCTAACGATGGGCTGCGCGTGGTGCCACGCTACATCACCAAAGTGACCGACTACGAAGGCCGCATCTTCGAGGAAGATTATTCCGATGCGAAAGACGCCATCAGTGCGCGCACAGCACGAATCATGACCGGGATGCTGCGCGAAGTGGTGCTGCACGGCACCGCCGTCGCAGCCGCGAAAATGCCATATCCTCTCGCCGGCAAGACCGGTACAACGAACGATTTTACGGATGCCTGGTTCGTCGGCTTCTCTCCCAACATCTCGTGCGCGGTCTGGGTCGGTTATGACGAGAAGAAATCCTTGGGAGAAAAGGAAACCGGCGCCCGCGCCGCTCTGCCCATCTGGATGCAATTCATGAATGCCGCTCTGGCAGGCAAAGACGCAGGAGAATTCCCTGCATCTCCTGTGCAGCCAACTCCATCCGTAACCCACAAAGTGGATACGCCAGATGTCGCTCCCGGCGACGGCGAAACCCACTAGCCGCAAAGCCGCGCCCAGCAGGCTATTTCGCGCATTTTCGAACCCTGCTGCTGTAATGCTCCCGTAGAGAGTGTGAGCTTGCCTGTCGCCCGCCAATCCAAGTCACGGCCGCATGCCGGGCAACTTTCTTGATATAGTTCTTCCGCCCAATGACCGGGCTTTGTACATCCGAATGAGCGCCTCGTCCACTCTCTCGACTCCTTCGCTGTCTCGAAACCAGATCCGCGGCTTTTGGGCCGCTTGGGGAGGATGGACGCTCGATGGCATGGACTCCTTTATTTATGCGCTCGTCCTCGTGCCTTCTCTGCGCGAACTGCTGCCACGCTCCGGCATTGCCGCAACCAAAGGCAACATCGGGCTGTACGGCGGCTTGTTGTTCGCGTTGTTTCTGGTCGGATGGGGAACGGCGTTTCTGTGGGGCCCGGTCGGCGACAAGTTCGGCCGCGTGCGCACGTTGATGCTGACCATTCTGTGGTATTCGGTGTTCACATTTTTCAGCGCATTCGCAACCAGTGTCTGGCAACTCGCGATCCTGCGCCTTCTTGCAGGCATTGGCATTGGCGGAGAGTGGGCAATGGGCGGCACGTTCGTCGCAGAGGAGTGGCCGGAACAACGCCGCCGCATGGGCGCAGGCTTCATGCATACCGGCTACTACGTCGGAATATTTCTGGCCGCCGTCGCGAACTTTGCCATTGGCAGCCATTTCGGATGGCGCGCAATGTTCGCCGTAGGCGGAGTGCCTGCGCTGCTGCTGGCTTGGATTCGGCGCGGCGTTAGCGAGCCCGCGCGCTGGCTCGACAAGGGAAACGTCATTCACACGTGGGCATTTTGGCGCCCCCTCACGACTATCTTTTCGGCACAGTGGCGGCGCCGCACTATACTGAATTCCCTATTCATGCTGGCCTCCATTTCTGGACTGTGGGCCGGAACCGTCTACGTTCCGGCGGCGATTACCACGCTGGCGGAAGCTTCCGGCCGAAGCGGCATGCAGGTGGCGCAGCTACCGTCGCGCGGAGTAATGCTCGTCTCTTTTGCGACGATTCTCGGTTGCCTCGTAATGCCGTGGTTAGCCGAGCGCGCAGGCCGCCGCGGCGCCCTCGCATTTTTCTTTGCTCTGATGACGCTCTTCATTGCGCTCACCTTCGGCAAAGTTTTCTATCTTGGAGCGACAGCATTGCCGTGGTTTTTTGTTTGCCTGTTTTTTCTTGGCTTCGGAGGCGCAAATTTCGCCGTCTACACTCTGTGGCTCCCCGAGCAGTATCCCACCGGATGCCGCGCCACCGCCTTTGCCTTCGCCACTTCCTTCGCGCGTTTTGGCGGAGCCGGAATCACTTTCCTGGTGGGCGCGGGCGTTCGCCATTTCGGATCGCTAGGCACTCCGGTAGCGATTACGGCAGTCGCCTTCGCCATCGGATTGTTGCTGATTCCTTTCGGAGTAGAAACACGGGGCCAGCCTCTGCCCGACTAGCTGTATTTTTTCGAATTGCTACAGAGCGGGGAATCCCAGCGCTAGCTTCAGGGCGATCTAAAATACTTTCCGAACCAGCCGCCCGATCCGTACACCGCGGTAGAGTGGGACGAGACTCTCCGGCAATTTGACCGCTGCGATTTCTCCCGGTCCCGGAGTACACACAAGCCGCCAGATATATCGCCAGCGATCGCTGGCCCGCTCGCGCAGCTTGAAAACTTGGCGGAAGTATTCGCCGGATTCGAAATCGTAGCTCGCCGCCTGAGCTATGCGCGCCGCGTATTGCTCGCCTAGTTTCACAACGTCCAAATCATGATCGACTAAGTCGCGCGCGGACGCCGGAATCGCCGCTCCGAGCAGCCGTTCCGCCAGCCAGCAACTGACTCCAAGGATTCGTGCAATTCCCATTGCGCGTGCGCGAGCAATGACAAGCGTGAGATCAAGCTCCTGCGCGCGCAGACTTTCGGCAATGTCGCAGGTCCAAATCAGCCGCGTCCAAAGATGCTTGCCCGCATGCAGACACAAAACAAGCAACGAATCTTCCGGCGAAAGGTACGGAATCTCTGTCCCTCCAAACCGGACGCCCGCGGCACGAGTGAACAAATCTTCCAACTGAAAGTCCGCCGCGCGCAAATTGACCGCATAGAAATATGGCAGCAGATTCCACTGCAGTTCGAGCACGTTCTTTCCGGCTGCGCCATCGAATGTCCGCTCGTACCCGACGCGCAAGAACAACCGCTCAACCGGCCCAGACAGCTCCTGCGATGGCTGGTAACCAATCTCCGCCAACGCCGCTTTCGCCTTCGCAAAATTTGCCGCGGAAATCAGCAAGTCGAGGTCGGAAAAACTGCGCAGCCCCAAATCTCCATACGTCGATTGCGCCAGCGCCGGTCCTTTATATGGGATCGCGCGCACTTCCCTTTTTGCGAAGTGTTCGAGAATGCGCACCAGTTCGGACGCAAACCACAGACTTCGCCGCAGATTTTCCGCGTAAGCGGCGCGGAACGATTGTCGAATTTCTTCAGGCAGATTGGCCGCGTGCTGCAGCAGGTTGCGCGCCGCCAGCGCTAATACGCCATGATGCTCGGCCAGACGAAGAAATTCGCTCCAATCGAAGCCGGCAAAATTCCAATTCGCGATGCGCGCCGCTCGTCCTGGCTGCGGGTTCGCGCTGCCGCAAACGCACAACAGGTCAAAAGCGCTTCCCTGATTCAGCAAAGCGGCGGCCGGTGGAGGAGATGAGAGCAACGCTTCAGACATCTGGCTGCGAACTATAATACAAGCACTTCAGCCGATGCATGATCGCTGCGATGCGGCCCGCGTGCTCTTCAATTCGCAGAATCAGATTCGTTGGATTTTCATGAACCAACTTTTCTTCGAATCCGTCCGCAAGGTTTTTCACCATCGTCCCGCCCTGTTCAATTGGGTCGGGAAAGAGCGCGGCGGCGAGACAATCGCATTGGACGGCGTCTCTTTCTCGGCGGCGAGTTCGGAGATCGTAGCACTGCTCGGACCGAATGGCAGCGGCAAGACTACCACTCTCAAGCTGATCTCTACCATGTTGTTGCCCGACGCCGGATCGGTTCGGGTCGGCGGTTTTGACTCCCGTCACGATGGAAGCAAAGTCCGCCGCCAAGTCGGGATCGCAGTCGCAACCGAGCGTTCCTTTTTCCCACGTCTTTCGGCCCGCGAAAATCTGAATTTCTTCGCCGCTCTTGATGAAGTGCACAGGCGCGAGCGCCCGCGTCGCATCGAAGAAGTGCTCATCGAAGCCGGACTCAAGGAGCAGGCCGACACGCTGGCCATGAAATTTTCGAGCGGCATGTATCAGCGATTGGGGCTGGCTCGCGCCCTTATCAAACACCCCAGCGTGCTTCTACTCGACGAGCCAACCCGCAGCCTCGATGCAGCCGCCACATCGAATTTCTGGACGCTCATCCGCGCGCTGGCCGTACAAGGCGCGACCGTGCTTCTTGCCACGCATAATTTTGCCGAAGCCGCCGCCGTCGCAGATCGCCTCCTGCTTCTCCACCAAGGCGCATTGCTCGAGGATCGCAAACTCAACGGGCGCGAGTCTGCTGACGACCTGCGAACGCTCTATTTTCGGCGTATCGGCGAACACCAGACTGACCCGGACCACGCCATGCCGCGCGAGATTCATCCCGCAAGGGCGGCATCATGAACTCAATCCTGGATAAGCTCCTCGCCATCCTGCGCCGCGACCTGCTCACTGCAATACGCCAGCGCAGCGGAGTCGCCATGACATTTGCCGGCCTCTTCACAGAGCTGGCTGCTTTTTACTATCTTGCGCGCGCCATCGGCCCGGGCTTTCATCCCGGAGGCGTCCAGTATTTTCCGTTCTTGCTCGTCGGCACCGGCGTCTACACTTTTTTTCTGATGAGCGCGCAAGCGTTCCTGAATGCCGTGCAGCAAGCGCAACAAACCGGCACGCTCGAAGTGCTCATGACCACTTCCACTCCGCCCGCCGAACTTCTTATCCTGAGCGCCATCTCCGCGTTTGCCGGCAGCCTGGTGAATCTGCTGGTTTATCTTCTCGCCGGCGTCGCGGTCTTCCGTGCGGCCATTCACGTCGATCTAATTTCCTGCGCCGTCGCGCTGGTTCTCTCGCTCGCCATCGCGCTCTCCATCGGCGTACTTGCCGCCACAGTTCAGATTGCGCTCCAGAAGGGCTCCGCGCTCATCTGGCTGCTCGGTTCTGGGCTTTGGTTTTTGAGCGGAACTCTTTTCCCAGTTCAGAGTCTGCCGCGTCCCCTTGAACTTCTCGCGCGCGCGGCGCCGTTGAGCTATGCCATTGACGCCATGCGTGGAGCGCTGCTTGAAGGCCGATCCGTAACCACGATGGCTTTCACGCTGGCGGCGCTGGCCGCGTTCGCCGTCGCGATGCTGCCACTAGCGCTCGGCGCGTTGTCGCTCAGCCTGCGGCGCGCCCGCCAGTGCGGAACCCTCTCGTCGTATTGACTGATCAGCGCGCCTTCGGAAGTGGTGCAGTTCGGGTGTCATCCCAGGCGGGAGCTTCTTGTGCCGCGAGGAACCTGGAGCCGCGCGAACCGGGGTTCACCAGCACGCCCTGTTCTGGCGTGATGGAGTAGGAACTGTGTCGTGTTCTTTGGGACACAATTAAGAGCGCGTTTGGCTCGCTTCCTTTTTCAAACTGCCAACACCGCGCTCCCAATTACTTGGCGCTCGCATACGCGTGTAGTACACTGCCTGTAACTTATCCCCAACTTGGAAATAGGCCGCACGAGGCTCGACCAATTATGACCGACAACCGCACGCCGGACGACCGGCAAAAGCTGACGAGCGAAGCCCCAAAAGGTAAGAAGCCTTATCAAAAGCCTGCGTTCCGTTATGAGCGGGTTTTTGAGACGGCCGCGCTGGCCTGTGCCAAGACCTTTGCAAACATACGTCAATGCGGCAACCAGCAAAGTGCTTCTTAGCACCGGGCTGCGGACGTTCTGCCCATGACGAGCGCGGAGCTTCACGCGGAACGATCGGCTTTGGCCGTTGCTGTTTTGCGCAGCAGCGGCCGATTGCGCTTGCGGGTGCGGGGTGCGAGCATGTTGCCAACTCTCTGGCCAAACGATGTGGTTGAGATTGCGAGTTGCTCTGTGGAAGATGTGGGGCCTGGAGAAATTATCCTCGCATTGCGGGAAGGCCGTTTTTTCCTTCATCGGTGGGTGAGCCGCTCCGGGGCGAGCGGATTTTTACTGCAGGGGGACTCGATGCCAGCACCCGATCCGTTGTTCCTCAACGAAGCTTTGCTGGGACGGCTGGCGAGCCGCGTTCGCCGCACTGCCGGCCAAAGGCCTGTAAGGGAAAGCCGCGCTACCGAAACACGACAGATTGAGACTCTCCCCATCCTCCCCTTGCGTTGGTGGTCTTGGGCCATCGGAAGGGTTATCTGCTATTGCGGCCCGGTCCGGAGACTCGCGCTAAAGCTTCACTCTCTGCGGGAGCGGCCTCAGCATAACACTCAAGATGCCAATAGTGTTTCCATCGGCCAAACTGCCGCATAGATTCTCATGATGCCACTGCCCCAAAAAACTGTGTGTGTCGAGATCGGTGGCATCCCCATCTCTCTTGCCACAACCGACGAACACTTCTTCAAGCTCTTGATTGAGCGGTACGGGGGCTTCCGAAGCTCAACGCCTGCGGAGTTTGAACTTGAGTTTGAGATCGTCGAAGCGCTCGTTGTCTCCGACAACGATGTTCGCGTCCGTCGAGAGGGTCCGGCGTGGAGAATTCAACGTGGCGATTTGGAAGCCCGGTGGAATCCGCGCACCGGGACCGGCCTGGTCCGGCAGAATGCGAATCCGTACTCGCTCGATTCCGTGCTGCGCATTGTGCACAGCCTGATTCTTGCCGAACGCGGAGGATTTCTGCTGCACTCTGCCAGCGGAATTTGCGATGGCCGCGCCTATCTTTTTTCCGGAGTATCGGGCGCGGGCAAGACAACGATGACGCGTCTCGCTCCCCAAGATGTCACGTTGCTCTCGGATGAAATTTCCTACATCCGTCCCTGCAACACCGAATCGAGCCATGCGCGAAAAGACAGCGCCGCATATCAAGCCTTCGGCACCCCCTTCGCGGGAGAGCTCGCGAAGGCTGGTGAAAACACGAAAGCGAACATCTCCGCGCTTTTCTTCCTGGAGCAAGGCCCAGAAAACCGCATCGAGGAATTGCCGCCAACAGAAGCCGTTCGCCGGCTCATGCGCAACATTCTGTTCTTTGCCGAAGATCCAATGCTGACAGAAAAGCTTCTGGCCAGCGCCTGCGATTTTGTGGCTCATGTTCCCGTTCGCCGCTTGACGTTCTATCCCGACTCGAAGGTATGGGAAGAAGTCCGCAACTTCGATGGAGTACCCGCGCATGTCTGAGATTTACATTGCCCGCAGTTCGGCCATCGCCGCCCGGCTACTGGCAGGCGAGATGATGGTCATGAATTCCGCCGATTCGACGTTTTTCACGCTGAATGAGGTTGCGACTGCCATTTGGCAGGCCGCAGACGGCCGCACTCCCTTGCGCGAAATTGTGCGCGAAAAAGTCTGCGCGCAATTCGAGATCGAGCCCGCGCAGGCGCAGTCCGATGCCGAGCAGTTCGTCGCCGAACTTTCCTCGCACGGCATTTTGCTGGTGGCCGATCATCCCCTGACACCGGAGGCTTCGCGATGAGTTTGATGGCAGAGATCGGGCAGAAGGCATTCAACCTGGGCGTGCCGGTCGCCGTACACCTGGACGTGACTTATCGCTGTAACGAGCGTTGCGTGCACTGCTATCTCGATCACGACGACCACGGCGAGATGACCGCCGCCGAGATCAAAGGCGTGCTCGATCAACTGGCCGAAGCCGGCGTTTTCTTCCTGTCTTTAAGCGGCGGAGAGGTCTTCATGCGCCGCGACTTTTTCGAAATTCTCGAGTACGCCCGCCGCTTGCTCTTCGTTGTCAAGATCAAAACCAACGCCGTAATGATCGGCGAAGCGGAAGCGCGGAAGCTTCGTGCCCTGGCAATCGACACGATTCAGATCAGCGTCTACTCGCATCGGCCCGCTGTGCACGATGCCATCACCAAGCTGCCACATTCGTTCGAGCGGACTATCAAAGCCATCAAGTTTCTTCGCGATCAAGGATTGCGCGTCAACATTGCCAATGTTCTGATGACCGCAAATTATAACGATCATCTGGGCGTACAAAAACTTGCCGCCGAGCTCGGCGTTCACTACAAACTCGACCCCACCATCACTCCCATGATGGACGGCGACACTTCCGTCCTGTCGCTCCGCGTAGGTAGGGAAAAACTGGAAGAGGTTTTCCGCAATCCCGCTCTCGTCCCCAACCAGGAAGAGTTTTGCGCGCCGCCCAAACCGCCTTCGAAGGCAGACCTGGAAAGCTATTCCTGCAGCGCCGGCCATTCGTTCTGTTACATCTCTCCCTACGGCGACGTTTTCCCGTGCGTGCAGTTTCCGCTGCCCAGCGGCAACGTTCGCCGGCAAAAATTTCTGGATATCTGGAATCACTCGCCTCAGCTCAACGAAGTGCGGTCCGTTCAGATCAAGGATTTACCTGTTTGCTCGTCCTGCTCGCACGCCTCCAGCTGCACGCGCTGTCCCGGCCTGGCGTATATGGAAGGAAGTATGCGGGGCCCATCCACCGCCGATTGCGAAAAATCTTTCTACCGAACCGGCGTGCCAACCGCGAACATGGAGCGGCAAGGATTATCGAAACCGCGCAGCGGGCTTCTTCAGATTCAGCCGGTTGCAATTTCCGTATGAAGTAAAGCGGCTCTTAGATCAATTTTGCCGCCACAGCAGCCGCATTTTGGCTGCGCTTTTTGTCGTGGACCGCTTCCGCGCTTGCCAGCTGATCGAGGATGCGATTCAGGGCAGCTCGCACCTCATGCGTCGACTCATTGAACTTGAGCGCCGCGCCAATTCCCATATCCATGCGCACCACTTCGCTCTGGATGGAGACCTTGTTCTGCCCGAGTGAGAACGTGAGCTTGAGCTTTGTTCCCGATAACACAATGCCGCTCGTTTCCACGTAACAACCACCCAGGCTCAAGTTCGTAACAATGCCCAGCATCCCGCGTTCCTGCCCATCGAGGGCGATTTCGGTGGTGAGACGGCCGCGCATGCGTGGATACAGACGCCGGTTCGTACGCGCCGACTGGCTCTGCTTCTGCAGATACATGCGCTTGTCGGCCTCGGAGAGAAGCTTTTCCGCGTCCAGTCCATCCTCCGGATACACGGCCTTGCCCACGCTCAGCGAGAGAATGTCTTCATTGCAAACTTCTTTTCCGGCTCGCTGCGCCAGTTCGCGCATCTGTTCTGCCTTGCGCGTGGCCGCTTCCGGCGTGAGTCCGGGGGCAATGACAACAAATTCATCGCCGCCCATGCGGGCTACGTAGTCGTATTCACGGCTCGTATCCTTCAGTGACTGGGCGAACAGCCGCAGCACGCGGTTCCCTTCCAGGTGGCCAAAGCGATCGTTGATCTGCTTAAAGCCGTCCATATCGCTGACCATCACCGTCAGCGATTTATTGTCTCGCTTGCAGCGCGCCAGTTCGCGGTCCAGTTGCAGAAACAACGATCGCGCGTTGGGAAGGCCAGTCAGATAATCGGTGACCGCCGAATTTTCCGCCTGCTCGTACTTGAGCGCGTTCTCGATCGCCAACGCCATCTTGGAGCTTACCGCCAGCAAAATCCGCAGGTGATCGGACGTGAAAAAGTCCTTCTCGGAGTGATAAAGAGCCACCACCCCCACCACCCCCTGTAGGCCCTCCAGCGGCACTGCCAGCGCCGAGGTGAGAGTGCTGTAAATCGCCGGGTTGTTGAGATAGCCCGGTTCCACTGACGGATTTCCGTTCAGAATCGGTTTCAGGTTTTGCGCGACCCAGCCAGAGAGGCCCTGCCCAATCGGAATTCGCAGCGAGGCAAATAACCGGAAGTTGTCGCCGTTCACATACTCGGGAACTAACTCTTCACCGTGACACACGTAAATTGAAATCGCATCGTAGGGTATGGAGCGTCTCAGCTTTACCGAAAATACCGAAAGTGTCTCGCTCAGGCTGAGCGATGCACCCAGGTCCTGGCTGAGTTCGAACAGCGTTTGCGCTTCCTGCCTCGCCGCCGCAATCGAACTCAGGAAGCTGCGCTCTGGCCCTTGCTTCCCCGGCTTCGCGAAACCGGCGGCCGGCTCAATGCCGCGCGTTGGCGCTTTTTCTTCGCCGTCGGCCTCTTTCTCTTCGGTCTCCTCCTCGCCCACCTTCTTGTTGAGGGCTTCCATTCGCGCCCGCACGAGGTTCTCAAGATGCGTGTACTTTCGCCGCAGCGCGTTGACCACTTCCGGATCGAACGCCTTCCCCGATTCCTCCATCAGCCGCGCCATCGCGCCATCCATCGGCAAGGCGCGCCGATATTGCCGGTCCGAGGCCAACGCATCCAGAAAGTCCACCGCCGCCAGAATCCGCGCGCCAATCGGAATTTCAGTTCCCTTCAAACCCAGCGGATATCCTGTGCCATCGAATTTTTCGTGGTGCGCCGCCACGATGGGCACCACCGGATAAGGAAACTGGACGCGCTCCAGAATCTCCGCCCCCACCACCGGGTGAATCTTCATCTTCTCGAATTCTTCCGGTGTCAGCCGTCCCGGCTTCGAGACAATGTGCTCGGGAATCGCCAGCTTGCCAATATCGTGCAGCAATGCCGCCGCCTGCAAGGCCTCCATCTCTTCCGGGGTCACCTTGAGTTCCTTCGCTACCTCGCTGGCATAAATGCGCACCCTCTGCAGGTGATCGTGCGTCGTTTGATCCTTGGCTTCGATCGCGAGCGCCAGCGCCTCAATCGTCCGCAGGTGCAGATCGGCAATCTCTTCCACATGCCGTTTCTCATCCGCCAGTTTGCCCAGGTAAAGACGATAGGACCGGTAAATCAGGTACGCTACCGGAAGCGTCAACAATGAAGTCTGCCAATCGGTGAAGTTGTGCAGCCAACTCATCATCCCGACAACGCCCGCGCCGACCAGATAGTAAGGAAAACTCCAGAGGTAGCAATCCGCCCATATCTTTCGCAGCGACCGCCCCTCGGTCAGCGTGATAATAATCGCAACCGGAAGCGTATTCGCCACGAAATACACGCAAGCTGCCACGAACAACAACGCCGACGGATTATCGATGACATGATGCGACTGGGAATGGTTGTAAACAAAAAATGTCGTCCCAATCGCCAACGCAGTCGAGCAGAGGTTGAAAACGATATGCAGCGCTTTGGGACGGTCTCGCCCCAGACATTGCACTACCACCGCCGCACAGCCCAGCACCATCGTCTCGCCGGCGCTGAGTTCCATAATGCCGAGCAGCAGGAACAGGAAATTGACCGACATCGTTCCCGTAATGCCGGGCAACGTGACTTTAAGACGCGAGGCCGCCAGTGCGACCGCCAGATAACATGAAAACTTGAGCGGGTCGTGGCACGAACCGTGCAGGATCGTGTAAGTCATGATCGACACGCCGCACGCTACCACCGCCGCGGAGTAAACGCGGGGCGCGAGTTTCATCTCCCTCCACGATTGAGGGCTAGTCTTCATTCCGAGAGACTCCTGCCGGACATGCTGGGCACATTTCCCCCTCAGAAAAACAGGGGAAGAATCATTGATAACAGGCGCTGGGGTGATCGGGAAAGCACTTGGGTCGCTAGCGATAAACTTCCGTAATTGAAGTGAGTTACCGGCGTATTACCTTAGGTCAATTCCACCGAAACCTCGCAAAAATCCTCCATAATCCGCGGATTGCCTAACCTCATCGACTTCCCAAGCAACTCATCCCCGGATGGTCTTTGCGCGAGCGGTTCCAGAGTGGCGACCCTTGATCTTGTTGCCGCGTACCGCGTCCCCAGGGACCGAGTAGCTCAGCCAATGACAGGACGCCTGTGACTGGTGAGATATTATGAATCTTCATGTCTCGATCAGCCAAGAAACGCGAATCCAGGAAAGCGTTTGAACCAATACCATTAGTGCCAAAGAACTGGTCCGGCAATCGATCCTATGCCGCATTGGCAGCCTTGACCCTGATTTGCCTCGTGCCTCTTTCCGGGAAGCCATTTCACGTCGATGATCCGTTGTTCATTTGGACCGCGCAGCAGATTGTTCACCATCCTCTCGATCCCTATGGTTTCCATGTGGTCTGGTACACAACCGCCATGCGGGCATCGGAAGTGATAAAGAATCCTCCGCTCGCCTCCTACTACATGGCTGGAGTTGGAACGATCGCTGGCTGGTCCGAGCGAGCCCTGCACATGGCTTTTCTCATCCCCGCTGTGATCGTTATCCTGGGCACTTACTATCTTGCACGGCGGTTCACGCGGAATCCGTCGCTGGCGGCAGCTGCGACTCTATTCACGCCCGGCTTCCTGGTGTCGAGCAGCAATGTGATGTGCGACACAATGATGCTCGCGGCTTGGATGCTAGCAATCATTTTCTGGTTAGAGGGCATGGACAGAATGAGTCCTTTGCTGCTCGCCGGCTCGGCGCTGCTCATTGCAGTTTGCGCTCTTACAAAATATTTCGGGATGGCTTTGATCCCGCTGTTGTTGGCCTATTCGATTGCACGAAAACGTCCATTGCAAAGCTGGGCTTTCTACCTGCTGACTCCAGTGGCGATTCTGGCCGCGTTCCAGTATTGGACGGCGGCTTTGTATGGAAGAGGCCTTCTGGCGGACGCAGCCACCTACGTTTCCAGCCAAGAGCCCCGTCCCGGCGACTCGCCGCTAGCGAAGTCCATGGTTGGTCTTGGGTTTGTCGGCGGCTGCGCACTCACAGGTCTTGTCCTGATTCCGCTGCTCTGGTCCAGCCGCAAGATACTTCTCGGCCTTGCGATCGCGGGACTGGCAGGCGCTGCCTCCGCCCTCGACTGGATCACTCTCAATTTCACGGGCGAACATCGAAACTGGGTCTGCGCACAGCTGGCTTTCTTCGTTGCCGGGGGTATTTCAATCCTTGCCCTCTCGATTACGGACTGGTGGAATCGAAAGAATGATCCGGAATCGCTCCTGCTGCTACTTTGGGTTGTCGGAACATTCGCCTTCGCGGCGTTTGTCAACTGGACTGTAAATGCTCGCTCGGTGCTTCCCCTGATTCCTGCGGTCGGCATCTTGCTGGCGCGGCGATTGGATTCGATGCCTGCCCTGTTCGGTCCGCGCCAAATTTGGAAATTAGCAATTCCGCTGGCGGTAGCTGGAATTGTTTCTCTTTGGATCACGTGGGGCGACGTCCAACTGGCGAACTCCGCTCGTCTGGCGGCAGAGAATGTTCGTGAAAGGACGAAACTCGCTGCCGACAGGGTCAATTTCCAAGGCCACTGGGGTTTCCAGTACTACATGCAGTCTTTCGGTTTTCATCCCTTCGATTCCGATAGCTACGATTATGAAGGCGGAAATGTCTTGGTCTTGCCTGAGAATAACTCCAGCGTGGTCGGTGTGCCGCGGGAGTTCATCCTTTCCCGGCAGATGCTGGCCTTCGACGTGAAGGCGGGCGTGTCTACCTTTCAGACCACGACGGGCGCTGGATTTTACTGCGATTGTTGGGGACCGCTGCCGTATGCCTTTGGACCGGTACCCCCTGAACTCTATGCCGTTGTGCAGACGACAAAGCACCAACGGTCTCCGCAGTGAAATATCGACCTCGCGCCGCTGATACCAAGTAATGCGCCTAATCCCGTCAACGCAAATCCTCCCGCTTCCGCTGACGGGGATAGCCACAGTCGGGAAAATGCCACAGTCGGAGCTAGAGTCGTCTTGCGAGAAAGGTTGGTTTCGGTTCACTGTTTGCGGGGATAGAGTCCGATTCTTAAGTCCACAGCCTTGGCATTCTGGGCGGCTGGCCCGACCGAAAACAGCTAAGAGACAGACGCTCCGTCGGCGGGACCCCTTAAGCTAACTGGACTATAGACGCGATTGCAGGATCACAATCGGCGCGCTAGATATCTCCATACATCTGCGCGATCGTGTGGTGCAGCGCCATCAAGTTACTGCGCGAAGATTCGGTAGCGGAACTGGTTGGGTCGCTGGTAAGTTCTGCTTGGTACAGCCTCATCAGCAAGGCACTCTGCTTTCTCAAACGCTCAAGTGTCCCCAAATAGAGTTGTTCTTCCGAGTGCATACCCTCATTGTATAGGCGTTCCAAGAGAATAGTCTCCCGCCGCTTGAAATCGAGCAGATGTGCACAATGAGATACCGAAGACTTAGTAGCCCATTAGAGCCATTCCCCTCCGCGCCACAGGACGTTAGGCTGTGGGTGAGCAGTTTTCGGGGGAGGGCTGTTCAACTAGCGTCCCAGGACTCGAAAGAGTTTGGGGCGTTTTGTTTTGCTCGCGTCGTTTGCGTAATTGGGTAGATCCCCCTTTCGTTGACTCACACCCCCGTCCTCCGTAAGATGGACCCACCGAACACACCAAATCCTCTCGATGTCCAACTCGATGATCGGCCAAACCATTTCCCACTACCGCATCGTCGAAAAAATTGGCGGCGGCGGAATGGGTGTTGTCTACAAAGCCGAGGACACCGACCTGGGCCGCTTTGTCGCGCTCAAGTTCCTTCCCGAGGATGTGGCGCGCGATCCTCAGGTGCTCGAACGCTTTCGCCGGGAGGCGCGGGCCGCCTCCGCGCTGAATCATCCCAACATCTGCACCATCCATGAAATCGGTACACATGCCGATCAGACCTTCATCGCCATGGAGTTTCTGGACGGCGTCACGCTCAAGCACCTGATCTCAGCCAAGCCGCTTGAAAATGAAACTTTGCTCTCACTTGCCATCGAGATCGCCGATGGCCTCGACGCCGCCCACTCCCAAGGCATCATTCATCGCGACATCAAGCCCGCAAATATTTTCGTCACCAAGCGCGGCCACGCCAAGATTCTAGACTTCGGCCTCGCCAAGTCTCTTCCCACGCGGAGTTCTTCTTCGGCCTCGAACACCATGACCGCAACGGTCGATGAACAGCACCTGACCAGCCCCGGCTCAACGCTGGGCACCGTTGCTTATATGTCACCGGAGCAGGCCCGCGCCAAGGAGATGGACGCGCGCAGTGACTTATTTTCATTCGGCGCCGTGCTCTACGAGATGGCAACCGGAGTACTCCCGTTTCGCGGCGGCAGCGCAGCCGAGATCTTTAAAGCGATTCTGGATGCGGCGCCTACCCCGCCCGCGCGGCTCAATCCCGACTTGCCGGTGGAATTGGACCGCACCATCAACAAGGCGCTGGAGAAAGATCGGGCGCTGCGCTTCCAGAGCGCCGCTGATCTCCGCGCGGATCTGGTGCGGATGAAGCGGGACTTCGACTCCGGCCGCTTGTCGAGTTCCGCAGTCGCGGCATCGTCGGCAAGCTCGCCAGCCATCGTGCCTGCGGCCGAAACGCGTCGCACTCGCAAATATCTGATCGCCGCCGCAATTGGCGCAGTCGTAATCATTGCGCTGGCGGCGGGCGCATACTTCCTGCGCGGAAACTCCAAGGCTGCCAAGATCGATTCCATCGCGGTCCTGCCCTTTGTCAACGCGACCACCGATCCAAACAACGAATACCTCTGCGACGGCCTAACCGAAAGCCTGATCGGTTCTCTTTCGCAACTGCCGAATCTGAAAGTAATGGCTCGCAGCACCGTCTTCCGCTACAAAGGCAAGGAAGACGATCCGCAAAAAATCGGGCAGGCTCTGCAGGTAGGTGCACTGCTCACGGGCCGCGTCGTGCAGCATGGCGACCACATCGCCATTGAGGCCGACCTTGTAAGCGCCGCCGACGGCTCCGAACTCTGGGGTGAACACTACGACCGAAAGATGGCCGATATCACCGAAGTGCAGGGCGACATCACCCGCGACATATCGGCCCACCTTCGCATTCAATTGAGCGGACGCGAACAGCAACACATGGCTAGCACCGGTACCACAAATCCGGAAGCCTACCGTCTTTACCTGCAGGGCCGCCAGCTCTGGTATGGGCGCACCGGAGAGGGCTTAAAGAAGAGCATCGACTTGTTCCAGCAGGCCATCGCCGCCGATCCCAACTATGCCCTTGCCTACGCCGGCTTGGCCGACACCTACAATGTCGCTCCCGGTTATCCCACTGGCATCGGTTCGCGCCAGGCCAGTCAGTTGGCCGACGACGCCACCCGCAAGGCGCTCGAATTGGACGATTCGCTTTCCGAGGCACACGCGGCGCGCGGCATGGCATTAGCCTCCGAGCTGAAATGGAGCGAAGCGGAACCGCAATTCCGGCGGGCAATTGAGTTAAATCCCAACAACGCTACCGCCCACTATTTTTATGCCATCGCCTTCCTGCTTCCCCAGAATCGGGTCGACCATGCGCTGAAGGAGGACGAAATCGCGCTGTCGCTGGACCCTCTTTCTTCCATCATCGGAGCGAATTACGCGACCGCGCTGATGGTGGCCCATCGCTATCCGGAAGCTCTGGCGCAGTTGCAGAAGGTGCTTGATCGCGACCCCAATTCCCGCCCCGGAAACTACAAACGGTCGCAAGTCTACGCGACGATGGGCCGCTTTGCTGAGGCGATCCGCGACGCGCAGGCTACGACCCCAAATCCGGCGCCCCTAACCCCGGATGCGAAAGGATATTGCGAGGCCGTCAAGGCGATGACCGCTTCGGTTCGCACCTCCGCCCTCGCGATGGCCTATTCCATCGCCGGCGACCGCGATCAGGCTTTTCAGTATCTAGAAAAAGCCTACGTCGATGGAGACAATGAACTGCTCCTCATAATTCGTTATCCTGGGCTCGACCCCCTCCGTTCCGACCCGCGCTACGCAGACCTGATGCGCCGCCTCGGATTGCCGCAGTAAGTCTGTGCATGAAGACTTGCGCGTCGCGGTGGAACGAAGCGCGAGCGTATCCAGCCTCGGAGTATGTGCGTCAGTACTCATCGCCGAAAGATACGGTGGTATTGCACCCTCGAAAATCCAGCCCCGGAGGGGCGACCCACCTTAGCCCCCCGCTTCAGCGCGGGGTAGGGTGAGGAAAGGCAACTCAAGTCCTGGAGGGACGGCCCAGGTCTCGATCAAACACTTTCAGCCGCAGTGGAACACGCGACCGACTTCTTGCCAAAGACCGCGAGGCGAGTCGTCATCAATAACATTTCCTCCCACAACATTTCTCCCCACAAAAAAAACCACCGCCCGGCTTCTTGAGCCGGGCGGTGTCAAATTTCAACCTGCTTGGCGAGCGTTGTGCTCTCAGCGAGCCCTCAACGATCTGGTTCAGCGATCGGGTTCAGCGATCTATGACAGGAGGAATTCTTTCGTAATCGTAGCCCACTCCGCATCGGGAACCTGTTCGGCCAGGTTGCTGACAGCCACGCCGCCATCCTGCGCCAGGACGCCCGCGAACGCCGGCATTCTGCTCTGCAAGCGGCTCGCCGACTCCTGCATCCAGAAGCGCGCTACCATGCCACTCAGCAGGTTGCGGAAATTCGTCTTGGCATCGGGTGACTGCACCGTTACCAGCCAACCTTCGCCGTAAGGATCGCTCTGCGCCAGCTTCGGGTCGCGCGCCACGCTGTCGTTCACGTCCGAGATGCTGCCCTCAATCGGCGACACCACGTCCACGCTCGCGCCATTGCGGAAGAACGTCGCGATCTTCTGTCCCTGCCGAATCCACTGGCCGCGTTGCGGCAGTGCTGTGCGGTCCACTTTGCCGATCAGCTTCGAAGCAAAATCGTCGAGGCCTACACGCACCAGGCTCGGGCTCTCATTCAATGCCCAAGTGTGGCCGGGGTGATAGCGAAGATTCTCGGGGACCTTGAATCCGTTTACGAGATCGGGAATCGGACGAACCGCTTTTTCAGTTTTTGTCGTGGATTTTACCAGCGCCGGCTGCACAACAACCGCCTTGCGGCTGTGGAAGTGATCGATGAGGAGGAAACTTGCGAATGTGAAGAGAACCAGGATGACTGTCATAACCCACCTTTTATTCGAGGGCTCTTTCTATTTTCAGGCCGCTCGCCACCATTGCTAAAGGCATTCGGGATGCCAAACTCCAAAGCACTTTCGATGATGTTCGCCCACAATAGTTAAGTGAATGAAAATGATTGGGTTCCGCGATCATACGGTTAATAAATTCGCAACGGTCAGTTGAAAATAGCAACGCTAGTTTGATGCGAATCGCATCGCTGTTTTCGAGGCGCAACGCCCATAACACGTTGGAATTCGCACGATGCCTCTGACAAACAACGACTTAGCACATGATTGAGGATATGTTGCCATTCACAACAGCGACTGGTGAGTAATGCAATAGTTTTTGGCCCTTCATTCACTACGGAGTCAGGGAGTCACGGAGAAAACCTCGACCTGCAATGAGCAGGAGAGGTTTTGCCAAGTAATTGGCGTTCTCAGTGCCTCCGTGACTCCGCGGTGGGAACTGGACTACGACGGCCCCTAGAAATGGAACCCAATCTCACCCGTCACTGCACGCGGCGTCAGATAGTGCGTGCCGCTGAAGGTCGAGAGAAAGTTGTACAGTGCGTACTTGTTGGTCAGATTGACTGCCGTCAGTTGTGCGCTCCACTTAAAGCGGTCGCCGTGAAACAGGTTGTCCTCCCCGAGAGATAAATCGAATACATTGCGCTGGGCAATCCGTGCCGGATTCTTATCGTCATTCTCCGTGTTCGCCGCCGGAACCTTAATAAGGTTCGAGGTGAACTGCGATGCCGGACACGTAGATGGCAGCGCCAGCGTCGGGGTCGCGTGAACGCCATTGCAGGCAAAACCAGCTTCAAACTCCAGGTCGGCGCTCAGCGGATTGCCCAGGGCATCCTGCATCAGGATGGCCGGCGCGGCAGAAGTCCCAGTCGATTGCGGGCAATTGTTCCCGTCGATCACGCCGTAGCACGGAGTCGCACCCGCAACCAGTCCGCTGTCGTAACGCCAATCCCACCCAATCCATGGTCCTCGCTTCCATGGCTGGTATTGCAGGTGGGTGCTCTGGTTGTATCTCTCGTCGTGGTCAATGCGGAACGGCAATCCGGTCCCAGTAGTCACGGTGGCGCCCGCTCCCCCGATCTGAGGAGTAAAGAAGCGCGCCGCCACGCTCGAAAAGACGGCGAGCGCGGAGAACCCATGGAAGTTTGGCACACTCAACCGGCCTGCAAATCCCGGAATCTTTGAGTTATGCCACTCGATCGGGAACGTAATCGGCGTATCGCCCAGCACGCTGAAGTCGTAGCCGTTGTGCGTGTACTTCCAGATATATTCGCCCGAGAACACCACATGTCTTCCGATCGCCTGTTCCAGTCCGGCATGGAACTCGTTGCGAAATCCAGGACTCAGTGGATTGGGCCTGCCGAGCAACGTCGGGCTGCATGCCAGCAGCGGAGCCAGCACATCGTTGGCGCAACCCGTGCTGGAGAGGATCAAGTTCTCATTGAAAGGAGATTCCAGCGTCCGCGCATACGAGAGCCGCAGCACGGTATTTGTGCGTTTAGCGTTGTAGGCGACACCCAGGCGCGGCTCAGCTTGGCTGGCCGATGTGATGCCGTTGTAAAGATCGCCGCGCAGCCCAACGCTCACGTTCCAGTTTCCCGCCGTGATCGCGTCTTCTATATAAAGACCCAGCTCCTTGACATCGGTATGGCCGTTAAAGTTGTATCGTGTGCCCCCGCGAGTCAAATCATAAGGCAGGAGCACAGGATTGAAGGCCGGATAAAGTGTGGTGTTCACCCCTTGTCCAACATTCGGTGTAAATCCAGCGCCCGCACATTGCGATGGATCGGTATAGCCGGGCACGGCGACGTTAGGCTCCGCAGCCGACGCCAGAGTCAGGCACGGCGCGTTATACGCCGGATCCACAATCCCCAGGCTGTCATTCTCGTTGAGGAACGTCTGCTCGTAGGTAACTCCACCCTTGATGTTGTGCTTCCCTTTCACGTAAGAAAGGCTCGATCGCACGCCCGCATTCGTTAGGCTGCGATCCTGACTAACGCTTTGCCGCTGCAGACTCGGCGGGCCAAGGTCAGCGAAGGGATTGTCGCTCGGATAATAGTTGTACTGATCGCGGCGTACCCACGCGCCCGTCGTCACAACGGCATTGTTACTGGCTAAATGCGTCCACGACGGCGCAATATTAAACGTTCCGATCTTCGACCGCTGATCGGTCGGTCCGACGATCTGTCCATTCGGTCCAATGCCCCCATAATTCTCGACTGCCGGAAGGACGCCATCCAGCCCACTCCACGGCGTCGCATTCTGACCGTCGAATGTGTTCGGCGTTTGAAACCAGGAGCGCGTATAGCTGAGATCGAAGTGAATCGAATCCTTCGGAGCAACTTGCAGATCCACGCGGTCGAAGACGTTCTGCTGATTTCCCTTGTCGTGCATGACCGAGAATTCCGGAGCGTCGAGGAACCGGCCGCTATTCAGCCCGTTCACCGAAATAAAGTCTCCCCAATTCTTGCCCCCATAGGCCAGATCCAAAGCGCCCGACGTCGATCCAAACGCGCCGTAGGACGCGGTCACGCTGCCATGAGGCGTGGTCTCTCCCTGCCCCGAGCGCGTCGTCACATTAATGACCACGCTGGTCTTACCGCCGTACTCCGCTGGCGGCGCGCCCGAAATCACTTCCATCGATTGCACCGACGCCAGCGGCAGCTGATTGGAAAAGACCTTGCTGATCTGGTCCGTCATCGGCTGGCCATCCATGGAGATCGAATTCTCGGCGTGGTCGCCCAGTCCGTGAATCTGCCCGTTCGAGTCGGCCGAAACTCCCGGCGTCCCCTCCGTCACCACAGAGCTCAGGGCCGACGACTGGCTCTCCACCGGCAGTGAGTCGATCAAGCTCTTGTCGATATCTGTGTGAAACGACGAATCGGTCTCAATCAGATCTCCCGCGGCTTCCACGGTCACGGTTTCGGCCGCCGCCGACACGTCAAGCGTAATATTCAGACTAACGGGAACCACCGACCGCACTTCCACATCCTGTGCTTTTTGCGCAAAGCCCGCCGCCGTGATGGTCATGTGATACGGGTTGTTGGGAACATTCGGAAAACTGAAATTCCCTTTGGCGTCCGTCGTCGTCGTCCTGTCGTAGCCAGTGACGGGATTGTGAATTTCAACCTTGGCGTTGGTCACGACGGCGCCCGAAGGGTCGAGCACCGATCCGCTAATGGATCCTGACGCCGATTCGCCGCTCGCATACCCCGCGCATGCGATAGCCAACAAGGCCGCGAAAGCGGCATACCACGGTCTGCTCAACAAATGCATGATTCCTCCAAATGAAATTGTGATTCTGGACGGCCCACATGGGTCGCACGTTTCAGCAAAAAATGTCGGCGATATGCTGAATCAGAATCCCGGTGGAGGACGAATGAAGAAGGTAGCGGCGGGACGAGAGATGCCTGACAACTCCAAAACCGGCGTCGCCAGCGCTGCCGCGAGCATGGCCGGAGCCATCGCTCCAGTTTCGACGCTCATTCCCGCATGCGCCGTCACGCAAATCGAACACGCATGATGCGCTGTGGCTGAGTCGTCCGGATGCGCGTGTACCGCTTGCACCACGCCCATGGCACACACCAGCGCCATCGCGAGCACACATATAACTCTCACAAAAAGGCTTCGGGTTGCTGAGCTTGGCGCCATTGTTCTAACTAAGATGTTGCTGATTTTGCGGCAGTTGCTGGTATTTTATCGTCAAACAGTCGTTCGCGCGCACGATAAAGCGAAAAACGACTCCTCCGGTGATCCCAACTCGGCCCCTCCTCCACCCGGCCGGTTGGTCGGTTGTTGAGTTAAGCTTCGGCAAACCACTGACAATAATTGGCTTAACTATGTGATGAGAATCACAACTCCCGGTGCCACTTGTCACGCGCGGGTTCCGCTCCCAGGGTCGACACTGGCTCTGGAGGCGGTCATGATGCTGGCTTATAAACTCGTGCGCCTGATTGAAACGCACTCTGAGGCCCTGTCCGCTAGCCTGCTCGTCAAGGTTCAAAGCTCGGAATGGACCCGCTCCTATCGCAACGTGCCCCCCGCCGATCTCAAGGATCGCGTCTATGAGATCTATCACCACCTTGGCGAATGGCTTCTCGGCAAAGGTGCGACCTTTGACATCGAGCAGCGCTACGAGGAGATCGGCACCCGCCGCGTTCACCAGGGCGTGCCCATCAGCGAATTGATCTGGGTCATCATCCTGACCAAGGAAAATTTGTGGGACTTCCTCCACAGAGAATCTTTGCCCGAGCGCCCTATTGAGGCCTTCGGTGAACTCGAAATGCTGCAATTGCTCGATCAGTTTTTCGATCGCGCCATTTACTATGCATCCATTGGTTATGAGCGGGCCATCGCCGCACACGAACTGCCGCCAGCGCGCAGCGCGTCTAGTTAGAGACGAAGTCATACAGGAAGGAAAGAGTTGATGTCCTGGCAAATCGATTACAAGAAAAAACTGCGCACCTCCGAAGAGGCGTTACGCTGCGTGACGTCCGGAATGCGCGTCTATATCCAGCCCAACTGCGGCGAACCGGAGACGCTGGTCGAAGCGCTGATGAATCGCGGCCCGTTTGTCCAGGACGTTGAAATCGTACACATGCTGACCATGGGCACAGCGCCCTACGTCGCTCCCGAGATGGCCGGACATTTTCGCCACAAAGCGGTCTTCATTGGCGCCAACGTACGCGATGCCATTAACGATGGGCGCGCCGATTACATTCCGATCTATTTAAGTGAAATCGAGGATCTTTTCGTCAGTGGCGCGATGCCTCTGGATGTCGCCCTCATTCAGGTTTCTCCTCCCGACGCCCATGGCTTCTGCAGCTACGGCGTCGGCGTCGATATCACGCTCACCGCTGCCAAGTGTGCCCGCTTTGTCGTCGCCCAGGTCAACGACCAAATGCCCCGCACCTTCGGCGACAGCTTCGTCCACATCAACGAAATCGATGTCCTCGTCGAGTCCTCGCGTCCGCTTCCGGAAATGAAGAATGCCGTGATCACCGAGACTCACATGGCGATTGCGCGTAACGTGGCTAGCCTGATCGAAGACGGCGCCGTGCTCCAGACCGGCATTGGCGGCATCCCCGACGCTGTTCTCTCCATGCTGACGGACCGCAAGAACCTCGGCGTCCACAGCGAAATGGTTTCCGATGGCGTCATTCCTCTGATTGAAGCCGGTGTAATCAACGGCGCGCTGAAGAACTTCAAGCCGCGGAAAATCATTGTCGGATTTCTTCTTGGCACCAAGCGAATCTTTGACTACGTAGACAACAACCCGATCTTCGAATTCCATCCGACCGCTTACGTCAATGACCCCGGCCTGATTGCGCGCAACGATAAAATGGTCGCGATTAACTCGGCGTTACAGGTCGATCTCACCGGCCAGGTCTGCTCCGATTCGATCGGCAACCAGTTCTATAGCGGCATCGGCGGACAGGTGGACTTTTTGCGCGGAGCTTCGCGCTCCAAAGGCGGCAAGCCGATCATCGCCATCTCTTCGACCGCCAAGAACGGAGCGATCTCCAGGATTGTGCCCATGCTGAACGCCGGGGCCGGAGTGGTTACATCCCGCGGCCTGGTCCGCTATGTCGTCACCGAATTCGGCGTCGCCTACTTGCATGGCAAGTCAATCCGCGAGCGCGCTCAAGCGCTGATTGAAATCTCGCATCCCGATTTTCGTGAACAGCTTTATGAGTATTGCGAACAAACCAAGTGGTTGCAGCGCCCAGAGGCTGCAACCCTAATGAGGTGAGTATGGCTGCACCAAATAAGGTTGCACAAGCACGCGGCAACATCCTGATCGATGCCGAGGAATGCAAAGGCTGCGGACTTTGCGTCGAATCCTGTCCGCCCGAATGCCTCGAGCTTCTGCCGGAACTAAATGCCTATGGCGTGCATCCCGCGCATTACACCGGCGAAGGCTGCACCGGATGCGGCATCTGCTTCTATTGCTGCCCCGAACCCGGCGCCATTACCGTTTACCGCCTCACCCCGCCCTCCAAGCCATTGGCTCATGACGATGCAAAAGAAAAAGTCCAGGGAGGTTCCCATGCGGCAGCTTTGTAAAGGAAATGTAGCCATCGTGAAGGGTGCCATCCTCGCCGGATGCCGCTCCTATTTCGGTTATCCCATCACTCCCGCCAGCGAAATCGCCGAAGCGGCAGCTCTCCTTCTGCCCCAAGTCGACGGTACTTTCCTGCAGGCGGAGAGCGAAGTCGCCGCCATCAATATGGTGTACGGCGCAGCTGCGGCCGGGGCCCGCGTCATGACCGCATCCTCCGGCCCCGGCGTCAGCCTCATGCAGGAAGGCATCTCCTATTGTGCGGGAGCCGAACTGCCCTGCGTCATCGTCGATGTCGTCCGCGGCGGTCCTGGCCTCGGCAATATCGCACCCGAACAAAGCGATTACTTCGCCATGGTCAAAGGCGGAGGCCACGGCTGCTATCGCAACTTCGTCCTCGCGCCCGCCTCGGTGCAGGAAATGGCCGACCTCACCATTTTGGCCTTCGATCTCGCCGACGAATATCGAAATCCGGCAATCATTCTCGCCGACGGCTTCATCGGCCAGATGATGGAACCTCTCGATCTCACCTACCGCGAGGCCAAACTTCCCGACAAACCTTGGGCCGTCATGGGCACTCCCGGAACCCGCCAGAACCTCGTCAGCTCGATCTTCCTTACGCCCGACGACCTCGAAAATCACGTTCGCAAGCTCGAAGCCAAATACATCCGCGCTGCCCGTATCGAAGCGCGCCATGAGACTTTTGAGACCGACGACGCCGAAGTCCTTCTCGTGGGCTATGGCATCACGGCGCGTGTGCTGCGCTCAACCGTCGAAATGGCTCGCCGGGATGGCCTGAAGGCCGGCTTGTTCCGCCCAATTACCTTGTGGCCGTTCCCCAAGGAAGCTCTGCGCGCCGCCGCCAGCAAAGTAAACAAGGTCCTGGTCGTCGAACTAAGCAACGGCCAGATGCTCGAAGACGTTCGCCTGACCCTGGAGGGCAAGGTTCCAGTCGAGTTCTACGGCAGAACCGGCGGCAACGTCCCCTCGGTAGAAGAAGTGCATTCGCAATTAATGCAGCACGTAATGCAGCTGACCTAGGTTTGTGTGGGGCGGACACTTTTGTCCGCCAGCGGAGCGAAGCTCCGCAAGGTTTGCAGATTTGAAAGGGCGCGGCTTCAGCCGTGCCGAAGGCGTCACGAATTAAAGATGGGGCTTTAGCCCCCGAGGTACGGAGCAATCATGTCAACCGACGCAAAAACAGAAGCAAGAGCATCCGAAATCTTAGCGGCTGGCTACGAGGTTACCCACTCAAAGTCCCCCGTCTTTTACGATACCTTCGAGCGCAAGGCCGACCTCCAGAACCAGACCCACTACTGTCCCGGCTGCGGCCACGGCGTCGCCCACAAACTCATCGCCGAGGCCGTCGAAGAACTCGGCCTCCAGGATCGAACCATCTTCGTCAGTCCCGTCGGCTGCTCCGTTTTCGCCTATTACTATGTTGACGTGGGCAACGTGCAACTCGCCCACGGCCGCGCACCCGCCGGCGCCACCGGCATCAAGCGCACCCGTCCCGATAGCATCGTCATTTCCTATCAGGGCGACGGCGATCTCGCCGCCATCGGCACCGCCGAAATCATCCACGCCGCCAACCGCGGCGAACATATCACCGTCTTCTTCATCAACAATGCCATTTACGGCATGACCGGCGGCCAAATGGCGCCCACGACGCTCGTCGGCCAAAAGAGCACCACGTCTCCCTTCGGACGCCGCCCCATCAACGAAGGCTTCCCGCTGCACATGGCCGAGCTGATCGCCCAACTCGAAGCTCCCGTCTACGTCGAGCGCGTCGCCCTCTCCGACAACAAGAACATCATGAAGGCGCGCAAGGCGGTTCGAAAGGCGCTCGAAATTCAGCGTGATGGCAAAGGCTTCTCCTTCGTCGAAATCCTTTCCCCGTGCCCCACCATCTGGGCCAAGGATCCGGTCGAAGCCCGCAAGTGGATCGCCGACGCCATGATCCCCAACTTCCCGCTCAACGTTTTTAAGGACCACGTGCACGATCCCGTGCAGAACGCCGTCGTCCCGCATCACACCGTGCCCGAGACTCTAGAGATTGGCGATCCTCGCATCGGAACCCAATCGGACCTCCACCTCGGCGTAGGGAAAGATGTGGCGACGGGCGACCTCGCACGTCCAGGCGATCAAAACTCGCCAGCCGAGCCCCATCCTCACCAGCACCACTTCAACACTTTCCAAATCAAGATCGCCGGCTTCGGCGGACAAGGCGTGCTCCTGCTCGGCCAATTGCTCACCGAGATGGGCATGCGCGAGGGACTTGAAGTCAGCTGGCTGCCGTCCTACGGCCCCGAAATGCGCTCCGGCAGCGCCCATTGTCACGTCTGTTTCTCCAAACAGCGCATCGGATCGCCAGTCATCTCGCATCCCGATGTCCTCGTCGCAATGAATGAGCCCTCGCTTCGCAAGTTCGCGCCGCAAGTCGCTTCCGGCGGTCTCATTCTCTATAACGCCGCTCGTTTGCCCGAGGATTTCCAGTTGCCGCAGGCCCGCATCGTCTGCATTCCCGCCTCGGAAATGGCAGACAAACTCGGATCGACCAAGGCCACCAACATCGTGCTGATGGGCGCTCTGCTCGAAGAAACCGAATGCGTGCTCACCGCCACAGCCGAGGGTGTACTCGAAACCAAGGTCAAGAAAGTCGCATTGAAGGAAATCAATCGCAAAGCTCTGGCTGCCGGCCGCGACTTCATCGACCACTACGTAAGAGTGGGAGCAGTAAGCCAGCCCGACGGCTTCGCCTATTGAAGAAATCGTGGAGAGACGGGCGCGGCGTATTCGCGCCATCCACTGGTACGATTTTCAGCCAAACTTGGGGACCGATGAATTGGAAGCGTCGGCTTGGGCGAAACCTCTTATTCGCGCTCCTCTGTGGGGTAGCATCGAGCGCCCTCTATTGGGGACTCCTTCACACCAAATTTCTTTGCCACTTTTCCATACTAATGTTAGAACCAGCTTGGGAATTCGCTAACCGCCACCATCCGAGCTACGGCCCTTCATTACGTTTCACGCTTGAGGTCTTGGTTGTGAATGCAGCCCTCTATGCCTTCTGGATCATGATTGCGTTAGTTAGCCTTGACGTTATGTTACTGCTGAAGCGAAAACTCGTGCACTGAACTGCTCCTCATCCTCTGTTCTCAGCGTTCCCTCGCCTTCCGATGGTGGCCCACTCAAGCCTGGTATTGGCTTGAGTGGGGTCGGTTTAGAATGTTGCTTCCTATGCCGATCATCCAGCAGCATTCCTCCACCACCCTGGACCTAACCTGGGTCCGCTCCCAGTTCCCCGCCCTATCCCAGACCGTCAATGGCCAGCCCTCCGTCTTCTTCGACGGCCCCGGAGGCACTCAAGTCCCACAGCGCGTCATCGACACCATTTCCGATTACCTCGTCCACCACAACGCCAACTCCGGCGGAGCCTTTGCCACCAGCCATGCCACCGACCGCATGATCGCCGAAGCCCGAGCCGCCATGGCCGACTTCTTCAATTGCGATCCCGATGAGATCGTCTTCGGCGCGAACATGACCTCGCTCACCTATGCCATGAGCAGAGCCATCGGCCGCGAACTCAAAGCAGGCGACGAAATCGTGCTCACCCTCCTCGATCACGATGCCAACTTTTCTCCGTGGAAGGCGCTCGAAGAAAAAGGAGTGATCATCCGCGCGGCGAGGTTCAATCCCACAGACTGCACGCTCGATATGGACGACCTGTCGCGCCAGATCACCAGCCGCACGCGCCTTGTCGCAGCCGGCTACGCGTCGAATGCAGTAGGCACGATCAACAACGTCGCCGGAATCCTCCGCCTGGCGCGGCAAGCCGGAGCGCTCAGCTACATCGATGCCGTCCACTACGCTCCGCATGGCCTGATCGATGTCCGCGCGCTCGACTGCGATTTCCTCGTCTGCTCGACCTACAAGTTCTTTGGCCCGCACATGGGCGTGCTCTACGGTAAGCGCGAGCACATCGAGCGCCTGCATCCCTACAAGGTCCGTGCCAGCGGCAACGACGTTCCTCACCGCTGGGAGTGGGGCACGCTAAACCACGAGTGCATCGCCGGAATCAAAGCCTGCGTGGATTACTGGGAGGAGTTGGGAAGGCGTGCATGTGGCGCAGGCATTCTTGCCCGCGAAAAGTGTGGCGCGGACACTCCTGTCCGCGAAAAGGCAGGCGCTGTGCCAACAGCCGTGGCGGACAGGAATGTCCGCCCCACACCGTCGGCGACAGCGAGCGATCATACCTCGCTGGCCATGACCCGCCGCGAGGCCATCATCGCCGCCCACGCTGTCATTCATCAGCATGAGCGCGCCCTGCTGGAGAAGTTAATTGCGGGCTTGCAGAAAATCCCCGGCCTGAAACTCTACGGCATCGCCGATCCACGCCGCTTCGACCAACGCTGTGCAACGGTAGTAGTGCGCATCGAAGGTCACACACCGCTTGGACTCGCGGCGAAGCTGGGCGAGCGCGGATTCTTCACCTGGGACGGAAATTACTACGCCATCAATGTAACCGAGCAGTTAGACGTGGAGCGATCAGGCGGATTCCTGCGCATCGGGTTAGTGCACTACAACACCACGGAGGAAGTGGAAAGACTGCTCGCGGCGTTGAGGGAGATTAGCAGCAGCTAGATCTTTGTTTCGGAACTTATAATCAGTATTGTCTTAGGCCTGAGAACATATATGAAGCGCTCCTCTCAGATGAACTACTCGATAGTTGACCCTAAATCTCCGTGGAAGTTGCCGTGCGAATGGCGAACGCCGTTTGGCTCCTTCACCACGTCCGCCTCAGAGTGGAGAGCTTTGCTGGCGCTAGCCAACGCAAACGACCCCGAAGCCGAATGGGGAGTTGCCGGGCGATACGAGGATGGATGTAAAGACAAAACCGGAAAGATTGTTGTGAGGCGCTCAGCGCGTAAAGCTCTGGAATGGTTTCGGCGAGCAGCTGAACATGGTTGCGCGCCTGCTCAAAACAATCTTGGGCTCCTGCTCGATGAAGGAAAAGTCCTCCGCAGGAATCGACGGGAAGCACTCAAGTGGACAAAAAAAGCGTTTCGTGGCGGAGATCGCTCTGCAGCGAACAATATCGCAATAATGTACCGAGAAAGTGAAAGGATGGCAGAAGCCGTCCGATGGTTCAAGAAAGCTGTTGCCGTCGGCGACGATGACGCCCTTATCCAGCTTGGAGTTCATTACTATTGGGGAAAAGGGACCAGGAAGAATCCCGCTGCTGCCGTTCGTTGCTTTCGAAAAGCAACGAAGGCGAAGAACATATCCGAGGGTGGGACGGACAACGCGTTCTTCTATTTAGGGATCGTGTATCTCGAAGGCAAAGGAGTGAAAGTTTCGAGACGGACCGCCAAGCGATTATTTGAGCGTGCGAATATCGACGATGACCATCCCTCGGCTCGGAATGCCCTACGCCAATTGTGATCAGAGTTAGTTCCTAAGTCGAATCTCTTCGACCGCTCCTCCCTACCCACCCTCAGTTTGCGGTTCGCAAATCGCTTTCAGGAACCAGCTCATCGGTACCGTCTCCGAACTCGACGGTATACAGAACAGTCCCAGAGGATATTTGAAAACCGTCGCTTGTTTTTCGGTCTCTATCGGTGTGATACCAACAACCTGGCATGCTTTCTCGGTGGCAGTTCCATCTGCAGCTCTATTCCTTAGTATGACCTCGTCGCCATAGTCAAACTTCATGTCCTATCCTTCCTTCGCCATCAGTAAATTATCGTGGGAGAGTTGTCGTGCTAGAGGGTAGCTTTTCCACTCGATCTCCTCGTCCCACCAGCCCCACACTCGCCAGCCCGATAAACAGCCCGTGCTCAACCACGCCGGCCATGTCGCCCAAAATCCGCGCCAGCGCAGCCGGATCTTCGATCTTTCCGAAGCTGCAATCGAGAATAGGATTGCCATTGTCCGTGAGATAAAGGCTGCCATCCACGCGCGTGCGCCATTTAACGGACGCTCCAAGCCTGGCGATCTTCTTCTCAACGACCGCACGCGCAAACGAGATGACTTCCACCGGCAGCGGAAACTTGCCCAACACCGGCACCAGCTTGCTGGAGTCGCTGATGACGACCATCTTCTTCGACGCCGAGGCGACAACCTTTTCGCGCAGCAGCGCACCGCCTCCGCCTTTGATCAGATTGAGGTGAGGATCGATCTCATCCGCGCCGTCGATATCAATATCAATCTCCGGATGCTCGTCGAGCGTAGTCAACGGCACGCCAGCTTTTTTCGCCAGTTCTGCCGTAGCGTTCGACGTAGGAATGCCCACAACCTTCAGTCCGGCCTTCACGCGCTCGCCCAGCGCAAGCACGGTAAAGTACGCGGTCGATCCGGTACCCAGTCCCACCACATCGCCGTCGCGCACGAGTTCAGCGGCGGCGCGGCCCGCGAGTTCTTTCTCTGTTTCATTGGACATAAAAATCAGTTCTCGGTTCTCAGGTCTCAGTTGCTTGTTGCTAGTTTGTCCGGATTTCATTCCGTGCATTTCATTTGCGGAACAGTTCGATATACACCAAATAGCCTGCCAGCGCCAAACCGAACAGTCCTAGCAAATAAGAGACGATGTCGATTACAAAACCGGCCGGTTCAAAGCTGTTCGTGTCGAGTTGCGCGCGAGTCTTATGGTAGCGAGACAAGCCTGCGAGGATCAGCAGCACGCCGCCGATAATCGAGAGAACTCCGAACCATGCGGTAACGCCGGACGTATTCGAAGCCTGCCCTTCAAGGTGCAGAAATTCGCGCAGGGCGATGGAAAAGCGGCCGATGGCGAATCCGAAAATGATTGTGGCGATGCCGGTTCGAACCCACGCCAGAAACGTGCGTTCATTCGCGAGATGATCGCGGGCGCGGTTGGGATTGATGTTATCGGGCGGCATTTTGGCAAGAGAGCAGCCCGCTATTATTCCACAGCCTTCCGCAACAGCGCAGCCGGACCGGCAATATTCTTCAGAAGATCGGCGGGAATGTTGTGCCGCTGCTGTAAATATTCGGGCGCATTATAAGAAAGCCAAACCTTCCCTTGCGCGTCCTGCCATGCCAGCGCCTTCAGCGGCAGATCGATTGCCACGCTCGGCGCCGCAACCATGAGCGGTGTGCCTCCTTTGGGATTGCCGAAAATGAGCAGCTGCGTGGGCCGCATCTCAAGCCCGACCTTGGCCGCTTCGCCGCTGTGATCGACAAGCGCAAAGACGCTCACTCCATTTTCCTTCAGTAGTACTTGCAGACGAGCCAGAGTTTCGGACACAGAATATCTGCTAGGCAGATCGACGATGCCTGGGGTCATGCGCTTCCTCCGGTTGAGTAGACGATGGTGAGGCTCGGGCGGACGCAGAAATTTGCAGAGGACCGTCGAGGGCTCAGGTCTTAGGTCTCAGGTGTCAGGTGTCAGGAAAAGCTCTTTCTGCGAACGTTGTGTCCGGGGTTGCGTTTCCTGACACCTGACACCTAAGACCTGACACCTGGAAGCTATCCGCCAATCATTTTGCCCAGAACTTCCTTTAGCAGCTTCGCCGCGACCATGGCGGTCATCTGCGTGTGGTCCTGCGCGGGGTTGAACTCCACGATATCCGCTCCCGCGACTCTGCCGGTGATGGCCTGAAAGTGAGCGATGGCTTCGCGAGTGGACATGCCTCCCGGCTCGCGGTGCGAGATGCCGGGAGCGAACGCAGGATCGAGCGCGTCCATATCGAACGAGATGTAGATCGGCCCGTCGACTTTCATGCGGTCGAACGCAGGCAGATGGCGCATTTCAATCACCTCGACATTCCACTTCTTCGCCTGTTCACGCTGGTGGGCCGTCATGGCCCGAATGCCGACCTGGATCAGCCGTTTCGCGGCACCCGATTCCATGATGCGGGCGAAGGGGCAAGCGTGCGACATGCGGTTGCCTTCGAGTTCGTCGTAGAGGTCGGGATGCGCGTCGAAGTGGAGGACGGTGAGATCGGGAATGTGATGCCCAAAAGCGCGAACGATGGGCAAGGTGGTCGAATGATCGCCGCCCAGGCAGACGGGGCGCAGGTTGTGGTCGAGCAGCTCTCCGACTTTGGCTTCGATGGCCACGAAGGGATCCTCGAAGGTGAATTTCAGGTCGCCGGCATCGCAGTACGCGCCTTCGACGCTCAAGTCGATTCCGGTTTCGGTCGAAAAATTGGAAGAGGCGGAGTTGAACGCGACGCGGATGATGGGCGGCGCGCCAGCAGCTCCTCGCAACCAAGAAGAGTTGGCGTCGAAGGGAATGCCGAGGAGGACGGGCGTTCCGGGCTTGGCGGATTTGAGAGGAGTCGTCATGGTAGTTCGCTTTCTGTCATAAGGATAATTGCGACTGGCCGACCTCGCTGTGACCGTAGACACACCGCCCTACCGCACGCCTGAATCGCACGCAGTGCAGGGATTATCCGTTATTCTATAGAGACATATTATGGCGACTTCTACGACACGGAATCTTTCTAAAACTGTGCAACCTACGACCGGCGATGGCAGCGCGAGTGCCGCCGCAACATCCGCTGGCCATGAGCGTGAACGTATCTTCGGGCTTTTTCGCCAGTTTGGCTATCTTGAGGCCGAACTGAATCCGCTGGGGCTGCTGCCTCCGCAACCGCATCCCGATTTGCGCTTTGAGGGCGATGACGAGAACGAATTCGCGCGCGAGGCGCGGCAGATTTATTGCGGCAGTGTGGGCGTCGAGTTTACGCACATCGCCGATCCGGAGCGCCGCCGCTGGATACAGGAGCACATGGAAGCAGACGCGAGCGGCGTGGACAGCGACAGCGCAAAAAGCGATGGAGCGGCGGGTGCGCCGTCCGCCGCGGATCGCGAACGCGCATTCGATCTGCTGCTCCGCGCCGACATGTTTGAGCAGACTTTGCAATCGCGGTATCTGGGCACAAAGCGATTTTCACTGGAGGGCAACACATCCTTGCTGCCGGCCGTGGATGAAATTCTCGACGTAGCCGGCGAGCACGGGACTCTCGAATTGGTGATGGGCATGAGCCACCGCGGACGGCTGAACGTGATTATTCACGTTGCCAAGCGCCCGGGCGAGCAGGTGTTTGCAGAGTTCGAGGATGTGGACCCGCGCAGCGTGCTCGGATCGGGCGATGTGAAGTATCACATTGGCGCAACCGGCGAATACGAAACCAAGAGCGGCAAGAAAATTCATATCCATCTCGCATCGAATCCCAGCCACCTGGAGGCGGTCGATCCGGTGACGGTGGGGCGCACGCGCGCCAAGCAGGATCGGGCGGGCGACGGCGGCAAGGCAAAATATCTGCCGCTGCTCGTGCACGGAGATGCCGCTTTTGCCGGGCAAGGCATCACGGCGGAGACGCTGAATTATGCCGATCTGCCCGGTTACACAGTTGGCGGGACCATCCACGTGATTGTGAACAACCTGGTTGGCTTCACGACCAATGCGCGGGACGAGCACTCGTCGCGATTCTCGGCGCAACTGGCGCGGCGGCAGCCGATTCCGATCTTTCATGTGAACGGCGAAGACATTGACGCCGTGCTGCGCATCACGCGCATGGCGACAGAATATCGCTATCGCTTCGGCACCGACGTGGTCATCGATCTGATTGGATATCGGCGTCACGGGCACAGCGAGGTCGACGATCCCACCGTGACGCAGCCGCTCATGTACAAGGCAATCAAGGAGCATCGGCCGCTATTTGAGATTTACGCAAAACAGATTGGCGTGGAAAATCTCGCCGACCGCGTGGCGGCGATCAAGAGTGAATTCGAAGGCGCACAGAAAGCGGGAGCGCTAGTCACCAAGAAGCCAAGCCTGCGCGAGCTGCCTTCGTACTGGGACAATTATTTTGGCGGACGCTATCACGCGGAGTATGAGGCGCCGACCGGCATTGCGCGCGAGGAGTTAGTCGAACTGACTGAGCGGCTGACTACGTATCCGGAGGGATTCCACATCCATGCGAAGGTGAAGAAACTGCTCGAACAGCGCGCGGAGATGGGCACAGGCAAGAAGCCGCTCGACTATGGCATGGCGGAAGCGCTGGCGTTTGCCAGTCTGCTAAAGCAGGGGATTCCGGTTCGCCTGAGCGGGCAGGACGCGCGGCGAGCCACGTTTAATCAGCGGCATTCGGTGCTGATCGATATAGAAAATGAGACTGAATATGTTCCGCTATCAAACATCGCGCCGGGGCAGGCGGCTTGTGACATCTATAACTCGCCGCTGTCGGAAGCGGGCGTGATGGGCTTTGAGTATGGATACAGCCGCGATTACCCCGAGGCGCTGGTGCTGTGGGAAGCGCAGTTTGGAGATTTCGCGAACGTGGCGCAGGCGGTGATCGATCAGTTTGTTAGCGCGGGCGAGGATAAGTGGGGATTGCTCTCTGGCCTGGTGCTGCTGCTGCCGCATGGGCATGAAGGGCAGGGTCCGGAGCATTCGAGCGCGCGCATTGAGCGCTATTTACAGCTAGCGGCGCGCGATAATTTTCAAATCTGTCAGCCCTCGAATGCGGGGCAATATTTCCACCTGCTGCGGCGGCAGGCGCTGCGCAAGTGGAGAAAACCGCTGATCGTGTTTACTCCGAAGAGCATGTTGCGGCATCCGGATGCACTGTCGCCGTTAGATGATTTGACACATCAGCGGTTTTTGACGGTGATCCCGGACGATGAAGCGCGAGACGCGAAGAGAATTCTGATGTGCACGGGAAAGATCGGCCACGAACTGCGCGCGGAACGGCAAAAACGCCAGGATAAGAGCACGGCCATTGTGTTCCTGGAGCAGATGTATCCGTTTCCGGAGGCGGAAATTGCCGCCGAACTGAAGCGGCATAGTTCAGCGCGCGATATTGTGTGGGTGCAGGAAGAGCCCTCGAACATGGGAGCGCTCTTCTATATGCTGCCGCGGCTGCGGAGGATCGCAGGCGAGCTGCCGGTGCTTTCGGTGAAGCGCTCAGCCAGCGCAAGTCCGGCGACGGGCTCGGCAAAAGCGCACGAGGTGGAGCAGAAGACGCTGCTGGCGCTGGCGTTTACCACGCAAGGGTAAGGCGAGGTCAGAGGTCGGAGGTCGGATTGCAGAGGTTAGTGTCCGGCTGCCATAACTGAATAAGCGAGCGGCATCGCGTAGCCAACTCGTTTCTTACGTTCTCACAAACATTTCTACCAGCCTCTCCGATACTGACTGGGCGACCGACGTCGCGATCTTTCCGAGCTTTCGGATTAAACGTTGCCGATCGATGGCGCGGAGCTGATCGAGTGCGACCTGTCCCTGCTTGCCTTGGAATCTCGCCGAAATTCGTGTCGCGTACGAACGCATTACGGTCGTCATTGGCGCGACTATAACTGTTCGCAGATGCTCGTTCATTTCATTGGGTGAGACGACCAGGCAGGGGCGCGTCTTTTGAATCTCCGCGCCCTGAGTCGGATCGAGGGTCACAAGCCAAACGTCATCCTGCCGTGGCCCGCTGGTTACCATTCCCATTCCTCACGGTCGAAAACATTGGCGCTGACTCGGCCCAGCAGAATCTCGTCGTCCGCCGCCGAGCCGGCGTTGCGAAAAGTCTCGCTCCAACCCTGCCTTGGCCGCTTTTCCGGAGAGATGATCAGCCGATCTTGTTCGACGCGGACTTCGACCGTGTCGCCAAAGCCACACTGCTCGATCAATGGCTTGGGGATGCGAATACCGCGAGAATTACCGATTCGGATCAGTTCAGATTTCATCGCACTTCGCCTCCGGGCCCTTAGGTAATTACATTGTAATCACATCGCCATTCGTTTGCAAGACTAGTTTCTGGCGCAAAAAGACAAAAGCCCAGAAGGTTCTTCTGGGCTTTCCGACTCGAGCTGTCGTTCTGGTTTATGGCCAGCTAACTTATGGCCAGCGCTTGGCTGCGTCTTCCCATCCCGCGGCGCGCGCCGGAGGGTTGACCGCCTGAGCGGCAATTGGAGCTGGAATACGAATCGGCTGCTGTTGCTGCGCGGCAACCGGGGTCAATGTCGGTTTCGGCGTCTCAATGATCGGTTCTTTGTCCTCCGAAAGCAAGGGGGCAGCGACGCGCAGAGCCTCGACTTCCTTCTCTAGCCGGGCCAGTTCAAGCTCTTTTTGCCGTAAAACTTCGTACACATTTTTCATGCTTTGCACCTTTTTTGTCGTGCGGAGCGTTAAGCGCAGAGTATGAGTTTTCATCGCGCTTTGTCAAGAAATAAGGACCTGCAATGCCAACATGTCTTCCGCATGCTTCAGAACGCCTGCGTCTTGGCCGGCAATCTTGCTCCCCAAACTGGCTCAACGGAAAAGGACAAAGGCAATCAGCACCGCCAGCACGAATGCCACAGTCGCAAGCAGCGGGATATGGTTCGCCACCCAGGACTCCTTGACTGGCGCGGCATTCGCGAGGAAAGCAGGCAGAGCGTCATCGTCATCGGGCACGTGGCCGTCTGCCTCGATCGCTTCGGCTCTCGCCGGCTGGCCGACCGGCGGCGACTGATCGGTGTTCTGGTCCTGCTTCTCTTCGCAATCGACGCACAAGGTCCTGCCTTCGGAAACAGGAAATCCACAGGCCCGGCATTGATGAAGATGAATGTGATCCACCGCTTGAGGAAGCGACGCGGACGCGACAGTCTCGGGAACAGAAGACGCTTCGGAGGCCGATGCTGCCAGTGATTCTACAGGCGGCCGATCAGGCGGCGATGGAAAAAGTTCGGCACGAACATCGCCGGCCACCGATTCTACAGCGCCCGCTGCAGACGGAATCGGCAAAGCCGCAATCTCCCGCGACCCAATCTCCCGCACCCCAATCTCCCGCGACCCCTGAGGAATTTCTGCCGACGGTGGAATCGCGGCAATCTTCTCGGTCATGCCCGCGATCGGGCTTGCAGATTGCGCACTCATGGGTTCCAGGTTCGCTGGCACATGTGGAGTAACGGCGCCATGGCGCTGTTCACCCAAGTCGAGCGCGGTGAGCGTGAGCGCGGCCATGCGCTCCAGAGCGAGAAGGTCGCGCTCTTCAAAAGCATATGGGTGATCGGAGAAAAGCTCGAACAGTCCGCGCAATTCGCCGGTTGGGCGATGCAAGGGTAGAACCACGATCGAAGCAATCCCAAGAGCGCGGCAGGCTTGTAGATTCACACGGGGATCGCTTTCCGCATTGTCGCAACGCAGCAGTCGGCGGCTTGCGATGCTCTCGCCTGTCAGCCCGGAGCGCACCTGGAGCCGGGCGCCGACCGCGGGTGCGCTGGAACCTGTGCTGGCGCGGCAAATCATCTCGCCATCGCGAGGCAAAGCCAGCGCGGTTCCAGTTGCCCCCGTGATGTATTGCGCGCGCTCCACCAGAAGCTGAAGAGCTGCCTCCAGTTCGGTTTCGTTCAGCGCGTCCTCTGCACCGCGCTTGTCGGGTGGAAGAATCGTGTTCCCCGCAGCCATTGGCAAGGGAGCGTCGATAGCCGACACTGGATCGTCAGATTGAGAAAATTCCGCCATTCGGCAACGCACCGTGTGGTCTTAAGCTCCGGTCCTTACAGGCGCACTGACAAATCGACCGCGCCATGCAACCTGAAACCGTGGAACCTGACCGAGTCTCGCGCCGGATGGTCTGGCTGTCAAGCCAGGTGCGTAGTGTTTGTCGGGGACCGAACCTTCGAATGAACCGGTGCGCTTCACGCGGGACAAGTCTGGATTTGATTTGCTGTTGGGGGCTGGATTGTGCGGACGCCTCGCTGGCGGTACAGCCTACATCGGGAAGCAGCGATGTTTCGACTCCGCCGCAGCTTTTCTTCGTGAAGCCTTGGCTCCGCTCTACATGACAGGGACCATGTGCCTACCGCACGTCGTCTTTGTGCCGCAGCCATTCGATGAACATTTGCTCCTTGGGCTTGTCGTAAGCCATAAGCAGATGCCGGACGCTGCGTCCGCTGACGAAGTGGCACACTTCTTCGGCAAGATTTTTTGCGTGATCGCCGGCGCGTTCGAGGGACTGGGTCATAAAGATGACCTGCAAGCTGGCGCGGCGTTCCAGGTTTTCGGGATTCTCTATGTGGCGTAGAAAAATCAGATTGCGCAACCGATCCATCTCGGCATCGGCACGCAGCACTTCGATGGCTTTTTTCACGTCACGCTGGGAAAAGGAACGGCCGACATCGGCGAGCATTTTTTCGAGAATCGTCGCCATCTGGGTCAACTCGCGTGCATCCTGCGGATCGATGCGAGCACCGGCTGACTCGGCGCTGGTGGCAAAGCTCAAAAGCAGATCGCCAATACGCTCCAGTCCGATCATCAACTTCATGCAAGCCAGCAACTGGCGCGTTTCGGCCTCAGGGACACGGGTGATTGTAGAGGTCACACCCGAGTCGACTTCCACGTCGATCGAGTCCAGATCCTTTTCGCATTGGCGGATGTCGTTGAGCCGTGACATGGAACCGGTGGCAATGCCTTCGGCTGCGATGGCCGCGGCCTGACGCGCCAGTTCGCACGCTTCCACCGTGCGCTTCACCAAGTCATGGCAGGATGGCTCGGGCGAAGGCGTTTTCACGCTGACTGTACTCATGGACACCACCGGGTCTGCTTCATAGTCTATTGGATGCCGAACCCGCTCCCATTGACGCGAGCGGTATCAACCAAGTGTGTGACACACACACCTGTCGCCAGTGTAATGCCTAGCGCTACAGGGGCAGGTTACAACGCGATAAATTTCTTGTCTCTCCGCGAGCTGGAAACCGCCGCGATTCTGGAGCAGAGGACCGCCGTTCGGAGCCAGTGCCTGACGAAACGGTGAAATTGGAGCTAGCCCCAAACTCCGATGCAACAACGACTCTTCGCGCGGAGCCTCCCATGCACAGTCGTAAGTATTACCGTCGTTATCTCGCTCACGCGTTCCGGGAACTGCACAATGATTCAATGGGCTTAGGAGTTCTTTTTCTCGAGTTTCTCCAACGAATCGCAGTGGGAGCCGGTACGGTTCTTGCTTTGTTCCTGATCGTTTGGCTCGGGATGCGCAGGCGTTCCCCAATCGCCGCCGATCGTCGAACGGCGCGTTAACCGCCGCTATAACCATCATTCCCGGAAGACGTCCTTCTGGCGTCCACGCCATTTCCGTGATCGCGATTGACTCAGCGCGTTTCCGCGTGAGATAGTTGCCTGCTCCGACCGTTACAACCGACTGTAAACAAATATTCTTGGAGTCCCTTGCTCCGACATGTTCCGCCTTATTCCTAAAGATAATAGTTTTTTTGCCATGTTCTCGGCGATGTCCGACAACCTCATCGCCGGGGCTCGTACGCTGGTCGATCTCTTCGCGAACTACCGCGATGTCGGGAAGAAAATAGACGAGATTCACCGCATTGAACGCGAAGGCGATGAACTCACTCATGCCATCCTGACTAAACTCAACCAGACATTCATCACACCTTTCGACCGGGAAGACATTCACGAGTTGGCATCCAAGCTCGACGATGTCCTCGATTTCGTCAATGCCTCCGCCGCCCGCATCGAAATGTATCGAATCGCCGCCCCGCCGCCGGCCGCCGGAGAATTGGCTGCAATCATCTTGAGGCAATGCGAGGAATTGCAGAAGGCTGTGTCTCTGATGCAGAAAAATGACAATATCCTGGGCCATTGCGTCGAGATCAATCGCCTGGAAAACGAGGCCGACCAGGTGGCGCAAGTCGCGATCGCCAAGCTGTTTGAAGGCGAAAAAGATCCAATCAATCTTATTAAAATCAAGGAACTGCTGGAATTCCTCGAGAGGGCGACTGACAAGGCGGAGGACGTCGCCAACGTGCTGGAAACTGTGGTTCTGAAAAATACATAGCCCCACAAATTTACTTAATAGGAAACATGGTGAAGGCCGATCTTCTTCTGCTGATCGTCACAATATTGGTCGCACTGATCTTCGATTTCTTGAACGGATTTCACGACGCCGCCAACAGTATTGCCACTGTAGTCTCCACCCGCGTCTTATCCCCGAAGCTGGCCGTGTTGTGGGCCGCGTTCTTCAATTTCGTGGCTGCATTTCTTCTGGGCACGGCCGTCGCCAAAATGATCGGCAGCGGCATGATCCACGTCGAATCCGTGACCCAGTACGTCGTGATCACAGGATTATTTGGCGCCATCGTCTGGGACTTGCTGACGTGGTGGTGGGGCCTGCCGACTTCTTCCTCCCATGCCTTGATTGGCGGCTACGCCGGTGCCGCGGTCATGCGATCCGGATGGCACGTGATTATTGCCGAGGGCTGGTACAAGACCCTGATCTTCATTGTGGTCGCGCCAATCATGGGACTCGTCCTGGGCTTTACTTTCATGGTTGCCGTCTACTGGCTTCTGCAAAATAAAGCGCCGCGGCGAATCGACGCGTGGTTTCGCAAGCTGCAACTCCTTTCGGCGGCAGCTTACAGCCTGGGCCACGGCGGCAACGACGCGCAGAAAACCATGGGCATCGTGGCTTCCGCTCTGTATGGAGCGCATTATTTGAGTGCGTCGGAACTGGCCGGCAACTGGGGGAAATTTCACTGGCCCATTATTCTGGCGGCTCATTTGTCGATCGCCCTGGGGACATATTTTGGCGGCTGGCGGATTGTTCATACCATGGGATCGCGCATCACTAAGCTCAGGCCGGTGGGAGGATTCTGCGCCGAGGCGGCGGGCGCGATCACCCTCTTCTCCACGGCACTCGCCGGTATTCCCGTGAGCACAACCCACACCATCACGGGCGCGATCGTCGGAGTCGGCGCCGTCAATCGCCTCTCGGCCGTGCGCTGGGGAGTGGCGAGGCGCATCGTCTGGGCCTGGATTCTGACCATTCCGGCGGCGGCGCTGGTCGGAGCGGCTGCGTTCTGGCTGGTGCGATTGCTTCACCCCGGCGCGTAGCGTTCCGAGTCCGAAATTTCATTGGTCAGAAGCTACGGTCAACACTGATGGGGAGCGATCAGCGCCTGGGTGAGCTTCCGGGCTGTTGACGATATGCTCAGGATCGTCGCATCCGCATGCGATGTGTGCCCGAGCTATAATGGCCCCCACCTATGTCGCTCCCGTCGGGCACCAGACTTGGGCCGTATGAAATCCAATCGCCGCTAGGTGCGGGCGGAATGGGAGAGGTGTACCGGGCAAAGGATACCCGCCTCGACCGCAGTGTCGCCGTCAAGATTCTGCCCAGTCATCTCTCCGACAATCCAGACGCCAAGCAGCGTTTCGACCGCGAAGCCCGCGCCATATCTTCTCTGAACCATCCCAACATCTGCACCCTGCATGATGTCGGCCATCAGGATGGCGTCGACTTCCTGGTCATGGAGCTGCTCGAAGGCGAGACGCTAGCCGACCGATTGACGAAAGGTCCTCTACCGACTGAGCAGGTGTTGAAATATGGAATTGAGATTTGTGAAGGTCTGGAGCGAGCGCACAAGAGCGGTGTCGTGCATCGCGACCTGAAGCCCGGAAACGTGATGCTGGCCAAGACCGGAGCAAAGCTCATGGATTTCGGCCTGGCCAAGGCAACTCCGTCCGGCCCGGCTCCCGTTTCCAGTCTGACCATGACGATTTCGCACCCATCGGCAGACCAGCCTCTGACCGCCCAAGGCACCATAGTGGGCACGTTCCAATACATGTCGCCCGAGCAGACGGAAGGCAAGGAAGCCGATGCGCGCTCTGACATCTTTGCCATGGGCGCCATGCTGTACGAGATGGTCACCGGCAAGCGCGCATTCACAGGCAAGAGCCAGGCCAGCATCGTAGCGGCCATTCTCGCGTCCGAGCCTCCGCCCATTTCTGTGGCGCAGCCGATGACTCCACCAGCGTTAGCCCAAGTTGTCAGAACCTGTCTGGCGAAGGACCCGGAAGAACGCTTTCAGACTGTGCACGATCTGAAGCTGCAATTGAAGTGGATTGCGGAGGCCTCTGCCAGCCAACTGGCTGCGCCCGCGCAGGTGCGCGCCCGCCGCGTCGTACAGAAGCGCACGATCATGATTGCGGCTGCCGTCGGCTGGATTCTTGCTGCTGCCGCCCTCGCTTTTTTCCTCTCCAGCCGCAGCCAGCTTGAAGAGGCTCGTCGACCGATGACGGCGGCGTGGCTCGCGCCTGTGGACGCGGATTATGCGCCGGTTTCAGCCGGGGCACCGGCGCTTTCGCCGGACGGTTCAAGACTTGCCTTCCTGACCGGTATCTTGGGCGACACGAAGTTGTGGGTCCGCGACGTAGCCACGGGCACTGTCAGCCCGTTAGCGGAAAACGAGCATCCGAGTTTTCCCTTTTGGTCGCCCGACGAAAAGTACATCGCGTTCTTTTCGGCGGGGAAGCTGAAAAAGATCGCCGTCGGCGGAGGGCCAGTCCAGATCATTTGCGATGCTCCCGAAGGGCGCGGCGGGGCATGGAGCCAGCGTGGCGTCATCGTTTTCACGCCAAACATTCATGAATCGCTCTACAAGGTGTCGGACGGAGGAGGGACACCTGAAAAGGTTACGGACGCGAAACCCGGTTGGACGCATCGCAACCCGTATTTCCTGCCGGATGGCGATCACTTTTTGTTCAATGCCCGCGATGTCCAGGGAGCGGTGGGGAGCGCCAGTTCGCTCGAAGGGGCATCGCTCTCCGGCGAAAGGGAGCGTCAAGTTCTGGAGCGTGGCTCTAATGTGCAATACGCCGGCGGATACCTCCTCTATCTGCGGGACGGGGTACTAGTAGCCCAGCCTTTCGAGGCGAAATCAATGCAACTGAGCGGCCAGCCCGTGCCAGTAGCTGAGAAACTTGACTACTGGAACGCGCGTGACGTCGCGGCTTTCACCGCCGCGCGCGGCACGCTGGTTTTCCGCCACGGAACGCTGCAAAAAACACAGCCCATGTGGGTGGACGGAAGCGGCAAGGAGTTGGGACGCTTCGGCGAACCCGGCCTCTATCTGCGACCGGAGCCCGCCCTTGGAGGTTCGCTGGTTGGGTTGGTACGCGGGGATCCCGACACGCACCGCGGAGACGTCTGGATCGTGGATACCAGCCGGAATACACTCTCGCGCAGCACGTTTATCGACGGATCTAATATCGGGTTCGCCTTCTCTCCCGATGCGAAGAGGATTGCAGTCAGCAGCATTGCGGGCGGTTCCACGCAGGGGGTATGGTTGCAGGCCACGAATGGTTCGGGTGGCCGGGAAGAGTTGGAGACGCCCACAGGCTATGCTGTTGTTGCCAGCTGGTCCCCGAGCGGCCGCTATCTTTTTGTCGATGTGCAGAACAGTGCCACACGCCAGGATATTTACTACGTGGATCTTGACGGCGAGAGGAAGTTGACCCCTTTTCTGCAATCGCCTGCTAACGAGCTCTATCCAGTTCTTTCGCCAAACGGCAAGTGGCTCGCCTACGACTCGGACGAGTCGGGAAGGAATGAAGTTTATGTAACCGCATTCCCCGGCCCTGGCGGCAAGTGGCAAATCTCCACTAACGGAGGCACCCTCGCTTCGTGGTCTCCGGATGGAAAGCACCTCTACTACGCTAATGCGGACAAGCTGATGTCCGTAACGATTCAGAATCCGGAGACATTCGAATTCGGAGCGCCGTCCGCGCTGCCGATCCACGTGAATGAATTTGCGGGGATTGGGCCGGCGGCGGCCGGCGAACGATTCCCTGCCCTGAAACCGCTCAGCGGAGGCCAGTCGCTGCCACAGGAAGTCATCCTCAACTGGACGGGAATACTGAAATAAGTTGTCTTCCTGAGCAAGCGGCCAAGCGAAGCGCAGCCCCGCGCAGTCGAAGAGCCCCATCCCTCGCCGCGAAGTAAGTCTACTGGGGATGTCCATCAGCGAGGCAAGGCCTGCTACCATCGCTAAATGTTCAATTTCGGAAAACCGAAAACAATTGGCGACTGGATCGTTCACATCGCCGGGGCCATCGTCGCGATATTCCTTGTCTGGTGGATGCTGCGCATGTACGTACTGTAAGAAACCACCGGCCGTGGTGTCGGGATTTATCGTCAATGACCCTTGCCTTTATGTCCTTTGAAGGCTCCGCAGAATTGCGCGACTAACAGGACCCCTTCTCTTTTCGCTTTGATGAAGTAGTCCGCACCCAGCACAACAAAGGAGAGCACTCCTTGCCATTCGCCGACTTACCGCCCGGCGAGGCAGCATCGATCCGCTTGATCGCATGCATTCTTGCTTACTTGATCGTCTTCAGCAGTTTCCCTTTGGTTGAGTAGACGTAGATCATGTTGTTTCCAGAGTCCGACAGATAAATTCGCCCTCGCGTCGAGTCCACAGCAATACCGCCAATACCCAACGCGAAGCCGCTCAGCACCACTGTGGTGGAGTTGGTGTAAGGATTCACGTAGAGTAATGTGCCGCCCGAATCCTGGTTAAACACGTAATAGTTGCCGCTCGCATCGAACGCCATAGCATCCACCGTTAAATCCCCCGGAGAGGAATAGGAGAACGAACCCGCAACCCCGGTGTTGGTTAACACTTCTCCGGCAGGATACTGTATGAAATTCGGTGCAGACCCTAAAAGGTACCATCGGCCCTTGATCGCGATACTGCTGATGCCTACCCCCGGAGTGGACGTGCCGAGAAGCGTACCCGCCGGAGAGTACATGTAGACAGCCTGACCGCCGAAGCCATTGACCACCCACACATCGTCCAGGCCATCCACAGCCAGCCCAGTTGGAAACGACAAGCCACTGATGGTTGCGTTGATATTCTGAGCCAGAGCCGAGTTATAGACGGTAACTGTTCCTGCGTTGCGGTTGGATACATATAGATTGCCGAGTGAATCGAATGCCACCCCTAGCGGGGCCGACACACCCTTGGAAACGCTGTTCTCCTGAACATAGCTCGGGTTGTAAACCAATACCTGATTGCCGCCATAATTGGCAACGTAGAGATTCCCTTTGGCGTCGAGAGCGAGTCCTACTGGATTATTGAGAGAAAACGTAACGGTCGCTGCCCGAACCTGGCAAACCCCCATGCACGCGATAACGAACAAACTCTGGGCGGCGCGTTTGAAGAAGTTGGTGTATGTCATGACGACTCTCCTGTGATGGCTTTAAGCCGATTTCGCGGAAACGATCTGGGCGGAAACTGCGTCTTCCTTACGCGGCCGTTACATACTGGAGGCCGCATATCTCGCTTCCTGACCTGTTAAGCGACATTTCAGCCCCCATTCCCTCACTGTCGGGGAACCGTCTTCTCTTCAGAATGCTTGGTGATTAACAACTAAGAATGAGCCTTGCGGAAAATGAATGTTTCAGCAGAAGAACTTGCGCCGTGTCTTCGCCGAAAACCAAGGTCAATAAGCGATCTCGCGATGTGTCGCGAGTCTCGCTGCCTTGAAGCGTGAAGTTCAGAAGCTCACGACGTATCGGAAGTCCCCGCAGCCTGGCAGACTTTTGAATTTCATTGATCGGGCCTGAGACAGCAAAACGGCAACCGCCTCCGCTGACGACAATCCAGCTTCGTTGCCGTCGCTCGGGCGACGCGCCGAAATGGCCTTCGCACCGACAACGTCACCATCCGCGTTGAGACCTTGCTTTCGAATGACCATGAACACTTTCTTTTCGTCTTTCGGGGCCGCTACGATTCGATCGCCGATCACATGTCCATTCAGGTCTTTAACGTGCTCTGTACCAGTTATCCTGTGTTCTTTGAGCGACAGTTCAGTTGCGAGCTTCGATTCCTCTTCCGACCGAAATTCACCGTACCAAACCAGTGCTTCAGTGTGATCGGGAGTCTCATAAGTTCGGAACGCCGCGTGACGACCGAACATATATCCTCCACCGATTCTTGTAATCTTTAGACTCTGATCGCCATTCGGTGGACTATTCGTTGAGAGCTTTGCCTGTGCGAAAAGGAGCGTAAGGTCAGGCAGGGTCGCAAACAATAGCAATGTGATTACTACCTGTTTCACAGAGATACTCTACCCCGAATCTTCGAGCAGTTCCATGATGATTGACGCTATCAGGCCACTTCGCTCATTGACCCGCGCCTCCGCGAGGGGTGCCAAACTTCACCGCCCGCCGCGGCCCCCGATTGCCTTTGCCGCGGAAGAAGCAGGCTAGACCGAACAGATAGCCGAAGTTGTACCAAGCGCCGTTGTTGTGGACCTCGTAGATACCGAGGTCTCTCCGGAACAGCGAGACCACGAACACAATGGGCGCAATAAAGCCTTGCCAGAGGCCGAGCCAGAAGCCCGCAACTCCACCGTGCTCGCCGGCCGTTCCTTTTGACGGGTTCGGGCCGGACGCGCATCCGGCCAGAACGCCCAGCGCCAGAAGGACAATCACAAGCAAGGTCAAAAAGGGTTTCATCGGCAATACCTCTCGCTCATGCGTATTACGACGCAGGGGCAAGAAAAGTCTCAGAAGGGCCAGCAGCGTTTAACAATCGGGAACTCGTAGCTGCTGTAAACAGGCACCGGTGTTGAAAAACTCGCTTTCTGCCTCGAACAGCCAAAATTTAGGGGATGAAAAATGTCTACCCGCGTCGAGGAAGTCGCTCATAGGTCATCCTGACGCAAATCAGTTTTTTGCAATTTTTTGGGAAACGAGTTTTTCAACACCCACAGGCGATCTCGCTCATTGAGGACGCCCGCTCGTCGCCGCAAGCGATTACGTCACACCTTTGCAATCCCGGGGAGATGCACGCGGTCCTTTCCCATTTCGGCACCCCGATTCATCACAATTTCATTGTGTCCCACGTCATAGACAATCCAACAAAGACGCGGAAAAATTGATCAACACTGTTGCCGGGGTCCAGCGCCTAAGTAAGAGAAGAAGTAAGAACATTGGTGCAGAAAACTTGGACGTCCATTCATTCGCGTCTTTTTGCGGATGGCTGGGCTCATCCGGGCGCCCCGACGGTAGAAATTGTGGGGAACAAGAAAAAGTGAACTCTAATCAATGCAGAATCAAGACTTTACCCGTAACTCCCCTCGCCTCAAGACTTTGCAAAACATTATCCCCAAAGTCTTGATTCCCCGGCGACTCCAATGACAATCTCCCGCAAGGCACAATCCAAGCCCGCGCCGGCAAATCGAACCATGAAAGAAGGTCAAAATATGTGATTTGAAAGGCCTTCGACTCACCCTCTAAAAGGCTGCTGGGAAAGGAAGCTTGCTGGAAAAGTCAACAGGGTAGTGGGCAAGTTTCATTGAAACTTGACCACTACCGTCAACAGTGATCCCTTGACACTCAGCGATGCGACCCATTTTGTGGCAATATTGTGATACCGGCGGGGATGTGAGGGCCCATGAAACTTCGCGGAATTTTCTGGACTGGAGCGATGGCGTATACCGGATTCCTGCTCACCGGCCAGGGCCTTCGAACCTTCAACAGTGTCTCCGTCACCGAAGGATTCCTCGGAGCCCTGACAGGATTTCTCCTCGCCACCATGTTCACCCTCCGGGAGAGACGCCGGCAAAGACCCGCTTTCAATGCACATTCCATCGCGGAAATAATGCCGGACTGGGGCATTCCCGCCGAAGACCGCCGCTCACGTCCGAACGCAGAGGATTGATCTCGATGTTTCGCCAAGTACCGGAGAGAAGCAACTGTTGATACCGTATGCAGTGATCCTCGTGAGGTGAATCGTGGCCGTCGCAACCATCACATCTGTAAACGTTAAGCAGTCAGTGCCGTTCTTCGGCAACATGGAAGCTTTGCTGCGCTTCTATGTCGATGGGCTTGGATTCAAAATGAAGAATCAGTGGATTCCGGATCGGGCCGAGGACAATCCCGACGGGAGAATTCGCTGGTGTTGGCTTGAACTTGGCGGCGCAGCCATTATGCTTCAAGAGTTTTCGCCGGGACGTAAGCCAACGCAAGCGCTGGGCACTGGAGTAAATGTCTGTTTCCAGTGCGAAGACGCGCTGGCTCTTTACCGCGAGTTCAAATCGCGTGGAATTCAGACGCGCAAACGTCCCTTTGTAGGAAACCGCATGTGGGTTGTGCCGGTTACCGATCCCGACGGCTATCGTATGGAGTTTGAGAGCCCAACCGATGCGCCAGAAGAAAGCGAACTGGAAGAATAGTCTTAGCGAAGGCGAACAACTGACGCGATAACTCGGAAACTCCTCCGTCATCGGCTTCTATGCCGCTTCCGCCTCGGAGGCTGGGAGCGTGAAGAAAAACGCCGAGCCATGGTTTAGGTCGCTCTCGGCGCGGATGGTCCCGCGATGCGCCAAAACAATGTGCTTGGCGATTGCCAGACCAAGTCCGGTACCACCCGATTCCCGGGAGCGCGCTTTATCGACACGGTAAAAGCGCTCGAACAAGCGTGGCAGGTGCTCGGAAGAAATGCCCGGACCCAGGTCGCGAACATAAAACTCAACGCCGCCGTTCTCCGCCGCCCGCGCGCCGAGAACAATCTTCTTGCCAGACGCTGCGTACTTCAAGGCATTCTCGATGAGATTGGAGAAGATTTGATGGATCGCTTCCCGATCGGCATGAACGTGCGCATCGGGAACGGTGTTTTCAACTACCAGTTCCACACCGTAGGGCCGTGCCACTTCGTAAAAGCTTTCGAGCGCATCCTGCAACAGTTCTTCGGCGCTCACGGTCTGAATAATGAACCGCTGCTCACCGGACTCGACGCGCGCCAGGGTCAGCAGGTCCTCCGTCAGGCGAGACATGCGAGCCGCGTTCTTGCGGATGATCTCAAGAAACTCGCGCACGTGATTGTCGGCCAGCGGACTGTCGAGCAGAGTCTCGGTGTATCCCTGAATGGAGGTAAGCGGAGTGCGCAGTTCATGGGAAACATTGGCGATGAAATCGCGCCGCGTTTTTTCCATGCGCTCCGTTTCGGTCAAATCGCGGAGCACGGCGACGGCGCCGCCTCCTGGCATGGGCGCCGCAGTCACGTCGAAAATGCGGCCCGCAGCGATGGTGCTGGAACGAGCGTATTTGACCACGTGATCGCGCGCCGCCTCCTGGATGGCAGCCAGGAAAGCGGGATCGCGCACGCTGTCGATTAGGGGCGCATTCAGGTGAGGCGCGCGCATCAGCATTCGGTTGATGCCGTGATTCGCCCACTGCACGCGGCCATCGGCTCCAATGGCGATCACGGCATCCTGCATGCTGTTGAGCAGCGTTTCGAGCTCATTCTGGCTGGTTTGCAGGCGATCAAAACTTTGTTCGACGCGGCGCGCCGTCTTGTCGAGCGCGGCGGCAACCTGGCCAATTTCATCCGTGGCAGTAGATGCGATGCGAGCAGTGAGATCGCCAGTGGCGACGCGTTCGGCAAAACGCACAATTCGCTGGAGACGAAAGCCGACATACTGCGAGGCGGCAGCGGCAATCATCATGGCAATCACAAACGATGTGAGCGCGCCCCAGAACAAAGCCCGTGCTAATGGGCGATCCGTGATCTCGATCTCAGGCAAAGGGTAGGCAAGACGAACGGCTCCGCCGGAAATCGGCGCGGCTACGTACAAGAAGGGGACGTTCAGAGTCCGGCTGTTGCGCTCATCGATCCCGAGGCGGCCACCGAGGGCGGTTGCGAACTCCTTACGATTGGAGTGATTCTCCATTGTGCTGGGATCGGCCTCGGAATCGGCCAGCACTTTTCCCGTGGGATCGATGACGGTGGCGCGCGCTCCGGCAGCTTGGCCTTCCTGGGAAACGATGTCGGCGAGCGTGTGCTGGCGGTCGTTTTCCACACGGTAGGCGAACATCTGGACTTTCTGCGTGAGGTCGCGCTCGATCTGCTGGCGCAGAGTGCGCTCCCAAACGTTGTGGACAGTCCATAGCAGCGTGATGGCGGTCACCGCGATCACAAGCATGAAAACAAACATCAACTTGACGAAGATACGACTTCTCAACGAGGAACCTCAAAGCGGTAGCCGGCGCCGCGAACCGTTTTCAGGTAGTGCGGGTTTTCCGGGTCCGGCTCGATTTTTTCGCGGATGCGCCGCACATACACGTCCACCGAACGTGGCGTCACATACGCGGTATCGCGCCACACCGAATCGAGCAACTGGTCGCGGGTGAACACGCGGCCAGCGTGCCGCATGAAGTAATCGAGCAGCCTGAATTCGGTGGCCGTAGTCGGAACCTGCTTTCCGCGAACGGTCAGGGTCATTGCGGCGGGGTCGATGTGGACATCTTCTATCTTGGTGGGAAGAGGCGGCAGCGGGCGCTCGAAGCGGCGCATCACCGCCTTGACGCGAGCGACGAGTTCACGCGGGCTGAAGGGCTTGGGAATGTAATCGTCGCCGCCCAGTTCCAAGCCGAGGATTCGATCGGCCTCGCTGCTTTTGGCGGTCAGAAAAATAACCGGGACCGAAGCGAGCGTAACGGACTGACGAATCTGCCGGCACAGTTCCAGGCCGTCTTTGCCTGGCACCATGATATCGAGCAGGAACAAGGCGGGCCGCTGCCGTTCTGCGTCGGTGACGACGAGATTGCCCGTCGCATAAAGCCGCACATTGAAGTTCGCGCCCTCGAGATGATGGCGCACGAGACGAGAAATATCGGGATCGTCTTCCACTACGAAGATGGTCGGTTTCACGCGACCATTGTAGCGCTGAAATGTAACGGTTCTGTAACAAGAGAAGCTTCGAGCCGCGAGCTTCGAGCTTGACTTCGGGCTGGCTCCGTCCTCTACCCGGCCCGACGGCATGCCTTTAATCCGCGCTCCCAATCATTTCACCTCAGCGGCAGGCTTGCCTCGGCGGAGAAGTCCATCGAGATGAACTCACGGCGGGCGAACTTCGGAAAAGCCGCGGCTGCGATCATGGCGGCGTTATCTGTCGAAAGCTTGCGGGACGGGAAGAAGACCGGCAGACCCTGCATCTCAGCTTCGCGCTGGAAGGTCGCGCGCAATTCCTGGTTGGCGGCTACTCCTCCACTCACCAGAAGAGTGCCCGCATCGTACTCGCGCGCGGCAGCGAGGGTTTTCGTGACCAGATCACTGACCATCGAGCGCTGGAAGGACGCTACGAGATTGAGTGTTTGGCGGTCGCAGAAGCGGAGATAGTCTTCTAGCGCGGGCTGGGCGTGCTTATTCCGCAGTAGTTCGGCGAGCGCCAGACGCCGCAGCTCAATCGACGGGCCGAGTCGCTCGGTTTCGACGTAGCGCAAAACTGCGGTCTTAATGCCGCTGTAAGAAAAATCGAAACGAGGCTTGGCATCCTCGATCTTCTTGTAATCGCTTGTCGAGCGTTCGTTGCGGTCGCGGTGCTTGATCTGTGCAACCTGAAATTTGATGGCACGCGGATCGCCATGGGGCGCAAGGCGGTCGATGATCGGACCTCCTGGATAGCCGAGACCGAGAAGCTTGGCGACCTTGTCGAATGCTTCTCCTGCAGCATCATCTCGCGTGTGGCCTATATTCTCGTAGGTCCAGAGATTCTGATTGCGCACGGCAATATAAAGGTGAGTGTGTCCGCCAGAGACTACCAGCGCGAGTACCGGGAACTGTAGGTCGGCTTGTGCGGCCTGACGCTGCTCGAGCAGCACGGCGTGCACGTGGCCTTCAAGATGGTTGACGGCGATCAGCGGCTTGTCGAGCGCGAAAGCCAGCGCTTTGGCAAAGCTGATGCCAACGAGAAGCGCTCCAGCAAGACCGGGGCCTTGAGTGACGGCGATGGCATCGACGGATTCGTAGGATTGTCCGGCGTCGGCCAACGCCTGCCGGACGACGGGAACTATGGCGCGCAGATGCTCGCGTGAAGCGAGTTCGGGGACAACTCCTCCGTAAGGCTGATGCGTGGCGATTTGCGATGCAACTACGTTGGAAAGAATCTGCTCGCCCGCGCGCACTACGGCTGCACCTGTTTCGTCACAGGAGCTTTCGATGCCGAGGATGGTCGCGTCGGGCATAATGGGCTTGGGCTTTCGGCTCTGGGCTTTGGGCTCTCGGCTTTGGGCTTTCGGCTCTCGCTCTACGCTTTCCAGTTTAGACGATTGGGAACTTGCGGCGGCGAACCAGTTCACCGCTCACTATGATCGAGATCTGAATCGTACTTGTGACCACCGCTCAACAACACGCCACTGACATTGTTCGCACGCTGCGCGAGCGCGGACATCAGGCTTACTTTGCTGGCGGATGCGTGCGCGATCTCCTGCTCGGGCGCGAACCTGCGGACTACGACGTTGCGACTGATGCGACTCCGCAGCAAGTCATGCGGATCTTTCCGCAGACGTTCGCTGTGGGCGCGCAGTTTGGCGTGGTGCTTGTGCCGCTCACAGCGCAAACCACAGAGGACACAGAGAAGCACGGAGGAAATACGTCTTCGCAGGATGCGATTGAAAGCGGGCGGGTCGTTTCGGAAACTGCGGGTGGTTTTTCGGCGGAGCGTTCGTTGTCGTCGTCTGCGTCATCTCCGCTTTTGTCGCCTGCGCTGTTGTCGCCTGCGCTTAAGAGCACGGTCGAAGTTGCTACGTTTCGCTCCGATGTCGGATATTCCGATGGACGACATCCCGATGAAGTGCGGTTTACGCGAGACCCGCGCGAAGACGTGCAGCGGCGAGATTTCACCATCAATGGGATGCTGCTCGATCCGGTGACGAATGAGGTGCTGGACTTTGTTGGAGGACGCGACGATCTCGCAGCTGGAATCGTTCGCGCGATTGGCGATCCGGAAAGGCGCTTCTCGGAGGACAAGCTGCGAATGTTGCGCGCCGTGCGTTTTGCGGCGCGCTTTGGATACACGATCGATCCTGCGACGTTCGCGGCCATGAAGTTCCTCGCGCCGCAAATTCACCAGGTTTCGCAGGAGCGCGTGCGCGAGGAGCTGACCAAGATGCTCACCGAAGGCCGCGCCCAGCGCGCGTTTCAGCTGCTCGACGAATCCGGGCTGCTGGCGCAGGTGCTGCCGGAAATTTCAAAGATGAAGGGAGTGGAACAGCCTCCGCAATATCATCCCGAGGGTGACGTTTTTGTACATACACTCCTGCTGCTCGATAAGCTGCCGGCGGGCTGCTCGAAGACTCTCGCATGGGGAGCGCTGCTGCACGATGTAGGCAAGCCTCCCACGTTTCGGGTTGCGCCAGACCGCATACGCTTCGACGGGCACGTGGATATCGGCGTGAAGATGGCCGCGGAAATCTGCCGGCGGCTGCGCTTCTCGAACGACGAGACCGACCAAATTCTAGCGCTGGTCGACAATCACATGCGCTTCGGCCACGTGTTCCGCATGAAGGAATCGACGCTGAAAAAGTTTCTGCGCCTGCCCTCGTTCAACGAACACCTGGAACTGCATCGCCTCGATTCCCTTTCGAGCCACGGCTTGCTTGAAGCCTACGACTATGTGCGCGAAAAGTTGCACTCCATTCCGCCGGAAGCGATCCGGCCAACGCCGCTGGTAACTGGCGACGATCTGATCGAAGCGGGCTACGAGCCGGGCCCCCGCTTCAAAGAAATTCTAGGCGCCGTCGAAGATGCGCAACTGGAAGGCCGGCTGACTAGCCGCGACGCGGCGATGGAGTATGTGCGGCGGGAGTTCAGAGCGTAGCTTGCCTCGGCTCCCTACTGCCACACTGTCATTTTTTCTGATTGGAGATACCCTCCCCCCCTCCCCCGGTCTATTGGAATCAAGACTTTGGCGACAGACTTTTTCAAAGTCTTGATTCGAAATGACTTCCGGGCAAAGTCTTGAGTACATAGAACTTAGGCTCTTTCCCCACCTTTTTACAAAGTGTCACGGTTGTTCTTGCCCCACGCGACCGTTTCCGAATGGTAATTATCCCTTGACCTCACGTAGAACATATGGCATACTGTTTTTGCCATGAATCGTAGACAAACCATCCCGAAGCACTTGCGCTATACGATTGAGGACTTTAGCCGCCAGTTCCCGACCGATGAAGCCTGCCTAGAGCACCTAAAAGAGCAGCGTTTTCCCGGTGGCGTCACCTATTGCGAAACTTGCCAACAGGACCGCAAGCACCATCCGATCACAGGGCGTCCGGTCTATTCCTGCGGTTTTTGTGGAACGCAGATTTCCCCGATGGCTGGCACGATTTTCGAGAAGAGCACAACGTCTCTACGTCTCTGGTATTACGCCATGTACCTGATGGCCTCGACTCGTTGCGGCATCTCGGCAAAACAGATTCAGCGTGAAACCGGAGTGACTTACAAAACGGCTTGGCGGATGTTCCGCCAGATTCGCTCGTTGCTGTCCGAAACTGACATGCAACTGGAGGGAGCCGCGATAGAGATGGACGAGATGTATGTCGGCGGCAAGAGCAAGGGTCATGCGGGCCGTCCGATGCGAGGCGACAAACAAAAATCGCCCGTGATCGGCATGGTAGAGCGGAGCACGCCTGAAAGAATTGGCCGCGTGAAAGCTCTGGCAACGCCAGATGTCACCGCAAATCAAGTGCACGGCTTAGTGCATGAATACGTGCTGCCCAAGAGCACCGTATTCACTGATGAATATTCAATCTATAACGGTCTAGGCGCTCGCGTGAATGAGCACAAGCGCATCAATCACAGCAGCAAGGTTTATGTGATGGGAGACGTTCACACGAACACGATTGAAGGTTTTTGGTCGCTAGTGAAGCGCGGGATCGGTGCGTGTATCATCAGGTCAGTCAAAAATATTTACAAAGCTATTTGGATGAGTATTCGTTCAGGTACAACCGGAGGGATAACGGGAACTTGATTTTTACTTCGTTTTTGAAGCGCGTTTCCGAATTGGCTGTGACGCCCGTCTCAAGAGATCGTGGAATGACGCCCGTGATACCGGAGCCATTTTAGCCGCGACCTCTTTGGATGGCATCAAACGCTTATTCGCGTCGGGTTGATCGCTGCTGCCTTGCCGGGTCATGAGCGATTGTCCCCTCTCTAGGGGTAGTGTATCATCGCTAGCCCGGAAGGGGAAATATGGATTGCCAGCAATTAAAATCATCTATTACGGATTGGTTCGGTTCCGAGATCGAATGCCATGTGCACGATTCTGGGGTGCTGACTGCCGTCCTGCCCATATTTCAACCGAATGGCGATGCTATAGAGGTTGGCGTTCAATCTCTTGATCAAACAACCTGGAAAATTTCTGATTTGGGAATCACTCACCACACTCTGTATTTGGGTGGCGTGGATGTGTCCGATGAAGAATCCGAAAGAACCGATGAGTTCAAAGAAATAGTCAATGATTTCGGCGTTTCTGATGACGGCAGCGAGTTAACACTTGTTGCTTCTGGACACTTGGGCGAGCACGTTTTCGACTTCGTTTCAGCCATTCAAAATGCCCTAGCCTTGCAATTAACGGTGAAACGTCAGTTGCCAGCGAGAGACTTTGCTAGCATCGTTGCTAAGTATCTGGGCGAGAATCAAGCGAGGTTTTTCGTTCCCAACGAACCAACAGCAGGGAAAACTGGCAAATGGCGCTTCAACTTTTCTTTCAGAAACGGTACTGAAACGCTAGTCAAGACAATGACAACGACGACCCCAGCAGGAGCGATGCTGGTATCAAAGCAGGGCGTTTTTGAGATGCGTGATGTTCGCGAGGTACGTCCAAAAGAAAAATTCGTGACCGTCATTGATGACGAAGGAGATAGGGAAGCCTTTTGGAAACAAAGGGTGACACGCGTTTTTGCGGGATACGACATCCCTGTCATACGGTGGGCCACCGAACGGGCAGAGCTGCTCATGCTTGCGCAAGGCTAACTGAACATTACCGTTTGATACTCCGTGGGTAGCGTGATATTGGCCTCGACCAAAAAGTCCATCAGGGATTTGTTGCAGTCCCTGTCATCAATGGGAGGGCTTGGCTTATACGCAAAGCGAGGAATCTTCGTCCCGTGAAACTTATGCTTATGTGGCCCGCGCACACTGCCAGATTTAACGTTTCTATGGCGTTTACTCATGTCATAACTGCGAATGCAGTGATTGCCCAACGTCAAATTAAATCCCCATCGAATCTCTGGCACGAAATCGTTTCGACACCAATGGCCCGTTAAGTCCAAGACAATATTTTCTGAATCGCATAGCACCTTGGCCTGAAAAATGAACGTCCTCGAATCTTTTGCGCGCCATTCAATCCCGGACGCCATCAACTTCGGAGCCGCGAAAATCGCCTCGCACATTTCGACCGTAAACTCTCTCGGCATGCGTCAAACATGATAGCCCATGGTCATACGTGAACTCAAGGGATAATTACCATCGCTATTTTCGCGCACGGGGTGGGTGAATGTCTGTGATGCGGAACACGGCGAATTTGTGATGAAAAAAAGCTGTTAGCTTTGGGCCGCGAGCTATGAGCAGCCAGATAAGAGGGAATGGTCCGTGGAATCCCACCTTTCGAAAGGCGCGAAAGGTGGGGCACCTGTGATGTTTCAAGACGTTGTCCATTCGATCGGGACCAGAGAAGCTGATTGTGACGAGCAATCCAGTTTCCGAGGTCAGACCGAATGGACATCCATCAGAATGCCCGACTCAC
>Ga0182030_10000886_pt1 | contig 59344 bp, 49 predicted proteins | sample 812S3MmetaG_FD_121299 | JGI IMG/M metagenome (GOLD analysis project Ga0182030, IMG submission 121299) | Permafrost microbial communities from Stordalen Mire, Sweden - 812S3M metaG (Illumina Assembly) | ecosystem: Environmental > Terrestrial > Soil > Wetlands > Permafrost | place: Sweden... | reverse complement strand
GCCTCAATCTTGAACTCCATCGTGTACCGGCGGCTCGGTACTGTCGGTTTCCTGTGTCCCATGGCTATCTCCGTACCTCATCAGATTATAAACTCTGATGTACGTGGAGACCGGGCAAGGTCATCCCCTTCACTCCTGCTTCCAGGTTGCTGACCGCTAGACCAGCGTCTCGAGCCTCGACATTGCCACCAATGGCTACGCAGACGCAGCGACTGCGCGCCTCAGTCGGCGCAGTGGCACATCGCAGTACCAAAATCAGGCGAACCCACGAGTTGTGCCGAAACCTTATCGAGCGCAGTGTTCAGGACTTCTCGATAGTCCTCAATGCTTCCCACGTAACCGTAATTGCCGGCATCACCTTGATACGAGGCATGCCAGCAGGACTTGCCCATCGGTGACTGCAATGCGGCAGCAATTGTGATCCGGGCCTCGTAGCCCGAGCGATGATAGATATTTTCTGAAGTTTTCAGTGCTTGCAACTCGAGCACCAGCGTTGGGCCGACGCTCCCTGTCTTGATATGACTCTGGTCTAAGTAGGATTCTATGCCGCCCTGTGCCCAAGCCACTGGGTCGGTGCCCGCGGTAACATCAGCCTTCAGGGGCTTGCTTTCCAGATAGCGGATGCCGAGCAGTGAATCCGAACGCTTGTCAATCACCTGAACTTGCCCAAGATATGGGCAGGATAAGCTGATGAGCGCTGTTGCACTATCCGGTGTCGTCTTATAGAGCAGCGGAACTGACAACGGCTCAACAGTGCTGATCGCTGCACAGCCTGCGGCCGCAAGCGCCAGTGTCGCCATCAGCGACGATCGAACCCAAACGAAGTTGTGCATCACACGGCCTCCATGCCAACAAGTTACGGGCAACCCTAGCGCACGCGGATCCAGTGCGATACCGTCTGCATTTTAGTATCAGGCCGGCATATTACCCGGCTTGCATGACCTTGTGCTGGCTTACCTCGCCGCCGTCACTCGCCTTAAGGGTGCGAAAGACCACGCTCGAGAGCATCGTGAATACGCCGAGCGCAATGAATGCCAGGTGAATACCATGAATCATCTCGGACGGATTGGTCCGGAAGCGGTCCGGCACAAAAAATGCCGTGGTCAGACCCGCGGCCGCCACGCCAAAGCTGATCGACATCTGCTGCATCGTGCTGGCGATCGAGCTGGCGCTACTGCTCTGCGCGTCGCTGATATCGGCATAGACCAAAGTATTCATACTGGTGTATTGCAATGAACTTAAGGCGCCGTAAGCAAACGCCTGGAGCACGATGAGCCACACCGGGGTCTTCAGACCTACGGTAGCGAAGGCAATCAGCAATAGGCCTAAGGCCATCGTGTTGGCCACCAGTACAGCGCGGTAACCAATGCGCGTAAGTATGCGCGGTAACAGAAACTTGCAGGACATGGCCGCCGCCGCCTGCGGCATGATCAGAAGGCCCGACTGGATCGCGCTGTAGCCCAGGCCAACCTGGTACAGGAGGGGCAGCAAGAACGGCACGCCACCGATGCCAATGCGGGTTGCAAAGCTTCCACTGACTGCGGCGCTGAAAGTGCGAATCTTGAACAACGCCATCTGCAGCAACGGAAACTCCGTGCGCGAGGCGTGTAGAGCGTAGCCGCCAATCAGCGCCAGTGACAGGGTCAATAACCCAAGGATCTCGCGTGCACTTAACAGGTGCTCGCCGAAGATCTCAAGCACGTAGGAGAGCAGCGCTACGCCCGAGCCGAACAAAATCAGTCCCTCGACATCCAGCGGCGGCGTCTTGTCCTCTTTGTAATTGGGCAGGTGCCGGTAGACCATCCACAGCCCGATCAAGCCGATGGGAACGTTGACGAAGAAAATGAGGCGCCAATGTAAATAAGCCACGATCAACCCGCCGGCGATCGGGCCGAGCATCGGCCCCACCAGCGCTGGTATGCTGACGAAACTCATCATCCGGACCAGCTGGGATTTTGGATAGGTGCGAACTAGCGTGAGGCGTCCTACCGGCACCATCATGGCACCGCCGCAGCCCTGCAGAACACGGCATGCGACCAGCAGGTGAATATCGCTGGAGAGGCCACAGAGGATCGAACCGAGCGTAAAGATACCGATGGCCGAGGCAAAGACCCGCCGTGTACCGAAGTGATCAGCCATCCAGCCACTGATCGGTATGAACACCGCCAAGCTCAAGGTGTAGCTGGCCAGCACCGCCTTCATGCTGAGCGGCGCTACCTTCAACGCGGTCGAGATGGTCGGCACCGCTGTATTGAGAATCGTGGTGTCAAGCGACTCGAGGAAAAATGCCACCGCAACCAGCCACGGCAGCAATCGCTTAGCCGTCTCTGATGCGGCGGTCATCTGGCCTGCGGAGACGCTCGCGCGATCGGCGCTCATATCAAGCGGCCCAGCCCACCATGCCGCATCGGCAGGAGAGACTGTGATGTGAGCGAAAGACTGTAGGCAAATTCACTCCCGGAACAATCGCGTCGACTCGCGAATGGCGAGTGTCGGCGCTGATACTGTTGACTGCGGTGTGCGCCCTGCAATCATATCGATGATCGCCTCAGCTGCGCATCCTCCAACTTCGTTGATCGAGCGATGCACACTCGTCAGTGGTGGGATGGAAAACGCGGCCCCTGGCAAATCATCAAAGCCCAGCAGCGACACGTCACGCGGGACACGCACAGCCCGGCGGTGCAAGGCCAGCAGTGCGCCGAAGGCAGTCTGATCGTTGGCGGCGAAGATCGCGCTGAACGGCACTTTAGAATCGAGCAGCTTGATTGCGGCCGCGTAGCCGCCGGCGCTGGTGTAATCGCCCGCCACCAGCAGCCGCTTGTTGAATGGAATCTTGCCCGCCGCCAGCCCCGCCTTATAACCGGCCAGTCGCTGCAGCGCGTCCGGATGCGTCGCCGAGCCGGCGATGAAGGCAATGCGTCTATGGCCTTGCCCGATGAGGAACTCGGTGGCAAGCCGGGCCGCAGCCGTATGATCGGTGTCGAGGCAAAAAATCGCCCCCGCGGCCACCTGCCGCCCGGTCAATACCAGCGGCACGCTTCGGGACAGGCGCATGAGCTCGTTCGCCGGCAGACAGCTGTTGAGCAGAATGATTCCTTCCACGCGCCGTGCCAGCAGGTCTGCAATACACTTCCGCTCGTCGGCTTCGCGCTGATGCCCACTTACGAAAAGCGGAGAGTAGTGACTTCGCACGAGCCCGCACTCGATCGCCAGCAGCGCTTCGCCATAAAACGGGCTGTCAAGAGCCTGCGTGACAACACCGACGGTCATCGACTTGCCGCGCGCCAGGGCGCGGGCCACGGGATCAGGCAGGAACTGGAGTTTCGCGATTGCTGCTTCTACAGCGCGGACCTTGGAGTCTTTGACGCGCGCCGTCTTGTTGAGAATTCGCGAGACAGTACTGGGCGAGACGCCAGCCTCGTGCGCCACCATGTCCAGCGTCACGGCACCAGGTACCGACTGCGGCTGACGCGCGTTTGCAGGCTGAGCAGATCTTGCCATGATCTTTGCTTCTCCACACCGCGCGGCCTGGACTCTGGGCCGCGCTCGTGCGAAGGCTGGTAAGCGCTACGCCCAGCAGGCATCTCAACGAGTGCGTCACTGCTGGATGCCGCGATTCCGCGCCCGCGATCAGACACTATTAGCTTAGGGAATGAATTCCCACAGGTCGTTCAGATCGAACACTTCTCCGGCCACATCGAGGCCGTAGCCGCCGAACAACCACAGATTCCCGTGCGCATCGATCCACGGCACGGCGCCGTAGCGAGCTCCGGGAGAGGTTCCGATGCTATCGGTGCCCAGCGTGCCATAGATTCCTTCCGCATTAGCGAAGGCAGATCCGTTCTCCCAGGTCCACAGCCCCGTGCTTGGCGAGAATTTCCACAAATCGTTGAGACCGCCTGGTGTGGTGCTCGAATCCATGCCATAGCCGCCGAACAAATGCAGGTTTCCGCTGGAATCAGTCCAACCGCTCGGGCTATAACGTGCGCCTGGCACGTTGCCGGGCGCCGGTGCGCCCTCCGAGCCGTAGACGCCGCCGGCCCCGACCGTCTTGGAACCGGTAATGAAATTCCACTGCCCGGTCGCGGGCAGATATTCCCATAGATCGTTGAGCTCGCTAGCTGTCGCGCCGGTGGCGAAGCCAAAGCCGCCGAACAACCACATGTTCCCGGCAGGATCGGTCCAGGACACAGCGTCGTAGCGCGCACCCGGCACGTTGCTGCTTGTGCCCGCGGCGCCATAACTGCCTAGCGCGCCAATGGTGTTGGCCCCGCCTTCCCAGATCCAGCCGGATCCTGGCACGTACTTCCACAGATCGTTCAGAGCGCCTAAGGCCGCCTGGGAATCGTACCCACGACCACCCATCAGCCAGAAATTGCCACTGGCATCCACCCACGAGACCCCGAAGGCACGGCCGCCAGGCAAGCTGTGAGCTGACGCAGTGCCTGGAGTAGCCGGATAACTGGCGCTGTTAGCGCTAGCGGTGCTGGGGCCCCCAACCCAGCTCCAGCCGGTGCCGGGAACGTATTCCCACAGATCATTGAGATACTGATCGGCATTGTTGGTGCTTGAATCCAGCCCCCGCCCACCGAACATCCAGAAATTGCCGGACTTATCGTTCCAATAAATTGCCCCGGCGCGCGCGCCAGGCCAGTTAGCAGGATTTGCGCCCTGAGCAACGTAAGTGCCTGCAGCTCCGTTGGTCGAGGAGCCGCCAGCAATGCGCTGCCAGCCTGCGCTCAGCCACCCGGTTCCCGGGGTGTATTCCCAAAGATCGTTCAGATAGCCATATTTGCCACTGGAATCGACACCCTCGCCGCCGAAGAGCCAGAAATGCCCCGAGCTGTCGGTCCACGCAGCCGCGCTGTCACGCGCACTGGGCGTGCCACTGCCCGCGCCACTCTGAGTCTGCGGATAGTCGCCCGGTGAGTTGCCTTCCGTAGAACCGCTCTGCCAGACCCACGCTGACAAGCACGTGATGACCACCGTGCCAATGTTGTAGGTAGATACCGTGCCTGTGGCGCTGCCCGTAAGGATCTGACAGGTCTGGCCCGAGGGCTGCTGGTGGATTGCGACGCTAAAAGTGGCACCTGTATCCAACGCCGTAGGGAACGTGAATGACGTGGCCCCCGGCGCCACGTCGACCACATCGGACCCATTGGTCAGCACCATACCGGGGCTGGTGAGCCCACTGATCGATCCGCCAAGGGAGTACACGGTAGTTCCGGCCGCCGGAGCGTTGGTGTGGTGGCTACAGGCACTGATGACCCCGATAGCGGCCGCCACAACCCCTATGCGAATCAAGGCCGTAACACTCGCCCGCGGCTTGTGGCCCACAGCATTCTTCAATGGCTCGTCCTCATCCAGGCAATATTGCAACGGTCGATGCGGCACAACAGCGCGCCGCGACCTGCTCCGTCCGAAGCCGGTTAATCTACCATCGTTATCGACAGAAATTCAGGTTTTTCAGGAGTATAGGAGACCTGTCAACGTCGCTGCACAAGACACGTTAATCACTGTGTCGCATTCTCTCTCCGGTTCGCTCTCGCCCGTAGCCTCTCTATAAATCATCGACAGCTGCTCCTTCAGAGCCGCGCGAGCCGCGCGGGTTCCCTTGGCGGTCTTAATATAGTGGCCGCCGGGATGCGGAGGTCAGGGGCCGGCGCGCGATAGGCCCTGCATCCCCTGGCTGACTCCGCAGATCGGCAAGGTGCCCTGGGCTAGCCGCGCTCGCGGAACTTCTAATGAGCAGCGTTGCGCATTGCGGCTGACCCCGCGCCGCGTCCACGGACCAGCGCAGCGGCCGCCTGCCGGGCCCGCTCGATGGCCGCACGACGGTAATTCCACATCGGATCTGGCGGCGGCGGCGCAATGACCATAGTGGCGTTGGCCTCGAAAAGCAGGATCGAGCCGTCTGCGCGCAGTCCAAAGTCAATGCCGGCGTAGTCCAGCCCCAGTACTACGCCGATGCGCAGCAGCGCCCCGATCGCGCGCGCGCCCAGTGCTGCTGGCATGTCCTCCAGGAATCGCTGCTCTTCATTACGGAAGGCCTGATCCGTAGCCATTGCGGCACTGAAGTAATGCACCTTCCAGTCTTTGGAAATTGCCAGATGTAGCGGATAGAGTTCACCGCCGATGATCATCACGCGGTACTTGCGCGTCATGCCGTCCGCACCGCGCGCGTGCAGGAATTCCATGATCAGCAATTCATCGCCCGGAAGCGCCTCGGCCGAGGACAGCAGATCCTTACTGTCGCGCACCAGGATGAAATGACTACCCATATGAAAACCCGGTGAGCGGATCAAAGCCGGGAACTGCGTGGCGGAGCCTGCTGCGAACGCGGCTAACTGCAACCGGCCCACACGCCAGGTCGCAGCCGACACAACACCTTCAAGCGCTCCCAAGCGCCGCGCATTAGCTGCCCGGCCGCTCTTGAGCACCTGCGCCGGCGCATTGATGATCGGAGCGCTCGAGCAACGCAGGACCTGCTGCGCTGCGTGCAAGCTGTCTGTACAAAGGTCCGCATCCCCGATGGCATTAAAGACTACGTCATGAGGCGGCAAAGCTTGCGTGGCGTCGTAATGCTCCACATAGAGCACCCACATCTCGAAGATCCGACTATCCAGAAATTCCCGCGTAGAGACGTTGCCATAGCCGGTGGACACCAGCAGTAGCACGCGCACCGCGTTGCCCCGGCCCCGGAAAGGCATCAACACCAGGGCGTTTCCGGCGAATCCCTTCTGATAGTGCGCGGCCGCGGCCGCGTGCTCCCCCGCCTCGCTGAGCAACCGGCCCAAACCCTGATGCGCCGGGTAGAAGTTCGCGTCCAGGCGCAGTGCGGTTTCGAAGTGCAGTCGGGCGCTAGCACTTTCATTGGCCTGGAACTCAAGGTTGCCCAGATCCACCAGCGCCGCCGGATCGTCAGGATAACAGTGCACGGCTTGTTGAAAGGCGGTGCGCGCCGCCGAGCGATGACCAGTGGCAAGCGCAAGGGCTCCCAGTTCGCTCAGCGTCCTTGACTCGCACGGATCAAGCTTCAGGACCTCGAGATAAGCGGCCTTGGCAGCTTCATCATCGCCGGCAGAGTAGCAATTGCGCGCGAAGGCCAGGAGTTGCTCAAGTGTGTGCATCGCGCAAAGATAGGCCAACGCTGCACCTGGAGCAATTCTGCTCGCAGGCAGGCGCGTTCCGCGAGCGACAAACTTCAGTGCGGACTGTCCAACCGCAAACAGCGCGCCAAACGATCCCTCGCGATGATGCCGCGTACCGAGGTGAGCGTCGCGCTTTCGCGTTGCAGCACCACGAGATAGCTGACGCCGGCCCCTTCGAAAACCTCAACCAGATCGCGCACGCTCGAGTTCTGTACGGTTTCCCATTCAATCGCGGGCGCATCGGCCACCGGCGTCATGACATCAGCTGTGCGCAGACTGGTTCTCAAAGCATAGTCGCCTTGCTCTTGCCCGGCACTGGCATCGATGTGCGCTGCGGAGATAAGTCCCAGCACGACCCAATCCCGCGCCACCAGACAGGTGCGCACCCCAAGTCTATACATCTCATCAAGGGCGCTCTGCGCCGGGCAGTCCTCGCTCACCGTCAGCGGTGGCTCTTCCTCAAAATCGATGATTGCGCGCTCTGCCGCATCTTGCAGGTTCAGATATCGCGGCGCAGAGCGCAGCCGCAGCGAGCTGATGCCCATCCCGTGGGATCGATTTGCGCGAAGCGAGAAATGAGTCATGAAGCCTCCAGCTGGTGCAATGCCAAGATTCCCAAGACAGCGTTGCCAAGTAAATGGCTGAAACCGAGAGTCGCCTTACTGATCCGCTCTGTCACCGCCACGCTGTCAAATCAAGATGCGCCGGGCGATCGAGCAAGCAGGAGCGATCAGAACCTAGCAACTAGGAAACGATTTTTGGTGGTGAGTTCCCGCGGCACATGAACATTTCTTTAAGATTTTTATTTCTGACTGCGCTTCGCGACATAAACATCAATGCGCGGCCCTCACACTTAATTAGGGCCCGCATCGACAGACGCCTCAGCCGGCACCCCGCTCGTGACCCGCACTGTCGAATGCAACGCATTAATTGGCACTTCGACTAAGCAAATGAATCTCCACGATTCTTAACAGGTGCGCCGCCGCAAATCGTCAACGCGCAACTGCTCGTCGCGTTGATTGCTACGAGCTGGCTGCAACAGTGTGGTTGCGCAGCCCGCCGGGGCCCGCGTCCCGGTGATCCCCCTCCACTGCATAGGAAACGTATTATGAACAAGATGCGATTGATAATCCCCGCTGCGATCGTGGCTGCGAGCTTTGCCACGCTCTCACTGGCACAGAGCACCTCCGCTGCCACAGTGACACAGGGCCCGCAGCACAGCGGCCACTTCCGCCATCGGGCACCATTCGCGCACTTGCTGCGTAAACTGAATTTATCTGCGCAGCAGAAGAGCGAAATGCATGCCCTCGTAGCACAGAGCCGATCCGAGCGCTCGGAGTTGATGAAGTCGGCACATGCCAATCACGCGGCACTCGAGTCGACCTCCCCCACCGATGCAAGCTACGCAGCGCTGGTGGCGACCGCTCAAGCGAATGCTTCGGCTGCAGTACAGGCACGGGCCGAACTCTGGTCCCGGATCTACGACGTGCTGACAACCGACCAGAAAGGTCAAATCCCAGGCATCGTGGCTGCTGAACAGGCGCGCCGCGCGCAATGGCAGGCGCAGCACAGCAGCAATTCCTGAGCACACCAACTGCAGCCGGCGCTGGATACGCCTTGCGCAGAGTCCCGACCCGCGCCGAAGCGAAACTGTCCGACAGCTTTCGCGCGGGTCGGTCCCAATCCGCCGCAATATTTTCCACCAAGCCGCTGGTTCGTTGGCCACTTGGCATTCACGGACTACGCGGATTTGCGTCCGAGGCGTGGACCACCCGTGGGGTTGGCAACACCCGCTCCGGCCGCCCGGACACAAACTTCCGCGATCGCGCGAATGAGCTGCCGACTGTGCGCGGGTTTAGCTGAAGAGGCGACGGGGCGCACCAACGCCTCGGTAAATGCGCCAACGATGCAGGCGGCGCTGAGATCAATGGATTGGCGCGGAAACTCGCCCGAGCGCACCCCTTGGCGCAGGATCTCGCGAAACAGATCACTGAATTGCCTGCGGCAGAGGATGCGCGCCGCCTCTACTTCGGTGTCCGTCGGCTCGATGATAAAGGCATAGGCCAGGTGCGGACCCTTGAGGGCGCGAGAGGCAAACGATTCCACTGCAGCTCGCAGCCGCGTTGTCGCCGATCCGGGACCGTCAATAATGCCGCGCAGAATCTGCACCTCACGGCTGACCGCTTCGGTTAGCAATTCGACAAACAGGTCGGCCTTCGAAGGAAAATAGCGGTAGATCGCCCCTATCGAAAGCCCCACCTCGTCTGCCACAGCAGCGATCGATGCCTCGCGGAAGCCACCCCGGGCAATTAAGTGGCGTGCCGCCAGCAGAATTCGGTTCCTATTATCGGCCAGGCGCTCCTGCATAAGCGACGTGCGTCGATAAACCATGCTCTGAATCTTCCTTTTCTAAGTGAATTATGATTCACTTCTTCGTGGGGCAAGGTACCGTGGGTTGGCGCGTTTGTAAACTGCCGGCTACCGGTCAGTCCTTGATCTGGCGCCCTAGGCACGAGTACCGGTACTGGGAATGGCAGAGGCGATTACCGACATGCTATCGACCCTCAATTTCGACCTGGGAGACGACATCGAACAGCTGCGTAATCTCACGCGGCAGTTTGCTGAGCGAGAGATCGCGCCTCTCGCCGCCATCGCTGATCGGGACAACAGCTTCCCGAGCAGCTTGTGGCTCAAGTTGGGGGAACTGGGCCTGCTGGGCATGACTGTGGAGGAGCGCTACGGCGGCGCGAATCTCGGCTACCTGGCGCATGTGGTAGCGATGGAGGAGATTTCCCGCTGCTGCGCTGCTATCGGGCTAAGCTACGGAGCGCATTCGAATCTGTGCGTCAATCAAATCAGCCGCCACGGCACCGAGTCACAAAAGCAGCGCTACCTGCCGCCGCTGGTCCGGGGCGAGCACGTGGGCGCGCTGGCCATGTCCGAGCCCGGCGCCGGATCCGACATCGTGTCGATGCGATTGCGCGCCGAGCGGGTCGGGAACGAGTACGTGCTGAACGGGACCAAGATGTGGATCACCAATGGCCCGGATGCCGCCACCCTGGTGGTTTATGGGAAGACTGATCCAGCCGGCGGCTCGCGCGGCATCACAGCGTTCATAATCGAGCGCTCATTTAAGGGATTCTCGACGGCGCAGAAGCTCGACAAGCTCGGGATGCGTGGTTCCAACACCGGCGAGCTGGTATTCGAGAACTGCCATGTACCGGCCGAGAACGTGCTGGGCCAAGAGGGCGCGGGCGTTAAGGTGCTGATGTCCGGGCTTGATTTCGAGCGCCTGGTGCTTGCCGGCGGACCGCTTGGCATCATGGGCGCCTGCCTTGATTTGGTGCTGCCCTACGTCCGTGAGCGGCGGCAGTTTGGCGTCCGAATTGGCGAGTTCCAGCTGATGCAGGGCAAGCTCGCGGACATGTATGCCGGCTATAACGCCTGCCGGGCCTACGTCTATGCCGTCGCGCGGGCCTGCGATCGTGGCGAGAAGGTGCGTAAGGACGCGGCAGGTGCGATCCTGTATGCGGCCGAGAAGGCGACCTGGATGGCCGGCCAGGCAATACAGGCGCTGGGAGGCAACGGCTATATCAACGAGTATCCGGCTGGCCGCCTGTGGCGTGATGCCAAGTTGTATGAAATTGGTGCCGGGACTTCGGAGATCCGTCGCATGCTGATCGGGCGGGAACTGGTCAACGAGGGCATGGAATGAGCGTCATACGCTCGCAGATTCGCACCGACTCCGAGGAGTTTCGTACCAATGAGGCGCTGATGCGCCGACTGGTGGATTCCCTTCGCGAAATTACGGCCAAGACAGCGTTGGGCGGACCTGAGAGCTCCCGCAGCAAACACCAGGCTCGTGGCAAACTCCTGGTGCGGGATCGGATTGATGCGCTGGTCGACCCAGCCTCGCCATTTCTGGAACTTTCATCTCTTGCCGCGTACGGCCTGTATCGAAATGAAGTGCCCAGCGCCGGCATGGTCACAGGTATCGGTCGCATCAGCGGTCGCGAATGTATGATCGTGGCCAACGACGCGACCGTTCGCGGTGGCACTTACTATCCAATCACGGTCAAGAAGCATCTGCGCGCTCAGGAAATTGCGCTGGATAATCACCTCCCGTGCGTTTACCTCGTGGATTCGGGCGGCGCATTTCTGCCGCTGCAGGATGAGGTATTTCCGGACAAGGAGCACTTCGGCCGCATCTTCTTCAATCAGGCCAATCTCTCTGCCCAAAATATCCCGCAGGTTGCCTGCGTCATGGGTTCATGCACCGCGGGTGGCGCCTATGTGCCCGCCATGAGCGATGAAGCGGTTATCGTCAAGAATCAGGGGACAATCTTTCTGGGTGGACCACCGCTGGTCAAAGCCGCCACGGGTGAGATAGTCAGTGCCGAGGATTTGGGCGGCGCAGATGTGCACACCCGCATATCGGGTGTCGCTGATCACCTGGCGGAGGACGATTATCACGCACTCGCACTGGTGCGGCAGATCGTCGCCAACCTCAACCGCGTTAAGTCCGTATCGGCGGACGTGCGCACGCCGGAAGAGCCGCTGTGCGATCCGGAAGAGCTGTATGGGGTCATCCCTGCCGACACCCGCAGGCCCTATGACGTTCGCGAGGTCATCGCGCGCCTAACAGACGGCTCGAGACTGGATGAATTCAAGACACGCTACGGCAGCACGCTCGTCACGGGCTTTGCACATATCCACGGCTACCCCGTCGGCATAGTCGCCAATAACGGCATCCTTTTCAGCGAATCGGCACAGAAAGGTACGCATTTCATCGAACTGTGCGCCACTCGCCAGATTCCACTGCTGTTCCTGCAGAATATTTCGGGCTTTATGGTTGGTCGCAAGTATGAAAGCGGCGGGATCGCCAAAGACGGCGCCAAGATGGTTACGGCCGTCGCTACGGCCCGCGTTCCGAAACTCACGGTCCTGATCGGTGGCTCATTCGGCGCCGGTAACTACGGCATGTGCGGGCGCGCCTACAGTCCGCGGTTTCTGTGGTCATGGCCTAACTCGCGCATTAGCGTCATGGGTGGTGAGCAGGCTGCCCGAGTGCTGGCTACAGTCCGTCGCGAGGCGCTGGAAGCCCAGGGGAAATCCTGGAGTGCCGATGAGGAGACTGCCTTCATGGAGCCAACCCGAAGACAGTTCGAGGCGCAAAGCGATCCGTACTACGCCACTGCCCGCCTTTGGGATGATGGGATTATCGATCCGGCGCAGACACGTGCCGCGCTTGCGCTCGGCCTGTCGGCAGCGCTCAATGCACCGCCTGCTGCGACCCGATTTGGTATCTTTCGGATGTAACCCCTGTGAGCGATACTCCAATCGAAGTGGTGCGACAAGGACGCGTAGCAACCGTGTGGCTTAACCGGCCCGAGGTACACAACGCGTTTGACGAACATCTGATCGCGTCGCTGATAAGCGCATTGCACCAGATCGATTCAGACCCCAGTGTACGGGTCCTGGTGCTCGCTGGCCGCGGCAAGAGCTTTTGCGCCGGTGGTGATCTGGCTTGGATGCGGCGGATGGCCAGTTACTCGCATGCTGAAAACCTGCAGGATGCGGGCGCACTGGCCAAGATGTACCGGACTCTGGCGCAGCTGTCCAAGCCCAGTATCGCGCGGGTCCATGGCGCGGCCCTGGGCGGAGGTGCCGGGCTCGTGGCTGCCTGTGATATGGCATTGGCCACACCCTTGGCAAGTTTTGGCACCACCGAAGTCCGCATGGGATTGATTCCGGCAACTATCAGCCCGTACGTCATAGCCGCGATAGGGGCTCGGGCCGCGCACCGTTACTTCCTGACCGGCGAACGGTTTGACGGCGAATGCGCTCTGCGCCTGGGATTGGTTAATGAAATCTGCCCACCCGAGGCACTTGATACCCGACTCAACGAACTGAGCGAGGCACTGCTAGCCGGCGGCCCGGCGGCACAGGCGGCCTGCAAGCGGCTGATTGCCGATATTGGCGGTCAGCCCGTGAACGCTCAGCTAATTGCAGATACCTCCGCCCGGATCGCCCAGACGCGCGCGGGCGCCGAAGCGCGCGAGGGTATCCAAGCGTTCTTCGAGAAGCGCAGGCCCGCCTGGAACCCCTGATGTTTCCGAAGATCTTAATTGCTAATCGCGGCGAAATCGCCTGCCGAATTATTCGGACCTGCCGGCGCCTCGGCATCCAGACGATTGCGATCTTTTCCGAAGCCGATGCTGCCGCTCGCCACGTGCGCGAGGCCAATGAGGCCTACTGTGTTGGACCAGCCGCCGCCCGGGACAGCTACCTGCGCGCGGAAGCTATTGTAGACCTGGCCGTGGCGCACGGTGCCACGGCCATCCATCCAGGCTATGGGTTTCTCTCCGAGAATGAGGCATTTGCACAAGCGTGCGCGCAGGCGCAGGTCACCTTCATTGGTCCGCCGATCGGTGCGCTGCGCGCCATGGGTTCAAAGTCTGCCGCAAAGGCCCTGATGTCACGGGCCGGGGTGCCGTTAGTTCCAGGTTACCACGGCGATGACCAGGATCCGGCCGCGCTGCAGCGCGAAGCCGATGCCATTGGCTATCCGCTCCTGATCAAACCCACCGCTGGCGGCGGGGGCAAGGGCATGCGGGTGGTTGAGCGCAGCGCGGATTTCACGACCGCCGTTGCCTTTTGCCAGCGCGCGGGACTGGCAAGCTTTGGCGATGCCCGCATCTTGCTTGAAAAATATCTCGAGCGCGCCCGTCACCTCGAGATCCAGGTTTTTGGCGACAGCCATGGCCAGATCATCAGCCTGTTCGAGCGCGATTGCTCGGCGCAGCGCCGCCATCAGAAGGTGATCGAAGAGGCTCCGGCTCCGCACCTTTCCGACGAGCAGCGCGAGTCCATGAGTCACGCGGCCTGTGATGCGGCGCGCGCGGTCGCCTACGTGGGCGCTGGCACGGTTGAGTTCATTGCCGATGCCTACGGCGCGTTCTACTTCATGGAAATGAATACGCGCCTGCAGGTGGAGCATCCGGTCACAGAGATGATAACCGGTCTTGACCTGGTCGAATGGCAGCTGCGCATAGCCGCCGGCGAGCGATTACCCCGGGGCCAGTCTGAGATCCGCTGCCGCGGCCATGCGATCGAGGCCCGTATCTACGCCGAAGAGCCCGAAAAGGGCTTCCTGCCTTCCACTGGCCGGCTGCTGCTATTTCGCACGCCATTGATCTCGGAGCATGTGCGTATTGATGCAGGTGTCGAACAGGGGGACTGGGTGACACCCCATTACGATCCCATGCTTGCCAAACTGATCGTGTGGGACGAGACCCGAGAAAGCGCCATGCAACGCATGCTGCAGGCGTTGGCCGAGTTTCACATCGTGGGCGTCGGCAACAACATCGCATTCCTGGCACGCCTGATCAAGCACCCGGCTTTCCAGCAGGGGACGGTCGATACGACGCTTATTGAACGTGACTCCGAAGCACTGCTGCTGATCGGTGCGCCTGCTGCACCCGACGTCTTTTTTGCCGCGGCCCTGTGGATCGTTAGCATCGAACAAGGGGGCGGGAGCACCGGAGATAAACGCTCGGGCGATGCGCATTCACCGTGGAGTCGCGCCGATGGCTGGCGTCTCAATGGGACGCTAACCCGCACGCTAGAGTTTCGCGATGGGGAGCGCAGCGTCTCAGTGCCGGTCCGGTACATTCCGGGCGGCTACCGACTCGATGAGCTTTCAGCCACTATCGAAGCACGGTCCGCCGACGCCCTGACGTTTACGGTCGGGAGCGAGCGGCTGACGGCCCACATTGTCCGCCTCAATGACGAGCTGCACATTTTCCTGCAGGGCCGCCACGCCCACATTGCGATACACAATAGGATGGCACTCTCGGAGCGGGAAGCAGATGCGCACGCAGGCCTGCTGGCGCCAATGCCCGGTACAATCATTGCACTCGCCGTCCCTGCGGGCACCGATGTCGAAAAAGGCACTCCGCTGCTCGTCATGGAGGCAATGAAAATGGAACACACGTTGCAGGCACCAGGACCGGGTCGAGTACTCGCGTTTCACTGCAAGGTCGGTGAGCAGGTTCGCGAGGGTGCCGAGCTCGTGAATTTCGAAGTTCGGGACTGAGCATGGCAGAAAACTTGCCGGCGAAGGTGCGGATCGTTGAAGTAGGCGCACGCGATGGCCTGCAAAACGAATCCGGCACTGTCAGTACCGAAATCAAGGTGCGGCTGATCTCCATGTTGACCGAGGCCGGACTTCGCCATATCGAGGCCACCGCCTTCGTCTCGCCGCGTTGGGTGCCGCAGATGGCAGATCACGAAGCCGTGCTGCGTGCCCTGCCCGCGCGCCCCGGAGTAGTCTATTCGGTGCTGACGCCTAACCTGCGCGGTTTCGAAGCTGCGGTTGCGGCCGGCGCCCGGGAAGTCGCGGTATTCACCGCGGCGTCGGAAGCCTTCTCACGGAGAAATATCAATTGCAGTATCGCCGAGAGCCTGCAGCGGTTCGAACCGATACTGCAGGCAGCACGGCCCCTGAACATCGCCGTGCGAGGGTACGTCTCATGCGTGGCCGGCTGCCCCTACCAGGGGGAGGTGAATCCCGAAGCGGTCGCGCAGGTCGCTAAATCGCTCTCGGACATGGGTTGTTACGAGATTTCGCTGGGCGACACCATTGGTGTGGGCACACCGGGACAGATCAAGAACATTGTCGAGGTCGTCTCCAGGCAGATCCCCATAAAATGCCTGGCAGCTCACTTTCACGACACATACGGCCAAGCGCTCGCCAACGTATTCGCTTCGCTCCAATCAGGGGTGACGGTCTTTGACAGTTCGGTTGCTGGACTGGGGGGTTGCCCCTACGCCGCGGGCGCCTCGGGCAATGTGGCCACCGAAGACTTGCTGTACATGCTTCATGGCCTTGATATTGCTACTGGTGTCGATCTCGCGCGGGTGGCCGCTGCCGGAACGTTCATCTGCCAGGCGTTGGGACGTAGTACCCGGTCTCGTGTGGCGCAGGCTCTTGCAGCAAAGAGCGCGCAGCCACGCTAAGCCTGTTTGAGATCGGCTCGATAAACGCGGCACGGGGAGCGGCTCAAACACGTCCGATTCAGTCAATTGCGCAGCGCGGATGGAGGCCAGTCGAGCCCGAACCTCCGGTAACTGCGGGGTGACAAATTCCTCGTAGCTCTTACCTCTAAATTACGTTGCCCCACAACGGACCGCAACGAACACTACATTGGTGCACTTTCCCTGTCATTTCAGTCACATTCAGTTCAGCCTGCGTGCTGTATGGTATGAGTGTTGCTTGGGATTACTCATTGATCCCGCTACCACCTAAGGATCATCAGCATGCAGCTACCGTCGCTGAAGTTCCTGCGAACTTTCCACATCGCCGCACGGCGCGGCAGCTTCAAGGCTGCAGCCGAGGAATTGCACATCACGGCCTCTGCCGTCAGTCACCAGATGAAGGAGCTCGAATCTCATCTGGGCGTGGATCTATTTGACCGCACTCATCGCACGCTGATACTGACTGCAGCGGGCGCGCCATTTTGCCAGCGCCTGGAAGCGATCTTTGCAAGTCTTGAATCGGCCACCGAACAGCTGCGGATGCACTTTGCGCGCGCGGTGGTGCGCCTCAATGCACCGCCTTTCTTCGCCAATGAGTTGTTGGTACCGCAACTGTCGGATTTCAGTGCGGCCCATCCTGATGTCGATATCCAGATTTCGACGCGGCAACCGGAACAGGAAGGCCATGCTGCCGATACTGATATTTCGGTGGCCGTGGGCGCAGGCCCGTGGCCACAACTGAGTGCCGCGCGGCTGTTTTCGCAGAGCTTTGTGCCCGCTTGCGCGCCACACCTGCTGAGCGAAATGGATCAGGACGCTCATCAGCCAAGCGAACGGCATGTCTTGATCACGCACAGCAAACGACCTGATTTATGGGATCGCTGGGCCGCAATGCACGGCATTGGGGCATTGCAGCCTAAGCAGTGGATTCGCTTTGATTCAATGGCCTCTGTGGTGGATGCGGCTGAGAGCGGTGTAGGAGTGGCGCTGGTTTCTGCACCAATATCGGCGCCGCGATTTGCGGCGGGCACTTTGGCGCGGTTATCCGAGCACGAACTGACCATCGGTGAAGACTACTACGTGCTGATTCGCCCGGAAGATGCGGTACGCCCTCCAGTGCGCGCTCTTGTGACCTGGCTCACAGAGCGCTTCGCCACCCTACAGCAGCTGCCGGTTTAAGTGAGGTCACTTTAGGTCAAAATTATATCGTTTGTGTTACGAACTGTTTGTTCATAAAGTGAAGTCGTCGAGCCCCCACTCGCAACGGAGTATCTGCACATGAACAAGCTTTCAATAACCCTGACCGCGGTAGCCGCCGCTCTTGCCACTGCCCCCGGCCTCGCGCTGGCCGCGCCGCCTAATCCACTTGCCGAACAATGCTTTAAGGCGTTCGAGGCTAAGCTGACCGAGAAATTCACGCCGGCACCGAAAGTGTTGGATACGCGTTTACTATCGTCGCCTTTCCTTTCAGGCCTCGAGCAGTCCGACGCGCTTCAGTACACCATGATCGCGACGAACCCGAGAAACCATGCCGAGGTTCTGAAGGCCAGTTGCGTCGTCAACAGCTCCGGTAACGTGGTCAGCCTGCGGGAAATCGCGCCCGGCTCGCTGTAACGAGCCATCTTGTGTGACCGCGACCCCTCCGGGTCGCGGTCACACAGTCGTCGAGCAAGGCCACGCGATGCCGTATGGCGTGCCGTACACGCTTGCCGGCGAACTCCCTGCGACCTTTGTCGGATTCGGCCAATGGCTCTTCCGGCTGCGCCCGGTGCTCTCCCGCCAGCCCAAGTACTCACATCTGTTTACGGTACTTTCACGCGGCGCGAAGTAGGCTCAGGTCGCGCCTGGGTACTTTGGGCTAAGCGAGCGCCGTGTTACAGCCTGATGACGGCGCTCCCCGAGGTGGCGGCGCCGAGGACAGCCGTTACCCCTTCAGGTAACATCCGGCCCTTTGCGGACCGGGTCAATTACCTATCGGCGCTGAGGGCACTCGGCCACCCGCGCCCGCCAGTTTTTGCCCTGATAACATGCAATCAAGCGGGCGGCACATGGCAACGGATAATCACAACAGTACTCCACGCGGGCGGGCCTTTGTGTGGGGCGGCACTCTACTCGGGCTGATCTTTGTTGCAGCTTTGCTGACTAACGGATTTGGCCTTTTCGGTCATCACCACTCCGATGAGACCCCCCCTCTGATGGTTCGACAGGGGGATAAGATTACCGTCCCCGAAAACTCACCCCTGCGCGAGCGACTCACTGTGAGCCCGGCGCAAACTGAGCTCGCCGGGAGTCGTCTTGAGCTGCCTGGAGTGGTCGAGTCTGACCCGGCGCGAACGGCGCAAGTGCTGCCACCGTTGGGCGGCCGGGTGCTCGAACTCAAAGTTGTCCTCGGAGAACGGGTCGCGCGCGGACAAATACTGGCACTGATTGATTCCCCGGATCTGGCCCAGGCTTACGATGACAATGATAAGGCTGCAGACGCCGAAGTACTGACCGCTAAGAACCTGCAGCGACAGGAGGGCCAGTTCAAGATTGGAGCGGCGTCCGAGGAAGAGCTGGATCAGGCGCGGAGCGACCACACCCAAGCCGTTGCTGAATATGAGCGCACTAGAGCACGCTTGAGCGCGATTGGCGCCTCGTTGGATGCCAAGGAGCACGCTCGGCAGCTCGCGGTGACCGCGCCGGTGTCGGGCAGCATCACCAGTCTATCGACAACGCGCGGAAGCCTGATCAACGATCCCACGCAGCCAATCATGGCGATCGCTGACCTGTCCACCGTCTGGGTGACGGCGCTTGTGCCCGAGAAAAACCTCGGCGCTGTCCACAAGGGGGAGGACGCTGATGTCACTCTGACCGCCTACCCGGATCAGACGCTAAAAGGAAAGGTACTCTTTATAAGCGATGTGCTTGAGCCTGACTCGCGCCGGAACAAGGTGCGGATAGCATTCGCGAATGCGCAGAACCTTCTCAAGCCCAACATGTTCGCAACCGTGACCCTGATAGGCAGCGCACAATCCCATGTGGTGCTGCCCACCTCAGCGCTACTGATGAACAACGACCGCACCAGTGTTTTCGTGGCCACCGCGCCCTGGACCTTCGAGCGTCGCACGGTCGCAACAGAGCTGGAAGAAGGTTCCACCGTCACGGTCACTGCGGGTGTGAGCGCCGGGGAGCAGGTCGTGGTCAAGGGCGGAATTCTACTCAATGATTGATAAGTTCGTCGCCTTCTGCCTGCACCGGCGGCTCGCAGTCATCGCCCTGGTTCTACTGGCAGTCGGATTTGGCATCTATGCCTGGGAGACACTCTCGGTCGAGGCCTATCCCGAATTGGGCGACGTCGCTGCCCAGGTCACCACCCAGGTTCCGGGCCTGGCCGCAGAGGAAGTGGAGCAGTTGATCACCGTGCCACTGGAGCGGCAGATCAATGGCACGCCAGGCCTGCTGCTGATGCGCTCCTCCAGTACCTTCGGCCTGTCACTGATCACGGTGTTGTTTCGAGATGGCTATGACGACTACTGGGTCCGGCAGCGTCTGCTCGAGCGCATCAGTCAGGCCGTGCTCCCCGCCAACGCGCAGCCTTCCCTGGATCCCGTCGCCGGCCCAGGCGGGGAAATCTACCGCTACACGCTCGAATCAGAGACTCGCAACCTCCAGGAGCTTTCGGAGATCCAGCGTTGGACCGTGATTCCGGCACTCAAGTCCGTTCCGGGCGTAGTCGATGATGGCAATTTCGGCGGCTTCACCACCGAATATCAGCTCGATCTTGATCCCAAGCAACTGCAGCATTTTGGGCTTGGCATCAGTGATGTAATCAATGCCATCAACAACAACAATACCAACGCCGGGGGCGGCCGTGTCTCGCGGGGTGATCAAAGCTACGTGATTCGTGGTGTCGGTCTGATGCGCAGCCTGGCAGATCTGGGCTCGACCGTCGTCACCCAGGTCAATGGCGCGCCTGTGCTGGTTCGGGACCTCGGGCGCACGACGCTTAGCCACCAAGAGCGCGAGGGCATCCTCGGCAAGAACAATAACCCCGATACGATCGAGGGTATTGTGCTGATGCTCAAGTACCAGAATCCTTCCCAGACACTGCGCGGCATTCACGCCAAGGTTATCGAACTCAACCGGCAGTTGGCGAAGGACGATGTGCGTATTGTTCCCTACATCGATCGGGACGATCTGGTGCACTCCACGGTCAGCAAGGTGGGCCACACCATCGCCGAGGGCATCGGGCTGGTATTTCTGGTGCTGATCTTGTTTCTCGGCAGCCCGCGCAGCGCCTTCGTCGTAGCGGTAGCCATCCCGCTGGCGCTCGTCTCTGTGTTCTCATTTCTCAATCTCACGCACGTCTCGGCCAATCTTCTTTCACTCGGTGCCATCGATTTTGGCATCCTGGTTGACGGCGCCATCGTGGTCACCGAAGCGATTTTGCGACGTCGCGAGGCCAGTCCTGAAGAGGAACTTAGCGAGAGCGAAGTGCGGGCGGCAGCCTTGCAAGTTACGCGCCCCATATTCTTCGCCAGCCTGATCATCATCACAACCTACCTGCCGCTGTTCTCCTTCGAGCGCGCGGAAGCCAAACTCTTTACGCCGATGGCCTACACCATGGGCTACGCGCTATTCGGGGCGTTACTCACCGCCCTCGCCCTGGTGCCAGCCCTCGCATATTTCGCCTTTCGCAAACCCGGGACCGTCTACCAAAACCGCTGGCTCGAACGGCTCACCCAGAGGTACGATCGCGTGCTGGCCTCCTGTCTTGATGAGCCGCGCTACATCTATGGCGTCGTGATCTTCGCGCTTCTTGCGGTCATCGGCCTGGCGGCCACTATTGGTCGCGACTTCCTGCCGGATCTGGACGAAGGCGCACTCTGGCTGCAGGTGCAGCTGCCGACAGGATTGTCGTTAGACAAGGCCAGCGACATGGCGAGCGACCTGCGCCGGGCAATCCTGAAGCACCCGGAAGTTTCCTACGTTGTCACGCAGACCGGGCGCAATGATGACGGAACGGATCCCTGGACGATGTCGCACATCGAGGCCCCGGTGGGCCTGCGACCCTACGACAGCTGGCCCGACGGCGAGAGCAAGAAACAGTTCCTCGACAAACTTGCCACTGATCTTGCCCACGACTTGCCTGGCTACTCCGTAGGCATCAGCCAGCCCATCATTGACAATGTGAATGACATGATCGGGGGCGCCCACAGCCCGCTGGTCATCAAGATCTTCGGCGATGATCTAAATGAGCTGCGGCGTGTTGGCGGGCAGATCGTGGACGTCTTGTATTCGATCCGCGGCACTTCGAGTGCATCCATATTTCAGGAGCCACCTATTCCGCAGATTGAGATCAACCTGAATCGCGAGCAGGCGGCGCGCTTTGGCATCAATATGAGCGATGTGCAGAGCGTCATTCAGACTGGCGTCGGGCAGGCGCCGGTATCGACAGTATATGTTGGCGAACGGACCTATCCGCTCACGGTGCGTTACGCCGAAGCAACGCGCGACCGGCCCGAGATGCTCTCTAACCTGACTGTACACACGGCGAGCGGTGCCGATGTACCGCTATCGCAGATCGCCAACGTCAAGGTCCACCAGGGCGAGAGCATAGTCACGCGCGAGGATGGCAAGCGCAACCTGACCATCCGCATTGATAACCGCGATCGAGATCTGACCACTTATCTCGCCGACGCGCAGCGGCAGATTGGCGAACGCGTGAAATTTGACCCGAGCAAGATTCGACTAGAATGGGGCGGTCAATTTGAAAACCAGCGCCGCGCCGAAGCGCGGCTGCTACTGATCCTGGGGATGGTCATGGGCATGATGCTGATCTTCCTCACCGTCGGCATCGGCTCATTCCGCCAGGCGCTCCTCATTCTAGGTGTGGTGCCACTGGCAACGCTCGGCGGATTAATTTCGCTGCATCTGACCGGGCAGACGCTGAACGTTGCCACGGGCGTAGGGTTCATCGCGCTGTTCGGCGTTGCAGTTCAGAATGGCATCATTATGGTGTCCAACTTGAATCGCATGCGAAAGTCCGGGCTTGAGCTGCATGAGGCGATCATGAAAGGGGCCACCGAGCGCCTGCGGCCGGTGCTGATGACCGCGACAGTGGCCACCCTGGGCATGCTGCCGGCGGCCATTCACACCGGTGTGGGCAGCGACGTGCAGCGTGGCATCGCGACGGTGGTCGTCGGCGGTCTGGCGATCGCCACGGCATTGACGCTGTTCGTCATTCCCTCGATGTATCACGTCATCGAACACTGGGCCGAGACGCGCCGTGGCCGGCCAGGATGGGGCTGATGAAGACACCCACGCTGTTGGGGCTTTCGCTGGTTTTGCTCGGGGCTTGCGCAGTCGGGCCTAATTTCAAGCGCCCGTCGCCGCCAGCAGCCTCGGACTATGGAAGTGCCTCTGCCCCCGAGCAAACCACGGCCAGTCAGGCCACCGATGGCGCGGCACAACGCTTTGTGGCCGACCTCGACATTCCGGGGCAGTGGTGGACATTGTTTCACTCAACGGCTCTCAGCCAGCTGGTCAGCGACGGCTTCAGGGCCAATCCGGATGTCCACGCGGCAGAAGCCGCGCTCCGGCAGGCCCATGAGCTCTATCTGGCGCAGTGGGGCAGTCTCTGGCCGACCGTACAGGGGAGTGCCAGTGCCACTCGCAGTAGTCTGCCAACCGCCACCCTGACCCCGGTTACAGTCTCTACAGCCCAGATTTACAGCCTCTACACCGCACAGCTGAGCCTGAGTTATGCCCTCGATGTGTTCGGGGGTACCCGACGGAGCATCGAAGCGGCCAAGGCGCAGGAGCAGATGAGCCACTTTCAGCTCGAGGCCGCTTACGTTTCACTCAGTACCAATATTGTCCAGACGGCTGTTCAGGAAGCCTCGCTGCGCGGCCAGATCACTGCAACTGAGCGCTTGCTCGCCTTGCAACACCAGATTACCGAGACCGTGCGGGGGCGGCGCGCTCTGGGCACGGCCAGCGAACTTGATTTGCTCACCCAGTTGGCCAGCGAGGCGCAGACGGAGACGACCTTGCCACCGCTGCAGAAGCAGCTGGGGCAGACGCGGGATGCCCTCACAGCCCTGCTCGGTCGTCTGCCCTCGCAAGAGCCGGCGGAACAATTCGAGCTCCAGGACCTGACGCTGCCCACGGACCTGCCCGCAAGCCTGCCCTCGATGCTGATCAACCAAAGGCCCGATGTGCGGGCGGCAGAGGAAAACATGCATGCAGCTTCGGCAAATGTGGGTGTTGCGCTGGCGAACATGTTGCCGCAATTCACCTTGAGTGCCGATAGCGGCTCCTCAGCCCTGACTCTTGGCCGACTTTTTAGCCCCTACACAGGCTTCTGGGATCTGGGTGCCTCGCTCAGCCAAACCCTGTTTCAGGGCGGCGCGCTGGTGCATCGGCATCGAGCCGCCGAAGCAGCCCTGGACCAGGCGGCAGCCCAATACCGTTCAACCGTGATCATGGCATGCCAGAATGTTGCCGACACGCTCAAGGCGCTGCGGGCAGACGCGGATGCGCTGAGTGCCGATGCCGCGTCGGATCAAGCCACTAAGGCCACCTTGGACCTGGCGAAGCAGCAGTTCACGCTCGGCTCCATCAGTTTGGTGGCGCTGCTCAATGCCGAACAGGCCTGGCAGCAAGCTGAGATCAGCTTGATCCAGGCGCGTGGCAACCGCTATACCGACACCGTGGCGTTGTATCAGGCACTCGGCGGTGGCTGGTGGAACCTCAAGGGAGAGACAAGCAATGGACAGTCTAGTACTTCGAACTAGGGAGAATGGAGCAGTCACGCTGACGCTCAATCGCCCGGAAAAACTCAACGCGCTGTCGAAGGAGCTGCTCGAGGCGCTGGAGGGCCATCTTGATGCCATCGCACGGGAGACCCGCGAGGTGGGTTTGGTGATCGTGCGCGGTGCGGGCGGTAACTTCTCCTCAGGCTACGACATGGAAGAAGTTCTCGATTTCGTCAGGGCCCGTGCAAAACCACACTTTCATTCCGAAGTGATCGAGAAACTTGCAAACCTGCCGCAACCGGTCATTTGTGCCATACAGGGGCACTGCTCCACAGGGTCGCTGGAATTGGCACTCGCCGCTGATCTAATTGTTGCCAGCGAATCCGCGCAGTTTACCGATGCTTATGCTCGCTGGGGTCTAACGCCAATCTGGGGACTGAGCCTGCGTCTGCCCCATCGTGTCGGCACGGCCAAGGCCAGCGAAATGATGCTCACCTGTCGTACTTACACGGGCCGCCAAGCCGAGGAAATGCACCTGGCGAACCTTTGTTTTGCCGATGATCGCTTTGAAGCCGAACTCGCGAGACTCAGTGCCGACATCCTCGGCAATTCTTGGTACGCCAACCAGGTGAACAAACGTGCACTGGTGGCTAGCGACAAACTCCCCTTGCGCGAAGCGCATGCGCTAGAGATCTTCAAGAACGAGGGGCTGGCCCCTGACGCCCAATCGAGGGTGATGCAGTTCATCAATCGTAGCAAGACCTGACCCGGTTGATTCAGCCCGCTTTGTCGACTGACTCAGAACTGTGCATGCAGACGCAATGCGACGATAGACGCGGGCCCTCGATCGCTGTTGTATGCCGGATTCACAACATACTGATAGTCAAATGTCAGTGCCGCCCAGTGGCTGGGCGCATACTCATAGTAGCTCTCCAGAACCTGCTCCGGTCCGGGATGGGGCAACTGCCCATCGCCCACCAAGACTCCAAGGCCTCCGTCATTGAGATAGCGCTCGCGCGTAGCGGAGATCTTATTCTCCATGACCACCAGACCCCAGGTGTCTGCAGTACGCGCCCAATGGGTTCCTTTTAGCGAAAGGCCCGCCGAGATCGACTGGTCCGAATCGGTGAATTCATATACCTCAACATTACCGCCGGCCTTGCCAGCGCGCGCGAACGCCCCCAAATCATCGGTCAGGTGCTGCTGAATATTTACGCTGATTCCGCTGCGATCCCGGTAGCGGCGCGCATCGATCAGCGCGTTATTTATATTCTCACCGGTGACCTGCGCACGAACAATCGCATCGTCCAGCAGAGCCATGCGCCCGTGGCTGTCGAATACCGTCACCAGCGCCTTACCCGGCAAACTCGCCAGTTGATAACGCCGCTCCAGTTCGCCGAGCACCTGATACTCGTGAAATCCCGGCTCCAGAACTTCACTATTGGGCACGTCGGAGAGATCAAACACACCGGCACGCACGGCCCACGAGCCCTGATACCACTCGGCTGCGCTCCCGACGGTATAGCCCCAGGCGTCGGCGGCATAATCAAAGGTGCCCGCATCGAGCGCAGTCCAGTTCAGGAAGTCCTGTCTCGGATCGTGCGCGTAGTCGTTAGAATCAAACACATCCGTGACCGCGAACTTGCCGACCGTAAACACCCAGCGATTGGCGCGGCGCTCACCCGTGAATTGGTTTTCATCGGCTTCGACCGCTTCCGCCGAGCCACTGAGATCGAGAGTCTGGCGCACGAACAGTCGCTGCAGACGCCCGTACGGGTCGCTGCTTCCAACCTTGTAAGCAGCACCACTCGGAAAGGCGGCGAGGCCGAGCGAATCGTTGAGCCCAAAGCCCTGATCGACCTCTGGATTGATCCATAGCTCCGTCCCGCTCCAGGGGCGCACGCCGAGGAAGAGCGTTGCGTCAAAGGTCTCAGCGCCCCGGCCCGACGTAAGACTCTGGGCACCGCTGTAAGGCGCACGAAAGTGATCATCCGCCTGCTCCACGAAGGTCATCTGTCCGTGAATGGCGAATCGATCTTCAGCACCCTCCTCCGAACTGGAGGCCGCGGCCGGAGGTACGGTCACTTGCTGCGCGTAAGCCGCGGCGGTGAATGTGGCCACTAGCGCCATAGCGATCTGACGAGAAGCATGCATCGAGGCCATTACAACACCCTACATACTGGCACGACAACGCAGTGCTGGTGGCTACGGCAGATGTGTCACACAACGCTTGCCGGGCATGTGCACTCCGCCTCCGGCGGTGGCGATCCTAGGCTTCTTTTGATATCCTGTCTAGGAGGATAGGATCTCTCTGGTGTTCTGCGGGCGAAAATCATGCATAAGTTTCCCGACATCCACGCCCGCTTAAAACGGGCGAGCGGGCACCTGCTGGGCGTAATCGAGATGCTAGAGCAGGAACGCTCGTGCATGGATATCGCACAGCAGCTACATGCCGTAGAGAAGGCGGTCGGCAATGCTAAGAAGGCGCTCATCAAGGAACACATTCATCACTGCTTGGACGGCAGCTCAGATGCGCTGTCACGCCAGATGCGCGAACTGCTCAAGGAGTTTCAGAGTATCACCAAGTATCTATAGGCCATCTGCCGGCGCGACGTTCGCACTCGTTGGTTCGTGCTAGACGGGAAGCAGAAACGCCCGCTGCAGCAACCACACCAGCGCCAGCGAGGCGATCGCAGCAGAACCCCATGGCATGATAGCGCGCCGATAACAATTGCCCTCCCGAAGGGCATATACGACCGGCATCACGACAAGCACCACGGCAAGCTGACCGCATTCGATGCCGAGGTTGAAGGCCAGCAGTGAGAGCACCCGCGCGCCTTGCGGCAGCCCCATATCGCTTAGCACCGAGGCAAAGCCAAATCCATGCAGCAGCCCAAAGGCAAATGCGATCCGGGCACGGCTGTCAGTAACGATCGGGAAGATGTTGTTGAGTGCTGCGACAATGATTGACGCGGCGATGACCGACTCGGTCAAGCGACTTGGCAGCCGTACGATGTCGAGTGCAGCCAGCGTCAGGGTGATCGAGTGGGCCAATGTAAAGGCCGTAACCACTTTGAGGATGCTGATCAGTGCCGGGCGAGCATGCGTAACCGGCTGCCAATGGCCTCCACTGCGCAACAGCACCGCTGGTAAGAGCAGCGACAGGAGGAACAGCAGATGATCAATACCACTCCAGATGTGCCAGATGCCGGCCTCGAGGTACTCAATGAAGGTCGCCCAGTGAGAGGGTGTGTCAACTGCAAAGCTCGATAGCATGCGTGTTCCGCCGAGTACGCCGGTCTGGACCACGTCGCCGGCGCTTAAAGTCAGCAGACCGCGATGGGAAGGATCGATCTCGTCCATGAGGGTGTAGCGGATATTTAGTTTATTGATGATCATCGGGCAAACTGCGGCATAAGGTAGCCAGGCGTAGCTGCCATCGACCCGATCATTGATCTGCAAGGGCTCGAAGGACACCTGACAATCCTGACCCTGGGTACTCAGAGCCAGGTGCTGTCGTACATACAAGGCAAGCTGCGGCCCACTGGCGCGCAACTCCCCCCACGTCACCTTGCCGTCCCGATTCACATCGACACCGACGGCGAGCTCGACGTCGCGAACAGCCAGCTCGATGGCACCCTTGACATCGCGTCCGTTCACTGCCGCTGTCAAGAAGCCATTGCTGGCGATGTGAGCTTGCGCCGCTGCGACGCATAGCATCAGGCCGAGCAATGCAACCAGGCGTTTCATCCCTTCCCTTTGAGGTAGCTGTTGAGCCGGGCATCCTCGAGCCCGCGCAACTTCAGAAACTCGATAGCCGGCGCGGCCGCTTGGGGCTGCTGCGCTGCCTGGGCCGCACGCAACAGGACCAGTACGTCCTCGGGCTCCCGTTGCACTTGCCAATTCTGCTCTGCAGCCGCCAGCGCCTCCCGTGGATGCGGGTCGACATCTAGCAGGAAACGCGCCTGCTCGCGCCGATGTACCGCATCGCCGCGCTGCTGTTCAATGTTGAAGGCATCAGACAGTTGTGCCACTGCGTTGCTTTCGACCGAATCATTGATCCCCCGCTGCGCGATGGCCAGACGCAGCAGCATCGGCTCCAATGATTCGTAGCCAGTCAGAAGGCCCACCGTCTCTGCCGCGCGTCCATGCCGCAACAACAGGTCCGCACAGGCCGTCCGCATATAGAAATCATCAGGTGCGGTTTGCAGGCCTTCGCGCAGCCAGTGCTCGGCCGAGCCATCATCGCCCAATCGCTCGGCCATCTCACCGAGCTCAGAATAGCGCCAGGCTCGCGCCTCGGGCGGCAGCGCCTGCTGCGGAAGCGCCACGATCGCCGCGTAAGCACTTTGCAGGTGACCCTGCAGGCCCATTACGCCCTGCACGCATAGCGTGGTGACCGCCGGATCTGCGGCAACCGCCAGCTTCTGGCATGAGAGGAGTGCTTCATCGTAGCGGCCCAGGACCCGCAGTACCGTAGCGCGCGTGAGCCATGCCTGCGGATCATCGGCGCGCTGCGCAAGAGCTCGGTCCAGTTCAGCGAGCGCGGCATCGAAGGAATGCCGGCTCTGCAAGATCGTTGCGTGCAGGACCAGCACCTGGCTCGGTACCGGTACCTGCTTCATCCACGGCGCCAGCATTGCCTCGGCGTAACCAAGAAATCGCAGGTCACCGGTGGCGCGGGAACGGGAGATGTAGAACTGCGCCAGCGGTAATGCGATGTCCAGTCTCGAGCGCGTCAGCTCCAGATTGGGCCCGCTCGTGTGCCGGGCGCCGGCAGGCAGCACCGCTAACACCTGATCATCGCTGCCGGGAGTGTAAGGGGCTGCCTGGGCGCAGCTCATGAACAGCAGCCCCACCCAGTGAATTAATCAACCCCCGCCGCACGCAGCGGCGGAGGTTGGGCGACAGATAGGCAATCGCCACGGTACTCACATCATGTTGACGTTGATGGGCTCACTGCTCTCGCTGGTGTCAGTGAGGGTAAGCGCACCATCATCAGCTGCATAGGGCTCACTGGTCTCCGAGCTCACGCGAGCCTGCGCCAGGACCTCGGCAGTATCCAACATCTGCGGTGGGGGATTTTGGCTTGTGGGCGGACCTGCGGTCCCACGGCCGCCACACGCGCTCATCAGGGATCCCGCAACGACGCCGATCAACGGAATAATGATTTTCGCTTTCATTGCATTTTCCTTGTTAGTCGTTAGCGCTGGTAGGCGAACCGCCCAATGGCGAATTCAGGTACGGGAACGCGCTCAGGTAGTTGGCCGGATTGGGCTCAACGCCATCGGTATAATGCAGCTGACGCGAGACATCGGAGGCCGGATCCGGATCCGAGGCCCCGCCATTGTAGGGCGAAAGCAGCACGCCCATGGCGACCCGCAGCGAGATTGTGACGACATCATCGATGGGCCGCCGACCATTAGGGAATCCGGAGAGGTCTCCACCCAAGACGCCCAGGTCATTCTGGGATGCGACGGGCGTTATTGGTGTGCTGGTATTCAGTCGCAGCTCCTCCGCCGGCGTCACGCTTGTCGGCTGATTCAAGCCACTGATCCCCGTGAGGAATGCAGCGACCAGATCAGTGCGTGGGTAGGCATTGGGGGCCAGCACTCCGGCCGATCCGAATAGCGCCTGCAAGAGCACCGGGAGCGAGGGATTGGTGACGTAGTCAGCGAACTGCGCGTCGTTCTTGGGCTCGGAAGCGTTGAAACGATCCTTGTCGGGCAGACCAATGACGACTTCGTTCACCAGCGGCATGCCAAGGCGTGAGACCTGGGTCCACGCGCCGCCGTTGACACTGGCACCCGTTGGGTTGGACACCGCACCGACGCTACCTGCGCTGTATTGGCTCTGCGGTGCTGAATTGAGCACTCCGCTTTGTCGCAAGCTGGCAGTGCTCCACGCGCCAACTACCGGATCATTGCCGGATGTCAGGCATGAAGCCGGAATCTCCACTGCGATCGAGGTCGCGTTGTAGCCGGCAAGGGAATTGGGTGCGAGTTGACGGGCATTGACGCCGGCTGGTGCCAGTTCCTGGGCTGGATATTTGATATTCACGAGATCAAAGGTCTCGCCCAGATTCACCACAAAGCCATCCTGGCGCTGGCCGACAAACACTCTGCCTAATGCACTGCACCCCGGGATGTTGATGTTGTGGATAAAGCTTGCGGCGTAGGCCGCGTAGTTGGGAATCGACTTGGCACCGATATTATCGAAGGGCTTGGTGAATACGGTACTGCCGGTATCGGCATCCTGTACGCCCTGGACTGCACCCGCGCGACGATCGCCGCGGACCAGCGTGAGCGTATAGGTTTCGGCAACATTCTGGGCGCCGCTGTTGCCCGCACTTATCTGTCCGATGTTGCTGAGCGGCACCGGAACGCTCTTGGTGCCTGCCATTACAGTAAGGCCACTAGTGACGGTCGTGAAGCGGAACTGAAAAGTCAGTGCCTCTTTGCCGCTGCCGGTGTTGTCGATAAGGATTTCATACAGCGCATTCGGGTCCATCGTGTAGTAATTCGGACCACCCTGGGGATTCTCGAAAGGCTGGTAGTTGGCGATCAGGGTGACATAGCCCGCACGCCCGGTTTCGTAGCTGTTGAACATGTAGAAGTCGGTGCCATCAACCTTCGGGCGCGCCGTAATAAATGGCGCTTCGCGATGGCTTGAGGCCAGAGCTGTGAGCGGCAGGATTACCGCGCTCATGGCCGCGGCAATCCAGGGGTATCTGGGTTTCATAGCGCTAACTCTCCTGTAGCAAATAGGTGCATGCAGCACCTACTACGGAGCTGGCAGGAGCGCGGATGCAGAACCGTGAAACAAACTGCAGCTCTGGATGCAGCACAAAGCAGGCACAGGCGCACCGAGCAGCAGTTGCGGCAAGCTTCCCTCGGGCAATTGGGCGCTCGGCTCAGAAGAGCCCTGGCACGGCCCCACATGAGCCGGCTGCAAAGGCGCGGATGCCTCCGGCCCCAGTGTGCGGCGCACGGGGGCGCATGCTGGCCGGTATGCCAGCGATTTTGTCGGGAAACATGGCCCGGAGATTGTGTCTAGCAAATCTCCGTTGATCCCCCGTCCCTGGGTGATCGTTGACCATTGCTGCAGGTTCTCGGCGCTACCTCCGATACGCGGCAATGACCCTGCTTGCGGTGCTGACTATCCTGCTTGCGACCGCCGCAGCCTCAGGGGCCCTAGCCCGTGGGCTGTTGATCATCCATGAAGTTGGCCATGGACTCTTCGAGGTAGCGCGAAGTAGGAGCGGCCGCAGTCGAGGCATAGCTGCCAATCAGTTGCGCCAGGAACGGCTGGCTCAGGCGCGCGTGTTCCGTCTTCTCCTGTTCGGCCACTACCTGCAGCAGCACTTCGCGTGTGATATCGAGCCCGGTGCGCTGCTCGGTAACGCGTACCTCAGCGTGCCCGACAATCAATGCAAGGATATCGTGCAACGTGATGTAGCGGCTCAATTTGGTGTCGTACAAACGCCGATTGGGATACTTCTTGATCAATCGGGTTTCGGTCACTGGACACAGCATGTTGGTTTACCTCTCAACTAAGGGTGAGGGTCCCTGCGGGCCCTCGGGTTCCTGAACTGGCGCTTCGCCGATCAGCGGCTCTGGCACTCCGCACTGTGCAAGATACGGGCGTCAACTGCCGCAAATGCAAAGTTGATCGGTAACTGCTCGCCACGGTGGCCGGCGCGACCTTAATGCCTTCATCGTTTCGCTACCAACCCTTGCGGTGGCATTATCGATAGTTCGTAGTTACACCTGTTCAGCCATTGATGTTTATTAGACTCTTGCATCACGCGCCGCGCAACCGAGAATCCATAAGCAATTGTCCCTAGCGCTAACCTTTTGCTCAGCGGTGCAGGAATTTCAACGCCCGCAATATTGCAGCTCATGCACGCTTGAACGCTTGGATGGTTGTATTAGCAGTCCATTGCTTGGCTATGCAGCCGATAAGCATGTAATTGAACGCCTGTTTAGCAGTCAATTTAAGCCGCGGGTGTCGCTTGCTCGCTACACGCGAGCGCTAGAGATTGCCGAATAATGACAGAGTCAGTCCGCTGGGAGGGGGGCGGTTAGGACAAGAGCCGTCCGACAATCACTGAGCACGGCGCAGGAAAATGCGCCCATGGCAAAGTTCGTCACGAAAACCGTGCCCGCGGGTCAACCCGCTGCGCGCCACTAAACCCGCCAAGCAGCAAGAATACTGCCAGCCCTGCCCGCAACCTTCTCACGCCCCATGCTGCCGCAGCGGTCTGCGGTCCTCACGCCAGTGGCTGCTGTCTCACACCAGCGCCGTCTTGAACAGGCTCAGCATCCGACTCCAGCCCTTCTCGGCCTGCATCTCGTTGTAGACCGTGGAGTCCGGGGGACACCAGCCGTGCATCGTACCGGCATAGACTTCAATCTCGGCCGGAAGCTTGGCAGCGTCAAAGGCCTGCCGCAGTAGTGTCTTGGCAGCCGGATCCTTCATATCGTCGTTCTCGGCTATCGCAATCAGATACTGCGCCTTCATCTTAGCGACTAGTAAATGAGGGCTGTCGGGTTTGTCATTCGCCAGATTGGCGCCGTGGAAAGAAGCGCCGGCGCCGATGCGATTGGGAAAGCTCGCCGCCGTACGGAAGGTCAGCGGGCCGCCCATGCAGTAACCGACGGTGCCCATTTTGCGCTTATGGTCAACGGCCTTCTGACTGTCGAGAAATCCCACGAACGCCTTGGCATCAGCAAACTGAACCTCCGGAGTCAAAGACGACCCCAGGCCCATCAGGGTCTGTCGCGTGGCATCATCCTGCATGCTCGCGCCGGGCGGGAGGATCGGTGCCTTCCGCAAGCGATAAAATGGATTGGGCACCAGCACCGCATAGCCCGACTCCGCCAGTCGCTTGCCCATCTGTTTGAACGCCGGCCGTAGTCCCATGATGTCGGTCCACATCAATACGCCCGGCCACACTCCGCTCGAGGGATGGACGAAATAGCTGTCGGCCGTGCCGTCGGGCGTCTTGATGTCGATGTCGTTTTCAACTACATCGGCGGCCCCGGCAATCCGCGGCAGCATTGCCGCGAGTCCGCCGGCAACAGAAAGGGCGCCAAAGCGCCGCCGCGACAGTTCGTTCGCGCGCTGTGCATAGGCAAGCATGTCACTGAATGAGTCCTGATCGCACATGGTTTGCTCCGTGTGTTAGGGGGTGTTTGTCGGGGCTATTCATACTAAACGCTAAGCTGGGCCTTGGCAGCTCCGCCGCGTCCGCCTGTCGATGAATCAGATTCGATGGCGGAAGCGGTTGATCGTATCGCGTAACTTTAGAGTTTCGGCTCGTGCAATTGTTGCATAATCGATGCTGCTGCTGGCATAGAGAATGCCCCGCGAGGAATTGATGATCAGTCCGGTCCCGTCGGCCGTCTGGCCTGCATGGACGAGCTGCTCAACATCCCCGCCCTGCGCGCCGACCCCTGGCACCAGGAACGGCAGGTCGCCCACCAATGAGCGAATCCTCGCTATCTGCGCCGGCCAGGTAGCCCCGAGCACCAGCGCACAATTGCCACGCGCGTTCCACTTATTCGCAATCATCGTGGCCACATGCTCGTAAAGGGGCTGCCCATCGACCAGCAGATCCTGTAAGTCGGCGGCTCCGCGATTGGAGGTCCTGCACAGCAGGATGACACCCCGCTCTGTGTGTCGCAGAAACGGTTCGGCCGAGTCCTGGCCCATATATGGATTTACGGTGACGGCATCCGCTTGGTATCGGCTGAAGGCTTCGGTCGCATACTGCTCGGCCGTACTGCCGATGTCGCCGCGCTTGGCATCCAGAATCACTGGAATCTGGGGACAGACCCTGCGGATGTGCTCGATGGTGGCCAGCAGCTGCTGCTCGGCCGAAATCGCCGCGAAGTAGGCGATCTGGGGCTTATAGGCGCACACCAGATCGTGCGTGGCATCGATGATCGCACGGTTGAATTCGAGCACCCCTGCCGGTGTCTTGGGCAGATGCGGCGGAAGTCGCGCCAGATCGGGGTCCAATCCGACACAGACCAGGGAGCGTTGCGATGACCAGGCGGTCTTGAGTTTCTCGATAAATGTCACTAAAGCCCTCTGCGATGGACAGGCACGCTGCGGGCTGCCAGAGCCTTCGCGGACCGCGCACATTGTAATGGCCCGCCGGCCCACTGGAAGACACTTGTTGCCGTCCCGGCGGCCGCGCATGCGGAGCTGCCGCGCGCGTTCGGACGGCGCTAGGTGTCTTCGGACTATGTGCGGTACCATATTGCAATGCATCATGAACGCGTCGGCGCTGACCCAATACCGACGATCAAGATGGAAATAAATCGGTATGAAAACTCGCCGGAGGCACTCTTATATAGTCGTAACGCGCCTTTGCCGGGGAGCCCAGTCTGAGCCTTTCATGACGGAGCTTAAAAACGTATTGATTGAACGACTGTTCGCGCAACACCGCAGCGCTTTGCAGTCATTTTTCTACCGCCGAATCCGTTCCAAGCCCGATGCCGTCGACCTCGTACAGGAAGTCTACGTCCGGATGCTGCGCGTCAATGACACTGACGCCATTCGCAACCCCGAGGGTTACCTCTATACCGTGGCCAACAATCTGGCGATCGAGCACGCCGTCCTGGAACGGCGTCACTCGAAGGATATTGACTTCGACCAGCCGGTGGTTGAGGCCGAACTGCTCCGGCCGGCCGGGCTTGAGGAACAAGTCGATTTGGATGTGCGGGTCAAGCGCCTCCGCGACGTGCTTGGGCAGCTACCCCCCAAGTGCCGGGCGGCGGTCTATCTGAAGTACCGGCACGGGATGAGCTATCAGGAGATCGCCCACAAGCTGGGCGTCTCAGACCACATGGTTCAGAAATACCTAGGCCAGGCATTGGCCCATTGCCGCCGAAGGATGGCGAGGTTTGGTTAAAGACATGAATATTAGCGTCGATAAGAGTCGAGTTGCCATCGCTGAGCAGGCCGCGGCCTGGTTCGTGACCCACAGGGCCGCTCCACTCGATGAGCGACAGCGTCTGCAGTTTTTTGCATGGCTCAAGGCCTCACCTATCCACGTTGAGGAGTACCTGAGCATTGCCGCGCTCGAGAGCAGTTTGAGCGCAGCGACCGAAGATCCGGAGATCAGCCTGGATGCGCTGCTCGAAGCCGCGCACCGGGATACCCCGGCGCAGGTAGTCGATCTGCGTTCGGGTCGCCCCGCAAGCGCCCGGCCGCCCGAGCATACCCGGCGTTCGAACTCATGGTGGGTCGGTGCCGCCGCATTGGCGGGCATCGGCATGGTCGCAGCCGTTCTGGTCTGGGCGCTCGGCGAGGGGCAGTGGCTTAGCTTACCCAAGACTTACCAAACCACACACGGCGGTCAGGGGATGTGGCAGCTCGCCGACGGTTCGGTACTTCATCTGAATACCGACAGCAGCGTTACCGTGCGCTTCTCGGAACATGAACGTCTTGTGACTCTACGCCAGGGTCAGGCCCTCTTTGAGGTGGCTCATGAGGCGGTGCGTCCGTTCCGCGTCAATAGCGGCGATTCCAGTACCGTCGCCGTGGGTACGGAATTCGATGTTTACCGACGCGGGGATGCCACGCAGATTACGGTCGTGAAGGGTCGCGTGCTCGTATACCCGGGTCCCCTATCCGTATCATCCTCGGCCAGCATGGCCGGTGATGAGCACTCGCTCAGCGTCAGTGCTGGCCAACAGACCACGGTCCGATCCGGAGTCATGCCAACGGCGCCGGTCAATGCCGATCTGTCCCGCGCGGTGGCGTGGCTCGAACGCCAGATCGTATTCGACCAACAGCCACTGGACGAGGTGGCCGGGGAATTTAATCGCTACAATGGGATCAGCTTTGAGATCGATGACCCAAAGCTACGCACACTTCCGGTCAGCGGCGTCTTTGATGCCTATGACCCGGCTTCGTTTGCGGCGTTTCTGGGCTCCCTTGACGGTATCCGCGTCGAGTGGCAGGGAAAGCTGATCCGGGTGACGAATGCGGTTGCTTATCATAGTCAAGAGAAGATACACAGCCACTGACCCACCGAATGTCGGGCAACTGCCGGCCATCGCCTCCGCCACCCGCTCCTGCCAATCAACTTTTTCCGCGCGGGACTGCTTCCAGAGCGCTCTAGCGGGCTCGAGTCTTGAACCGCAAAGCAGCGGCGCGGGCATCACATGTTGTTGAGGCGAGTCCTTAGCGCGTGCCTGCTCAGTGCGTGCGTAGCCCACAACGTGCTTGCCCAGAGCGCGCAGCCGAGCGCAAGTACTGTGCTGTCGGTCGACAGCGGCGCCCAGCCGCTGGCTCAAGCGCTCGCGAGCTTCGCCCAACGCACGGGCCTGCAGCTGGTCTATGTCTCGGGAATCGCCGACAGCAAGTACTCGCATGCAGCGACTGCAGGCCTTGAGCCCACGCAGGCGCTGGCGCAGCTCCTTAAGGGGACAGGCCTCGCCTTTACCTATCTCAATGATCGCACGGTCAAGATCTACGCCGCGCCGAGAGGCAGCGCGCAAGTTACCGGCCTTGCGAATCCTGCGGCTGCCAGGGATCAAGCGCTGCCTCCCATGGGAGCGCTTGAGGAGGTCATGGTTACGGCCACCAAGCGCGAGCAGCGGCTCAGTGTCTTACCTATGAGTGCCAGTGTCCTCAGCGCCGCTGAAATGTATGCAGCCGGCATTGAAGACATTTCGGAGGTCGCCACTGTGACCCCGGGAGTCGAATATGACTTCAGTTCCCAGTTCGGCCCGGGCATTCTCACCAATATTGCCATCCGCGGGATCAGTGCAGATAAGGGTCAGCCAACCACGGGCATCTACATTGACGACACGCCCATTCAGATGCCGCACACCAGTTTCGCCGATCCGTTTCCGGTCACATTCGATATGGCACGCGTAGAGGTTCTGCGGGGCCCTCAGGGGGCGCTCTTTGGCAGCAGCGCTGAAGGAGGTGCAATCCGCTTTATTACTAGCGAACCCAGCACCACGGAATTCGATGCGCTCTTTCGCGCGCAGCTCTCGACCACGGAACAGGGAAGCCTCAGCTACGAGGCGGGTGCGGCAGCTGGCGGCCCCCTGATCCAGGACACTCTGGGTGCGCGCGTAAGCGCCTGGTACCGCGAAGAAGGCGGCTATGTGAACCGTGTGGACCCCTTTAGCGGCGCCGTCGTCGACCCCAATAGCAACCGGACCTGGACGGAGGCTCTGCGCATCGCGCTCGCCTTTGCGCCCACGGATTCGCTGCGAATCACCCCCTCGCTCTCCTATCAGGCGGGACACGTGCACGACTCGCCGGTCTTTTATACCTACCTGTCTGATCCCAATGCGGGGCTGTTTAACAGCGGCCGCCTGCTGCGCCAGCCGGATGAGGATAGCTTCACGTTGGCCACGCTGAAGGTGGAGCAACATCTGGATGGCAGTCTCCTCACGGCTGTGACCTCGTATTTCGATCGCACGGCCTCGGCGGTTGTGGACACTACGAACGAGGTCGGCGTGACGAACTTGAACGGTTATGGCAATCCACTCGGCCCTGAATACCCCAGCTCCTACATGGATGCGGTGCCGAGTGATCTGGGCATTCATCAGAGCTTGCTATCACAAGAACTGAGGCTCGCATCCTCCGATCCGATGGCGCGGTTGAGTTGGGTCGCGGGGCTGTTTTATTCAAGACTTCAAACTGGGGAGAGCCAATACCAATATCTGGTCGAAGCCCCCACGCCCACGGCCAGCACCGGCACCAATCATTCGATCGATACAGAGGTGTCCGGCTACGGGCAAGCGACCTGGCATTTTGTCCCGCTGTGGAGCGTCGGCGCCGGCATGCGGCTGGGCTGGGCTCGCGGCATAAACACAGGCGCGAGCGGCGGATTCTTCAACGGCGGACCCAGCCCTGCTTCCTACACCGAGCGGGATGCCAACCTGCCACCCACACCGCGCTTTGATTTGTCCTTCCTGCCCAGTGACGGGCAGCTCTACTACATCAGCGTCGCGAAGGGCTTCCGCCGCGGTGGGACCAACGGCAATAACCCGCCGCAGTGTAATGGCAGCGCCGATCCGGACACATTTGCGCCCGACACGGTGTGGAGTTTTGAGCTCGGGGCGAAGAACCAGTTTTTTACCAGGCACCTGCAAATTTCAAGCAGTGTCTACGATATCCACTGGAACGGAATCCAGGAGGGTGTTAATGACGCGTGCGGCAACACCTACACAGCCAACGCCGGAAACGCGGTCAGTGCCGGGTTTGATTTGAAGGCTGAGGCGCTGCTGAGCGATCGCTTGAGCATGGCGCTGTCCCTCGGGTATATCGACGTCCAATACACCCACACCCTGATTGCCCCGGGCGGCATCCTGATTGCCGATCGCGGGGCCGTACTCGGTGGGGTGCCCTCAGTGCCAGCTCCGTGGAGCGGAACACTCACCGTCCGCTACGAGTGGGTGCTCGCGTCAAACGTGACCGGCTACGTACGCGTGGATGACACCGTCCACAGCCATAATCCGGGGCCTTTCACTGAACTCGATCCCCGCTATACCTACTATGATCCGCGCTATAGCGCCGATCCGGCCACCGATCTGCTCAATCCGCAGTTGGGGCTGAAGTGGTCGGCGCTGGATTTGAAGCTCCTCGTGACCAATGCCCTTAACCAACATCCTGACCTGCAACTATTCGCTGATGCGCCGGGCTCGACCCTGGTGTATGCCTATACCCTGCAGCCCCGCACCCTGGGGCTGACCGCGAACTGGACCTTTTGAACGCCGAGGAGCCCCCTTGGGGCCCCGCGCCTAATTTTAGGGGTAGCGGATTTCCTTCGCCCCCCCTCTTACCTAACAGAACGTAACGGATTCGCACGGCAAGACCTGCCGGCGGGTACGGCTTGGCCCTGCTAGGGATGGTGGGGCCTGGCTTTAGCGGCCAGCGGGGCACCATAAGCCCTAGGTATCAGGCTAATAGAAGGCTCGTTTATGCTGCAGACGGTAGCGCAGGCAGTCTTGATTCCGTCGGAAGGCCGGAGTTGAGCCCGAGCACCTACATTGTGCGGCTTTGGCGCAAGGGCGACCAGGACCGACTTGCGGGTCAGGTCGAGGCCTCCGATGGCGCCTTGAGCGCCCGCTTCGCCAGCCCCAGTGAACTCGCCGCCATCCTGCATGCCCCGTCCATCCACCTTCGGCCGCGCACAAACCCCCTTGCGCCCGAGGCCGATGTCATAAAACTGTACCGGGATGTCGCCGCACGTGGATGATGCTGTAGTCAATGCACTCACGGGAACTCCCTGCCAGACGTAACCGGGCCCGGCAGCAAACCGTTCAATGCGTTAGTCGTGGATGACCACGCGGTCATGCGCAATCTGCTGTGCGAGCTGCTCCAGGGCTTGGGTGAGGAGTTTCGCGAATGCGCCTGCGCCGAGGAGGCTGTTCAGGTGTGCGGCACCTAACGGCCTGGTCTCGTCACCATGGATCTGCAGCTCGAAGAAATGGACAGTATGGCCGCCCTGCGCGAGATTCGATCGCTCTGCGCGCAGTGCCATCTGGTCATAGTTACCCATTACGATGGTACTACCCTTCGCCAGCGCCCCATGGCCGCCGGCGCCCATCATTTCGTCTTCAAGGACTCGCTGCTCGATCTGTTGCCCTACATCAGGGCGCTGTGTAACCGGCAGGTCCGGGCGCTCGGATCCCCCGCATAGAAGTGTGTAGCCGGCACAACCGAGAAATCCTCATACGCCTCTGAAACTTAGCGGAGGCATCTAGCCGCTACGGCTGCGGTCTTTGGCCAATGCCAGCCGTCCCCGTGGCTCAAGACCAGGATTCCCAGCAGTGTGTAGCTCGGCATGCGTCACATTCGCGCGCTGCATCGGCTATTCTTGCTGCAAACGCTGACCTGCTAACCTGAGCCTATGAGCCAGCCACCTCCCTCCATTGCCCAAAACGCCGACATCCGCTTCCTTGGCAAGATCCTGGGTGATGTCATTCGCGTGCAGGGGGGCGAGGCGCTGTTTCAGCGCATCGAGGCTATCCGGGCCGCTTCGGTCGATCGCTACCGGGGCATTGCGCGGCCGCGCGCTCTCGCGGCCGACTGGGAGATGCTGTCGCTTGATGAGACCGTGGCCTTTGTCCGCAGTTTCATGCTGTTCTCAATGCTGGCGAATCTTGCAGAGGATCGCCAGGGCAGTATGGCGGAGGCCCAGAGCACGCTCGATTCGGCGCTCAAATTTCTAGGGGCCCAGGGAATTGGGCCTCGCGAGGCGACAGGACTCCTGAGCCGTGCGTGGATTGCTCCGGTTCTGACTGCTCATCCTACTGAGGTGATGCGCAAGAGCGTCCTCGATCATCGCAATCGCATAGCCGCGCTGATGCGGGATCGGGACATGGGCCGCAGCGAGACCGCCGAGGGAGAACTGCTCGAGCAGGCAATCGCGCGCCAGATCGGACTGCTGTGGCAAACACGCGCGTTGCGACGCGAGCGTTTATACGTGGCCGATGAAGTTGATTCGGCGCTCGCTTATCTTAGGGATATCTTCCTGCCAGTTGTGCCCCTGCTCTACGCGCGCTGGGAGCGACTACTGGGGGAACGCCCGGCCAGCTTCCTACGGCCGGGCAGCTGGATCGGCGGCGACCGCGACGGCAATCCGCATGTTACCGCCGATTCGCTGCGACTGGCGCTGGCGCGCGCCTCGCAGGCGCTGCTTACCAGCTACCTTGATCAGCTCAATGCACTGGGCGCGGAGCTGTCGATTTCCAGCGAGCTAGCGGCTGTATCTGAGCCGGTGGCGGCCCTGGCCCTGCGAAGCGGTGACAACAATCCTGCTCGGGCTGATGAACCCTATCGTCGGGCAATCACAGGAATCTACGCACGTCTGGCCGCCACCTACCGCGTATTGCTTGGAACGGCGCCAGCGCGGCCCGCCAGCGTCGCGGCTGATGCTTACCCCGATGCCCCGGCACTGCGCGCCGATCTTGTGCTGCTGGCTGAATCGCTGCAGTCAGCCAACAAGATCGGGGTCAATATTGGCGGTTCGCTGGCGCGCCTGATCCGCGCGGTTGAGACTTTCGGTTTTCACCTGGCCACCTTGGATCTGCGCCAGAATTCGGACGTGCATGCCCGCGTAGTCGGTGAGCTCCTCAGGATCGCCGGGGTGACACCCGACTATGCATCGCTCGATGAGGCCGGGCGCGTGGCATTGCTGCGGCAGGAACTGGCGACTGAACGCCTGCTTGCAAGCCCCTATGCGAGCTACAGCGCTGAGACGCTCTCGGAGCTCTCGATCGTGCGTGCCGCGGCCGAGGCACATCAGCGCTACGGGCCCGGGTGCATCACCAATTACATTGTCTCCAAGTGCGACAGCGTCTCGGACCTGCTGGAAGTGAATATTCTGTTGAAAGAGGTCGGCCTGTATCGCCCGCGAGGATCACCGCGTGCCTCGATCATGGCGGTCCCGCTGTTCGAAACCATAGCCGATTTGGAACGGGCCAGCGAGGTGATGACCAAGTGGCTCGCCTTGCCTGAAGTCGCACAGGCCACCTCCGCGCAGGGCTACCAGGAAGTCATGGTCGGCTACTCGGACTCTAACAAGGATGGCGGTTACCTGACCTCTGTATGGAGCCTGTACCAGGCTACGCAATCGCTGGCGGAAGTCTTCGCGCGCAATCAGGTTCCGATGCAAATATTCCATGGCCGCGGCGGTGCGGTCGGCCGCGGCGGCGGCTCCTCATTCGCTGCAATTCGCGCCCAGCCCTATGGCACCGTACAGGGTCGCATCCGCATTACCGAACAGGGCGAAATTATCGCCGCTAAATACGGCACGCGAGAAAGCGCCGCCGCGAATCTGGAAGCCATTGCGGCGGCGACGTTGCTGGCCTCACTCGAGCGTCCGACGCTTTCCGCGGCCAGCCGGACCAGGTACTCAGCTGCCATGGAGCAGATTTCGAGGGAAGCATTCCGCGCCTATCGGGCTCTGGTGTATGAGAGCGAGGGGTTCACGAGCTTCTTTCGCCAGATGACGCCCCTGCTGGAAATCTCAGAACTCAAGATTGGCTCGCGCCCGGCCTCGCGCACCAATTCGACCCGTATCGAGGATCTGCGGGCCATTCCCTGGGTATTCAGCTGGGCTCAGGCCAGGGTCATGCTTCCGGGCTGGTACGGCGTTGGGCAGGCCCTGACTTCGTTGGGAGACATCACGCTGCTGCGCGAAATGCTCGAAGCGTGGCCTTTCTTCCGCTCAACGATGGACAACCTTGAGATGGTGCTGTCCAAGTCCGACATGAGCATCGCGGCGCGCTACGCCACCCTGGTACAGGATCGGGCACTTGCGGAGCGGACTTTCAATCGGATTCGGGAAGCGTGGCTTGTGACGCAGGAACAGTTGCTGCTGATCACCGGTCAGACGCGATTACTTGAAAAGCACCCAGGACTTGAGGCCTCGATCAGACTGCGCCTGCCGTACATCGAGCCGCTCAATGAGTTGCAGGTGGAACTGCTGAAGCGTCATCGTACCGGAGAGAAGGACTCGCGGGTCCGGGAAGGCATCCAGCTCTCGATCAATGCTATCGCAACGGCATTACGTAACAGTGGCTGAGCTCAGCCGCAGAGCTGTACACGTTACCACCATCCCTTAGCTCTTAAGCGCCCCCGACGCCTTGGCCGTATGAATTGCAATTGCATCCATCAACGCAGGCGAGAGGCAATCGTAGGGCTCGAGACCTAACTGCCTAAGCTGATCACGAACAGCGCCCATGAGCTTCGGATCGGTTCCTGCTTCGATAATGGAGGACACAAACGCGGCAAACTCCGGGGGCGCCCAGCCACTCAGCGCTGAGAGTTCGGTATGCACGAAATCGAGATTGAAAAATGGATGATTGGCATTCTCGATGCGGCCGTAGAGGTGAACTCCACAGGCCATACAAGCATGTCGCTGGATGCTCGCCTTCGGATTAACGACTGCGAGCTTCTCAGCGTGTTGAGTTACCGAGAGCTTCTCGCGAGGCACGACAGCCACAACGGAAAACAGCGCGCCGCTGGGCTTCCAGCACTTTGTGCACCCGCAGGCATGGTTGTAGGTAATCTGGGCGCTGCGCATCACTTCAACCGGGTCGTTCGCGCACTGGCACTTTAATGTACCCCCCGCAAATCCTTTGGCCGCAGGCTTGACACCTTTGTCCACGGTCGGATGAATTGCAATTGTCATGGTCGGCGCCTCGGATAGTAGGGAAGGTCAGACATCTTCAGTGATGGCTCAAAGGGGGTGTCTTCCTGTATCCACAGACCAGAAAATCCCCCCAGGGCAAGCTGCGTCTGATGTATGAGGCTAACCCGATGGCCATGATCATTGAACAGGCCGGGGGCCAAGCTCTTATCGCTCCGGGTCAGCGCATTCTTGATGTATACCCCACTGACATTCATCAGCGTGTGCCGGCGATTCTGGGCAGTAGCAGTGAAGTCGATTTGGTAATGAATCAGCTGACAGGCTGATGAGTAGGGGCGGTCGAGCGGCTAGGCTGTGTGCCTCAAAGGCCTGCAATGCCTTCTGATACTCAGAGGCCAGTGAATTGACTAGCTCACCGACCTCCTCGAAACGGCCTTCCCCTGCGGCCAAGTCCGCGCTTTTGCACAACTCCGCGAACGCCGGCGCGACGATGTTGGCACTGTCCCACTTCAGGGCGCGAGCTGCCTGTTGCGCGTGCTCAAGCCACGTCGAGGACGTTGACCTTCGTCACCCCACCGCAAGCCGGGGCATGGACTAGTCGGCCCGTGAAGGTGCTATCAGTGAGATGAGCATCGCACTCTGATCATCCCGATCCTGCCCGACTGATTGCGCAGCCAGCTCCTCGAGTCTGCCCAGGATGAGATCGGCATTTTCACCAACCATGCAAAGTGAACTGAGCACGCCGTAGCTTCCCTCCGGATCAGCATCGCTCGGCCGCAGCAAGCCGTCCGATATCATCAGTACCCGCTCGCCCGGATACAGTGGCAGTTCGGAGCTTACAAAACTCGAGTCCTCGAACAGACCCACCGGAAATCCGCTTTCCTCGAGCACGCGCCAGCCAGATTGAGCATTGAAGTGATAAAGACTTGGGTGCCCGGCCTGACAGACACTGAGTCGACCGCGGTCAAGATCAACTACCCCAGCGAGGGCCGTGAAATACATGCCCGGAATGCCTAACCCGCAGTAGCGGGTATTCATTTCCTCGATGACCTGCTGACCGCAGCGTTGCGGGCTTTGCCCAGCCTCAAGCACCGCGACCATGCGGTCCATCAGTTCGCGCATCAGGCTGCAGGAAATCAGGGCTGAGGCCGTGCCGTGGCCCACCACATCGATCAGCCCAAAAGCGATGTGTCGTCCGCCCTTTAACGGTGCCAGACCCAGCATATCCCCGCCCAGCATGTCGCTGGGCCGATAAAAAGCGTCGATTCGAATGTCATCTGAATCGAATCTCCGAGGCAGCATCGCAGCCTGGAGACGGGCGGCCGATTCAAGCTCACTGCGCAGCAGGCCCAAGGCACGCCCCAGAGCGTTACTCTTCTCGTGCAAAGCCTCATTCAGTGTAATGACGCGCCCGGCCAGCTCCAGACGCGCGCGCACCTCGCCAAACGCGGCGCCTTTGTCCATGCAGTCGTTGGCACCAAAGCTAAGCGACTCAATCAACTCCTCCTGACCGAAGCTGCTGGTGAGCAGGATCAGGTAGACACGTGCGAACTCATCACTTCTGCGGAGACTCGCGAAAAAGTCGCATCCACGGCCGTCCCTCAGCCTCGCTGCGCACACGATCAAGTCCGGTTTGAGAGTCAGCTGTTCCTGCGCCCGTGCCAGGTTGCTGGCGCATGTGACGACAAAGCCGAGTGAAGAGAGCAGCGAACTCCAGTAGATCGCCTGATCCGCCTCGCTCTCGATCAACAGCAATTGCCGCAGCGTTACGGTTCCCTTCGATCCGCCATCGCCGGTCTGTATGGCAACGTTCATAAGCGCAGCCCCGGCGCCGGACCGCTCTCGGTAAGCGCCCGTTGCAATTGCTCCAGGGCTTTATGGATCTGCCGGATGGCGCCATCACCCGGGATATGACCCGCTGCAGCCTGCTTTTCTACCGCTCCAAGCAGGCTCGCCAGCGGCCGCCCACCGACACTCATCGCCGAGGCTTTCCACGCCTGAGCCAACTCACGAATTTGGTCGCGATCGCCCATCTGCTGTGCTACCACGAGCTTCGTCAGCCGCTCCTCGGCCAGCGCGAGAAATGCTGGCGCGATGCGCGCCAGTACCAGCTGTGCGAGCGACCCGAGTTGGCGATCAAGATACATAAAGTCGATCGCGCTCTGCCCAGCCGAGCTTCGCTCGCTGCCGGCAATTCCAAAGACCTCAGCCGAACGATCGGTGACATCCGGCGAGATCGCTGCTGCGCTAGCACGTTCAAGCTCACTGGAGTGCACAGGGTCTTCGCACGGCTCCAGGGGTATTGCAAGATACCAGCACCGGTAGCCGGCAGCGTCCACCTCCTCCCTGAGCGAGCCGCCCATATGCTCGCACAGCCGCTCCACCAGCGCCTCACGCAATGTCGTGCCCAGGCTTGAGGCAGCAGCGGTTGCGTCCTCGGCAGCGATGCCGGCCGGAACCTTCAACGCGATTACTAGACAATCAGGAGCGACGCCGCCGCGGAATGATCCGTGGCCATGGAGCTCAATAACTAGCGATGGGGCATTGCAGTGGCTGTCATCCAGAGCCGCGCCAATGACCTGCAGCAGGATTTTGGAGAGGCGCGGCCCGTCGGCCAGGACACGTTCCGGAACTTGCTCGAGAATGTCGATCCTCACCAGTGCACTATCGAACCCCCGCGCAGCGCAAGCCTGCGCCAACGCCTTTCTGAGAAGCCTGGCTATGTGCACCGGGTCCCGCTCCAAGATGAGCGTCCCGGCTAAGGCACGGGCATAATCGAGCAGGTCCACGAGCAAGCTATCCAAGCGCTCGGTTACCAGACCCGGCCCGCAGGCTGATGAAATCTGCTCTAACAGCGCGCTCCAGTGCGATTGAATCTGCTCCGCCGCTGCTGCCACCAGAGCCGCCTGCTCGCCGCTGCGTTGCAACTCCCGCTCCCGAAGCGCGCGCAGGGACGAGAGAATTTCGCTGTTGAGTACACTGGCCTGTCGCAACCGCGACAACTCATCGCTCGCATTTAACCTCGGCGGCTCGACGCCAGGAGTCTGGCTGGACTCCACTGCCTCCGATGGCCTGCTCACGAACGCCATCGCTTTACCGCGATCAGGCGATTGATACCCTGTTGCTGCTCGTAAATAACTGAGTCCATGACGCTCTTGAGTATCGCCAGGCCCATTCCAGATTCGGGCAGACTCGCAAGTGCTGCCGGGTCGAACTCCATCTGCGAAGGCGCCGCTGCAAACTGCGCGGCCGTCATTCCGCGCCCCCGATCCTCGATTACCAGATGCAGTTCAAGCGCGCCCGCCTGGGCTACTAATCGAATGATGCCACCATCGGCCGGCACATAACTGTGCTTGACGACATTAGTCAGCCATTCCATAACGGCCGTTTCGTACAGAGCGCGATCCTCATCTCCGAAGCGCCTGCCGAGCGCCATCAAGCGCTCGGTGGCATCGCGCGCCGCCGGCAGCGTTGCTGGCACCAGCAGCTTCAGGATTGCATCGTCGGTCACGGGTCTCTCTGCGCGCTCGCTGACGGCAGCGTGACAGGAGGCTCAAGCCGCCAGCGCCGCTGCTCGCGTCGGGAATGTCTTGAAGACCCGATCCATGCGAGTCAGCCGCAAGACAGCCATTACCGGCGGCGTCACGCCGCACAGGTATAGGCAACCCTGCTGACCCAGATGCTTGAGAACCACCACTACGGCGCCCAAGCCGCTGCTGTCCAGGAATCCAACGTTGCTCAGATCCAGCACCAACTTGCGCTGACCCTCTTCGATGCGCTCCAGCATAGCTTCACGAAAGCTCACCGCGATCACCGCATCCAGTCGCTTATCGCGAAGACTAACTACCAGATAGTCACCCTCGACCTGATCTTCCAGCACCATGTCCTGCACTCCTGAGATTAAATTCCGATTGCCGGCCTGGCGCCGCTATCGCATTCAAACCGTGTCTCACACGACCTGCTTGAGGCCCCATATCTCCCCGGCATATTCTCGTATCGTCCGATCGCTCGAGAACCGGGCACTGCGTGCCACGTTGATCAGTGCGCGCGCTGACCAATCGCTGGTCTTGCAGAAGTCGGCCGCGGCCCGCTCCTGAGCGGCGGCGTAGTCTGCAAAATCCGCCAGATGCATGTAGTGATCTCCTTGGCCGCTCAGCGAGTCGACGAGCGGCGCAAACAATCCCGGCTCCTCGGGGGAAAACCGGCCGGCGGCCAGCTCATCAAGGAGCCTACGTACATTGCTGTTAGAACTTTGCACCAGCCGCGCAACGTCGCCGGCCTGACGAGCCAGAATCACTTCATCGGCAGTCAGCCCAAAGATGTAGATATTTTCGGCGCCTACTTCACGCGCGATCTCCACATTCGCTCCATCTAGCGTGCCGATAGTCAGTGCGCCATTCATCGCCAGTTTCATGTTGCCGGTGCCCGATGCCTCGTAGCCGGCCGTTGAAATTTGCTCCGACAGGTCCGCGGCCGGAACGATGATCTCGGCCACGGAGACTTTGTAGTCGGGGTAAAAGACCACTCGCAATGAATCACTGACCTCGCGATCAGCATTGACGAGGCGCGCTATGTTGTTAATCAGTTTGATGATGAGCTTGGCAAGATAATAGCCAGGCGCAGCCTTGCCACTGAAGATGAAAGTCTTTGGTGTTGGAAGCGGTACCTTATCCTCTTTGATCCGCAGGTACAGATGCATGATATGAAGGGCGTTCAGCAGCTGGCGCTTGTACTCATGCACCCGTTTGATCTGCACATCAAACATGGTGGTAGGATCTATTTTTACTCCGGTCACCTCACGGACACGTCGCGCAAAGTCGGTCTTGTTCGCCAGTTTGATCTGCCGGAATGTCTCGAGAAATGCTCCGTCCTTGGCCAGAGGCTCAAGTTCTGCGAGCAGGTCCAGGTCTACTACCCACTTTGGACCGATGGCCTCGCTGATGAGTCCGGCGAGGCGCGGGTTGCAGCTGAGCAGCCAGCGACGTGGAGTGACGCCATTTGTTTTGTTGTTGAAGCGGTCAGGCCAGAGTTCATAGAAGTCGGGTACCAGTTGGCTCTTGACCAGCTCCGAATGCATCTCGGCTACGCCGTTCACCGAGTGGCTGCCGACGATCGCCAGGTGCGCCATGCGGATTTCCTTGCTGGGAGATTCCTGCACGATCGACATGCGCGCCAAGCGATCTGAGTCGCCGGGGTGGCGCTGCGCAACTTCGTTTAAGAACCGGCGGTTGACCTCGTAGACGATCTCCAGATGCCGTGGCAGAACTCGCCCGAACAGTTCTACCGGCCAGCGCTCCAGGGCTTCTGGAAGCAGCGTGTGATTGGTGTAGGCCGTTGTTTCCTGCGTAATCTGCCAGGCGTGCTCCCAGTCCAAATCATGTTCATCAACCAGGGTACGCATCAGCTCGGCGACTGCAAGGGCCGGGTGTGTATCATTCAGCTGCAGCGCGTTATAGCGCCCGAAGGTCTCGACCGCGTGCCCGGAACTGAAATGCCGGCGGAAGATATCGCGCATTGCACAGGCGACAAAAAAGTATTCCTGAATGAACCGCAGCTCCCGCCCAGCTGCGGCAGAGTCGGATGGATAAAGCACTTTTGATACTGTCTCGACAGCGACCTGGTGCTCCATGGCCCGTAGATAATCACCGCTGTTGAAGATTGCCATGTCAAATTCGGCCGGAGCCCGCGCCGAATACAGGCGCAGGAAGTTTACGCAGCGCCCGCCGTAGCCGACCACCGGCACATCCGCGGGCACGCCAATCAAGGATTTCCATTCCAGCCAGTGCGGGTTATAGCGGCCGTTCTCATCCTGACCGGCTTCCACGCGGCCATATATCGGAATCATGGCACTGTGCTCGCGCCGTTCGATCTGCCAGGGCGTGCCGTGCTGCGCCCAGTTGTCGGGCTGCTCATGCTGGAAGCCGTTGGCAAAGGATTGCCGGAACAGCCCGTACTGGTAGTTAATGCCGTAACCGTAGCCCGGATACGAGAGACTCGCGAGCGAGTCCAGAAAGCAGGCCGCGAGCCGGCCGAGACCGCCGTTACCCAAAGCGGGATCCACTTCGGTCTCGAGAATATCGCTCAGATTGAAACCCAGATTCAATGCCGCGTCAGCACATACCTGATAGAGATTGAGGTTCCTCAGGTTGTTGGCCAGGAGCCGCCCGATCAGAAACTCCATTGAAAGATAGTGAATCTGCTTGGCGTCTGCAGCGCGGATCCGCGCTTCCGTTGCGTTCATCGCGTGAATGATGGGCTGGCGAATCGCCATAGCGAGCGCCAGCTGCAGATCCTCAAGTTCCGCGGCATCCGGGTTTTTCCCGAGCGTGACCTGCAGGTGATAGGTCACCGCCTGCTCTAGCGATTGACGGGTCGAGCTTGCACTAGGACTGAGTTTCGGCGCCATGAACCTGCCTCGATAATTCTGGGTCGCGGGCGGTTCAGTACAGCCTTGGGCATGCCGTGCTGCTTATGCCCCCGCTGTTCCAATATCGGTCTCAGGAGACAAAACCTTAGGTTCTTGATTGGGAAAGGCTCTCACGTCACAGTTCCAGGAATCTCACCGCACTCGGGGGGGGTTTCGGCGGCTTAACCCGGGCGCCGCTACCGCATTGCGCAACTAGCTGATTGTTCAGCAGTTACCGCTCGACCAGCGGGAGCCGAGAGATGTCGCTGGCTGGTTCAGAAGCTGGCTTGAAGCGAGACATACGGACCGGCCTGATCCGGCTCGTTCGCAATCCGCCCAAGATCGGCGTATGCGGCGGTGAGCGAAAGCCACTTCAGCGGCAGATACGCAACGAAGGCGTCTTTGAAATTATCCTCTCTGGCGGCAGAAAGATTATTAGGCTTTTCGCGGTACTCAAGGCCCACCACCAGGTGATCTGTGGCGAAGACTCCGACGCTTGCTTCCGGCAGCACATGGTAATTGCCAAGGTTGCCGCCAAACCCCAGCAATCCGATCTGGTTTGCTTCGCTATATCGCAGCGTGACATCTGCAATCCAGGTGTGCCCTAACGGCCCGGCGAGCCACAGCTTCGTGGCGGCGAGATAAACATCGAGCCCGGAGGCATGGCGCGCACCGAGTGCTCTGGGCACCAGATCAAAACTGCCATTGTCCTTCCACTGTGCGCCCACAGCCAACTGCGGCCATGTCCGATCCTGATCCGCTACGATATCGCCATAAAAATGCAGCTTGGCGCCCACAATGGTCTGGTCAATTGCCTGACCTGGAATCACCGAACCGAGACTAAAATGCTGCCGAGCAAGGGACAACTCCATTCGATTATCGATCCCCAGGGCAACGCCGCAGCTATCGAGTTCGAATACCTGTGGTCTGACTTCGGTGCAAAAGCTGCTGGCGCCTATCTGGTTCTCCGTCCCGAGGCCGGCGATTACGGCCCAGGGGCTGATCCCGCCGCCAGCGCTGCCCTCCACTGACATGAGGCCCCCAGTCGCCAACAGGCGATCACCGGCCTGTGTGCTCGCAGCAGCTAAAGTCGCCAGGAGCAGCCCGCTCCAGGTATTGCATTGCCTCGAAGGCCACCCACTCCAGCGCATATCACGTGGTCCCTTGTTGCCCATAAATGGGGCCCGATAGGCAGCCCCGTGCCCATAGTGGGCCCGGGCCTGCCACGGTTTCCGTGACCTGAGCGCAATTCCAAGCGCTGTGACTCATTTAACGCCCAAAAATATCGATCAAAACTACCATTGTGCTATGCGTTACACGGCTCTCGTGGGTAGGTGCCTTTTTGCAATCCGCCTCGCGCTCGTGGCAAGCCTGATCGGCTTCGCGTGGAGCAACGAAGTGCGCGCTGCCGACTCACTCTATAACCGCCTCGGTGGGCAGCCGGTAATAGATGCCTTTGTCGCGGATACCATCGATCAGGTTGCAGCCAATCACCGTTTCAATCAGTCCTTTGAGGGCACTAGTCTCAAGCGCATCCGGCGACTGCTCGCCGAGCAAATCTGCGATCTCACAGGCGGACCGTGTCACTACAGCGGCGACACGATGCGCCAGGTGCACGCCGGCCATCACATCTCAGAAGCGGAATTTTATGGGCTTGTACAAATCATGCGAGACGCCATGATTGCACATCATGTCGCACTAAAGGAGCGCAACGAATTGCTGGCCCTGCTCGCGCCTATGAAACGTGATGTCGTTGAAGGCCCTGCACCCCCCAACTCGGGCGGAGGCTGACGTGAGCCGGCTTCCCGGCTTCGTGGGCTCACTCTCTCTGCTGCTGGGTTGTGTCTACTGCATTGCGAGCCCCGCCGCGTCTCTGCGCGTTCGAGTACAGAGCACCCAAGGCGTGCCACTTGCAGATTCGGTGGTCTATCTGTCTCCCTCGGTACCCGTTGCACATGGAGGAACGCTGCAGGCCAAGATTGACCAACAACACAAAACCTTCGTGCCGCGCGTCACCGTGGTGCAGACGGGCACGGCGATCAGCTTTCCCAACAGCGACAATATCCGACACTCCATTTACTCGTTTTCCTCCCCCAAGATCTTCACACTTAAGCTCTACTCAGGTACGCCTTCGAACCCCGTTGTATTCGACAAGACTGGAGTAGTCGTTCTAGGCTGCAACATCCATGACCAGATGGTCGCCTGGGTGCTGGTCATAGACACGCCTTATTCGCTGCGCACCGATGCTCAGGGTTATGCAACGCTGAACAATCTGCCTGGCGGAGACTATGTGTTGCGCGCCTGGCATGAGCCCATGCCGGAAGAGATTGCCGGTGAAGCGCTGCATTTAGATGCCTCGGCGGCGGCCACGCGTACCATCCAGCTCGATGCCGATGCGCAGCCAGCCAAAATGGCGGGGATGGACCCGTGATCAGGTTCCGCAGCCTGCGGGTGCGTATGATTTTCTTCCTGGTGGTCCTGCTGGGCGCTGTGCAGCTGACCGAAATCATGCTCACTAACACGGCCAGCTATCGCGCGTCGCGCGTCAAAATCGAGGATGAACTGGGCGTCGGCGCCCGGGTGTTTGAGCGGGTGCTGCGCCAGAACGCTGACAACGAAGCGCAGGCGGCGCGCGTTCTGGTGTCTGATTTTGCGTTCCGTGAGGCGGTGGCTACTGCCGACGTGCCTACAGTGGCATCGGCGCTTGAAAATCACGGTGCCCGCATCCACGCCGTTGCCGTGCTCTATGTCAATCTGAAGGGCGAAGTCGTCGCCGATACGTTAAGACCCGGCGCTCCAACGCACCCCTTCGAGTACGCTGAACTGATTACGCAAGCCCGCGCCGAGGGCAATGCGGTCGCTATTGGGATGCTCGACGAACGCGCCTGTCAGCTGGTCTCAGTCCCTGTGCGTGCGCCCGTCACCATCGGCTGGGTCATCGTCTGCTATCCGATCGACAGCGGGCTAGCCACGGACCTGCGCACGCTTACCGGCCTGAATATCTCATTCGCCCTAGAACGCGCGCAGCACTGGACTCTGCTGGCAACCACGCTGACAACCAATGATGCCCGTGACTTGCCGCTGCGGCTGCCGGTTTACTCCCAGGCGCTCGACACACACCAGTTGGCACTGGCTGATGGGGACCAGCAGCTGCGCGTGTTCGCTCTGGGCGGTCGGGTCAACGAGCATATCGTCGCGGTTCTCCAGCGACCGATAGCGGATGCACTGGCGGGATTTCGAACTCTGCGTACGAGCCTGATCGCGCTTGGCATTCTCAGCTTGGCGCTGTCCATCGCCGGAAGCATAGGCATTGCACTCGGAATCACCCGGCCCATCGAACTGCTGCTGGCTGCGGTGCGACGCATCCGCAAGGGCGACTACACCGCGTCGCTTTTCATACATCGCAACGATGAGATTGGTGCGCTGGCGCAGGGCCTCGAGCATATGCGCATGGGAATCGCAGAACGCGAGCAGCAGATCCTGAAGCTAGCCTACGAGGATCCGCTGACCAAGCTGCCCAACCGCTCTCGATTTGGCGAGGCACTGCGTGAATCAATAGCAGCGGCGCAGCTGAGTGGCCAATCACTTGCGATACTGATAATGGACCTAGACCGCTTCAAATTTATCAACGATACCCTCGGGCATGGTGTCGGAGACCATGTTCTTAGGGAAGTGGGCCGGAGGCTGCAGGCGATGACCGGAAGCGCTGGTTGCGTCGCCAGGATGGGCGGCGATGAATATGCGTTGCTGGTGCCAGCCGTCGGATCTCTGGAGGTGATCGGATTGGCACAACACATACTGGCCATGCTCGAGCGTCCCATCATGTTCCACGATCAGCCACTTGATGTCGGCGCAAGCGTCGGGATCGCCTGCTTCCCGCTTCACGCAGCAGATGCCGAGACGCTGCTTCGCAACGCCGATATCGCTATGTACGTAGCCAAGCGCAGTAGGAGTGGCTACGTGGTATTCGACTCAAAATTCGACAACAGCCAGCAGCAGCATCTGTCGATGCTCAGCGAGCTTCGCAGTGCGGTCGAGCATGGCGAGTTGCGTCTGCACTATCAACCCAAAGTGACTTTGGCTACTTCGGCAGTGACTGCTGTCGAGGCGCTGCTGCGCTGGGCCCATCCGACTCGCGGCATGGTTCCACCAGGCGCGTTCATCCCTTTCGCGGAACATACCGGATACATCAAGGTGCTCACGCGCTGGGTGCTCGAGGAGGCCGTCCGGCAGTGTTCAGTCTGGCAGCAAGAAGGACTACGCCTGCAGATATCCGTGAACATTTCTGCGCGAGACCTGATGGTTCGCGATCTACCTGACTATGTCAGCGATCTCTTGCAAAGGTTTGACGTATCGGCGAGCTCATTGTGCTTAGAAATTACGGAAAGTGGCTTCATGGAGGATCCGAGCCACGCGCTTCGCGTATTGGAGCGTCTTGCGGCCGTTGGACTCGAGCTGTCCATAGACGATTATGGGACAGGCTACTCCTCGCTAAGCTATTTAATGCAGTTGCCTGTTGGCGAACTGAAAATTGATCGCTCGTTCGTGTCGAAAATGGATGGGAACGCAGATCTGACAACAATCGTACGTTCCACCATCGAGCTTGGACATAGCCTTGGGCTTAAGGTCGTGGCCGAGGGCGTGGAGGATCCAGAAGCCTTTGCGTTGCTGCGCGAACTTCGGTGCGATAGCGCACAGGGCTACTACATGAGCCCGCCACTGCCGCCGGATGATTTCCGCGCCTGGCTCAATGGCACGCTACCCGGCCCCAAGAACCTCGAGCCACAAACTGAGTCGGTCTTGGGCAACTCGCTCGCCGATACCGCGCGCGTTGCAGGCGCCAAGTAACACCTCGGGCCGCGGCCGCGTCACGGGGCGTTTTGCTCGGCCAGACGGCCGTCGAGCCGCCAGGATCCGGAGCCAAGTCAAGGAACATTTGTGGCCGCCCGAGGCCACGATCTGCCACTCTTTAGATAATCTTGGCGCCACCCAGGCGCGACCGATGGCATACTGCAACATAGGACCATTCGGGCGCCGCCAGAACAGGCACCCACGGGAGCACAAGGTGGTCGCAGCGCATGGCTGGTGCCAGTAAAGCTCGCACAAGACGCGGAACCCCCCTGAAAAGCGCGGGGCGCGGCAGGCTACGCACTCCGCCTGGCCAGAACAAGAGACCGGCGCTCTCTATCGACAGCCTTCCCTATGCCTTATTCGTCAGTGATCGGTACGGGCTGCTCTCGCATCTCAATGCGGCTGCCGTAAAGCTTAGCGGCTGGGCCCTCCCATCGCTTCGGGGCCACCCGGTAAGTAAGGTTCTAGTTCCGGCCGGTGTCCCCGCCGGAACCGCCAATAGATCCAAAAGAAGAGCACCCGTGTGGCCGGCCTCCCTCGCTCCAGGCGCCAAGGCCGTCCGCGGCTGGTTGCTAAAGCCCAAAGGACGGCAAATTGCGGTGACCGTTCGCGCACTCGCTGCGAACGCACTTAGTGCTCGAATCGTCGGTACGCTGATACAAGTTGAGCGCAGCCAGCGAGCGGCCACCAAGCAAGACCCGACCAGCGCACTGGTCGCGTTACTCATTAGAGAGAAACCATTCCGGGCCGTATTCGATGGTTCAAACATTGGCGTGGCTCTGGTCGATTGGAGCGGACGGGTTTCTCGAGTCAATAGGACGCTGTGCAAACTCCTTGGCTACACCGACGCGCAGCTCCGGAGCAAGAGTCTTGATGCGCTGACTCACGCCGAGGATCGGAGCGCATCTGAGCGCTTGGCCGATACCCATTCAGAAGACGCTGCTGCTCAACACCAGGACAAGCGATTTACCCGCAAGAATGGGCAGTCGATCTGGCTGCGCGTATCTCGCACACCACTTCGCGCAGGCAAAGGCGCGAAGCGCTACTTCCTGACTGGTCTACAGAACATCACCGCCCTCAAGAGTGCGACCGAAAATCTCCGGGAGAGCGAAGAGAGATTTAGAAGTGCCTTTGATGCAAGTGCCATTGGAATGGGATTAGTCACGCCGCAGGGCAAGTATCTGCGTGTGAATCAGGCGCTGTGTGATTTCCTTGGACTTGAAGCAGATGACATGATCGGGTTTGACATTGCCGATTTTAATGAGCCCGCCGAGTACGCCACAATTATTGAGCGCCGGCAGCAAATGATTGATGGTTTGCTGCCGCGATTTTTTTCCTATGAGAAGCGCTTCCTGCATAAGTCGGGTCGCACACTGTGGGGCCAACTTACCGTGGCACTCGTCCGAGATCCTGATGACAAGCCTTCCTACTTTGTCACACTTGTCCAAGATACGACCGAGCGGCACAATGCTGAAATTACCCTGCGCGAAAGTGAACATCGGCTACGGGCTTTGGTGGAAGGTCTACCAGTGCTCATAGACGCTTTTGATGAGAACGGCCTGATTGTCGCATGGAACAAAGAGTGCGAGCAGGTCACCGGCTATCGAGCCGAGGAGGTGATCGGTAATCCCCTGGCGCTGGAATGGCTATATCCGGATCCGGACTACCGCGCTGCAATGTTAGATGATGCCTCCAAGCACGCGAGTCACTCCTACCGCAATCGCGCTTGGGACCTGCGTACCAAAGACGGGAAGATCCGCACGATCGCCTGGAGCAACGTCGGCGCTGATGTGCAGATCCCGGGCTGGAAGGAATGGGGAATTGGCATCGATATCACTGCGCGCCGACGGCTCGAGCTGGCGCTGCAGCAAGCCAGCGAATATGAGCAGCGCAGGCTCGGCCAGGAAATGCACGATGGCCTGGGACAGGAGCTCGCGGCACTGGCATTGCTCGCCTATAGTTTGGCCAGTAAGCCCGAGCTCGCCAATGACTCAGTGCGACAGGAATTAGACCGTCTCGCTGAGATTGCCCGACAGGCAGTCCGAAGTGGACGCGCGATTGCCCACGGTCTGGCCCCGCTGGATGAATCGGAAGGTGATTTGATCGAAGCTTTGCGCAGAATGACCCAACATCATTTGGCCGAGGTCAGCGGCACCCAAGTGGTGCTTAAGGAACATTTGGGTGCTGAGCTTGCAATACCGGCAACCGCGCGCAGTCACCTGTACCGCATCGCACAGGAAGCCCTGAACAACGCAATCCGTCATGCGAAGGTGCAGGCCGTGACGATGGAATTAGTCGTCACCCCCCGCGTGGTACGTCTGACAATCAGCGATAGTGGCAAGGGATTTACGGCTCGTGCTGAGCGATCCGTCGGTATGGGCTTAAAGACAATGCAGAATCGCGCCGCGGCCATCGGCGCCAGCGTGTCAATAAGGACGGAGTCGGACGTTGGCACCAGCATTACAATCGAGTGTCTGAATCTCAGCTCGACTACTGAACACGCATCCGAGCCCTCAACTGATACTGCGGAGCAGCCTTCAAACTCTTCGGGGGTCGTGCGCTAGAACGCGAGCTCTCGCATCCCCGTATGCCTGAACCCCGAAATGCGCTGAGCGAGTCCTGCAGCATGGCCATTGCAGCAACGCTGCTGACGCTTGCCGCCAACTTTGTGGCCGCGGCGCCCACGCCCACGCCCCGACCGGATGCCGCCGATCAGAGCTCCGCCATGGCGCGGCTTGGCAGGAGGCTGTTCTTTGATGCTTCCCTGTCTTCCTCTGGGAGGCTTTCATGTGCGAGTTGCCACAGTCCCGAGCATGCGTACGGCCCTCCCGATAACCGGGCGGTACAGCTTGGCGGAGCCAACCTGGAACGAGAAGGGCCGCGGGCCGTGCTGTCGCTTCGATATGTGCTGAAGCGAACTCCAGTGTGGAGCACCTCCTACACGGCAAGTCCGGCCGAAAGGCTGCTCGAGGGCATCGAGCCGCCGGCCGGCGGCTTCGGATGGGACGGTCGGTTCAATTCGCTGCGCGCGCAGGCAAGCTTTCCACTGTTGTCCCCCAACGAAATGGCGAACGCCACGCCTGAGGCGTTTGTCGAACGGCTCAGGCACACCAGCTACGCCGGGGAGTTCCGTCGGGTCTTCGGTGCCAGTATTCTTTCAAACCCCGATCGAGCCTTTTTGAGCGCTCGCCGTGCTCTGGAGCGATTCGAGCTCGAGGATCCTGGCTTTCACCCCTACACCAGCCGCTACGATGAGTATCTCGAAGGACGCCAGCAACTCTCGGATCAGGAACTGCGCGGCCTGGCATTGTTTCGTGATCCAGCACGTGGCAATTGCGCAAGTTGCCATCCGGTGGCTATGGGAGCCGACGGCTCGCATCCGCTACTGACCGACTACCAGTTTGAGGCGCTCGGGGTGCCGAGAAACCCCGAACTGTCGGCCAATACCGACCCCACCTATTTTGATGAGGGCTTATGTGGCCCACTGCGCACCGATCAGATCCACTCGACTGCGTACTGCGGAATGTTCAAAACCCCGACACTGCGCAATGTCGCGACACGAGCTGTTTTTTTTCACAATGGCAGATTCCACACGCTCAGGGCGGCCCTGCAGTTTTATGTGCGCCGGGATACCAACCCGGAGGAGTGGTATCCCCAGACCAGTAGTGGAGGCGTCGATAAATTTGATGATCTCCCAGCAACCGGCCGGGCCAACGTCGACGTCATTGACGAACCCTTGACGCGCACGCGAGGCGCTCAACCGGCCTGGAGCGAGGACGAGATCGATGCCGTCATCGCGTTCCTCAAGACATTATCGGATCGGGACGCAGCGCCAGCCCTGACCTCGAACTAGCCAGAGCCTCGACTGCCCTAGAAGTGTTTCGTCCGTGACAGCATTGCAGCCACTACCGGGCTGAAGCTTCCCGCGGTCGGCCGGGGCTGTCTATACTGCTGGTTATGAGTTTCTCCGACCATCCTGATCTCGCCCGCGTGCAGGCACTGGCCGCGAGGCTCGCGGACACGGCCCGACACACAGTCCGGCAGTATTTCAGAATGCCACTTGCCGTGGAGCAGAAGGCCGATTTGAGCCCGGTGACGATTGCGGATCGGGCAATTGAAACCGAGATGCGTCGGCTGATCCGCGCCGAATTCCCGACCCACGGCATACGCGGCGAAGAGTTTGCCTCTGAGGATGGCGATGAGTTTACGTGGGTACTGGACCCCATAGACGGGACCAAGAGCTTTATAACCGGCTTCCCGCTGTTCGGTTCCTTGATTGCCTTGGCTAAGGGCACTCGGCCAGTATTTGGCGTGGTCGAAGCACCAGCGCTGGACGAGCGCTGGGTGGGGTGTGAAGGACTTCCCACACTGTTCAATGGCGCGCCGGTGAGAACCAGCAAGTGCCAGAGCATCGATCATGCCAGGTTTTACACCACCACTGGCGAGACCTTCCGCGGACGGGATCGGGAGCTATTCGAGCGCGTTACCGGCCGCGCGGCGTTGCGGCGTTATGGTGGTGATTGCTATCTCTACGGGCTATTGGCATCCGGTTTTTGTGATCTGGTCATGGAGGTGTCGCTGAAGCCTCACGATTATCTCGCCTTGGTTCCCGTTGTCGAAGGTGCGGGCGGTAGGATAAGCGATTGGGAAGGTGCCCCGCTGACTACAGAAACCGGCGAGAAGGTGCTGGCCGCCGCCACCACTGGGCTGTGGGAGCAGGCGCTGGAGCTGCTGCAGAGGCGCTAAGTCCGCCAGCACCCGCGACAGACCAGAGAGTTCTATTCGCTCGACTTGCCCCGCTTCGGATGGCCGCTGGGGTAGCCGTCGGCCGAATACCAAAAAACGATGCCACTCCGCATTTAAACCTTTTGCGGACCCTGACCTGCTAAGCCTACAGAATGCACATTTGTCAGGTACAGCAATGACGGTACTCGCTTTCCAGGCAACAGCCCGCTTCCCAGTAGGGACGCCGGAGGACGGTGCGGCAATTGCACGTGCTGCTGGCGGAGATCTTGCG
>Ga0182030_10000885_pt1 | contig 59359 bp, 46 predicted proteins | sample 812S3MmetaG_FD_121299 | JGI IMG/M metagenome (GOLD analysis project Ga0182030, IMG submission 121299) | Permafrost microbial communities from Stordalen Mire, Sweden - 812S3M metaG (Illumina Assembly) | ecosystem: Environmental > Terrestrial > Soil > Wetlands > Permafrost | place: Sweden... | reverse complement strand
GCGGAACGGGCGGCCACCCCATCACCAAGGCGACCCCCTCCGCAGCCTGAGACTCCTGAAACCCATCCTTCTGACCACTTATGACCGTTCATGTTACCGATCAGTCCGGGCATCCGCTCAGCAGTATCTGCATCGCCATCTCCACCGCCCCCAATTACGGCGCCACCGACAGCAACGGGAACTGCGCGATTGATGACAGCCTCTGCGAGGTGGGCATGACCGTGTACGCCGGACAGCACCAACCCGGCTACAACGCCGGTTACGTCATGGGGGATTCCACTTGGGAGGGTGGGGACGTTTCCTTCAGCCTGCCCGCCGTCGGTTCCGTCCCGTCCAATCCCCCGGGCGGGAGCTGGATCTGATGCCGGAACGCCTGCCAGTGCCCGCCCTGGATCCACCCGGGGGCGGCCCGGAGGCGATTCGCTGGGCTCGCTGCCCGGTTTCCCAGCTTGCCGATCTGGCGGATGTCGTGCTGGCCGACATTGTCGGCCGTCTCCACACCCGGCTGAGGGAGGTTCCGTTGGTCGGCGGCGGCTCGGCGGGGGAGCGGGTGGGCCGCTTTAGCGAGAATGGCCTCGCCCTCTTATTCACCCTGGGTGGTGAGCCGGAACTGGGATCGGATTGCCTGGAGCGGTGCCGCCATGTGGCGGAGGGCGATGCCCGCTTTTCCTTCATCTACTCACTGCCCCGATCCGCGGGTTTCGGCGCCGCCCTCGGCGACACGATCCAAGCCGCCCTGTTTGGGGAAATCCTGCCCTCCTGCTCGCAGGTGGCGGCGCTATTGAACGTGTTCATGACAGTTCTGGACGGTCTGGTGGACAACGTCCCGGCCCTGCTGGGGCCCCATCGCGACGCCCTGGTCACCGCCGTTTGCGGTGACGCCCCGCAAGCGGACCCCGCCGGCCCGCAGCCTCCCGACGACCACCCGTTCAACACACTCTGCTTCCTCGTCGCGGCCCTCTGGCGCCGGAAGTGGCGTGAAACAGGCGGCACCAACGGTGAGGCGGTCACCCCCGCCATCCGCTCCGCATTGTTCGCGGAACTGGCCGACGCCGGCGCCGGGTTCGCCGGAGGGGGCGACTTTTCGGAGGAAATACTATACGACCGCTGCCGCTGGCCGGTATGGGTCCAGGTGCTCGCCTGCCTGGGCCCCCGGGGGTGGCCGCCCGGGGTCGCGCCCGCTGCTTTCCAGCGCTTCGTCTTCCGGGTCGCCGACTATACCACCTACCTGGACGACCTGTGTGACTTCGTTTACGACTGCCGGATCCGACATTGGAACAGCATCTCCCATGCGTGGTGGCGGCGATACCAGCTCTCTTACGACCGCCCCGACCAACTCCAGCGCAAGCTCCTCGCCCGCCTGGCTGGGGAGGAGACCGCGGTCGATCTCATCCAGCTCGGCCTCGAACGGCGCGCGGCGGTTTCCGAGGCGATGGCGTCGCTCCCGGTGCCGAAGGAGCCCTTGGAGCGCCTGCTGGAGGACCTCACCCATGCCTACCTGGGTTAGTCCGGACGCGGCTTTGCCGGCGGGGGCTGACCAGGTGGTGGTCGTCGGCGGCGGCCCGGCGGGATGCGCCGCGGCCCATGCGCTCTCAGAAACGGGATGGCCAGTCCTGCTCCTCGAGCGCGGCACACCGGGCCGGGACAAGGCGTGCGGCGACCTGTTCCTCCCCCCGGCGGTCGCACAGCTTGCCCTGCTGGGGCTCGGCCCGCCCGCCTTGGGCAAGATCGGCCGGCCAACCTCCCCGCATCTCGAACTGGCGCGCCCCGCTGGCGGGCTCTGGCGGATGGCGTTCACGGGTGGGCCGGCCTGGATGCTGCCGCGGCGCCTCTTGGATGAAGCCCTCCGCACAGCCTTGCCCCCCGGGGTCACCGTGGCCCACGGGGCGACCGCCACCCGGCTCCAATCCGGGGCGGACGGCGTCTTGGCGGTGACCGTCCACCGGCTCCGGGCGGTGGCCACGACGGTGCTTGCCCCAGCCGTCGTACTGGCCTGTGGCCCGGGCGGCACCCTGCCCTCGGAGTTCGGCATCTCCGGGGCTCCGCTGCTTGCGCCCGCGCTCTCCGCTTATGTCGTGACCGGGCCAGTGCCCGCGCCCGTCTTCGAGTTGGCGGACGATTGCCGGCCCGGTTACCGTTGGCGCTTCCCCCTCGGAGACGGTGTGGCGAATGTCGGAGTGTGCTGGCTGGCGCGGGCTCCCGGTTCCCTGGTCAAGGCCTCCGCCATTTCCCTCCTGCGGGACCACCACATCGCTCCTCCCGTGGCTTGGCGCGGCGGTCTGGGCGCGCTTTGGAGCGGCTCCGGTTCCCGCTGGCATCACCCGGCCGGGATCGTCTCGTGCGGGGATGCTGCCGGTCTCGTCAACCCCTTCACCGGCGAGGGACTCACCGCCGCCTTGGTGAGCGGACGGGCCGCGGGCGCCGCGGTCGGGCAGTTCCTGCGTCACCCCCGCGCGCAGGTTCACCTGGAGGATTACTCCCTTCGGGTTGGGCAGCTCTTCACCGCAGCTTACACCGGTTCCGCCGGCTTCGGGCTCTGGAAACAGTTATGCGGCCTGGGCAGAGGCTGAGGCTGGGGCCGCATGGTAGTCATGCCGGCACGGGCGCGGATGGGGATGAGATGGGGGGAAGCATGCAACGCAGTCTCGTCAGGTGAAATGTGCGGGCGCGCCCGGGCCAGCCGGCGCGATCGCGACTCGGCAGGAGCCAGTGGTCCCACGGCCGGCATCGTCGCGCCCTTTGGCCTTGGATCGCAGGGGTTTCCCGGTAGATTCCCCAGCGGATGAAAGCGACTTGGGGAATGGCCGCCGCCAGCCTGCTGTTAGGCGGGATACCGGTGGAGGCGGCCGTCCTTTGGAACGATCTGGGTGCCACGTTGGTTCACGACACCGGCCCCGGCACCGACGTCCTGGGAGGGGCTATCCGCCGGGATGACACCGCCGGGGACGTGCTCTATTTCAAGTTCCACGTCAACCCGGGCTCCGATGTCAGCACCGAGGAGTACTTCGCCGGCTTCCAGCTCTTCCAGGGGGAGGCGGCCCACCTGGGCGTGGGCAATTCGCTGAGCGCCTGGGCCTACAGTGCCTTCAACACCGACGCCACCGGGGAGGCGAACAAGGTGTTTGGCGACCTCGACCTCCGTTCCGGAGACCCGGAGGCCTCCACCAGCCCCGGGGTCTTCCTCCCGTACGAACTGCCCCGGCGCGGCTTGGAAAGGACAATCGTTTTCAAGGTCGAATTCGTCCCCCACGCCCACGATCGGATCACGGTGTGGATGAACCCGGACCTGCGGCCGGGCGCGTCCGAGCAAAGCCAGCCGGAGAAACTCACCACGACCTTCACCGCGGACGCCTCCTTCGATCAAATCAGGCTGCGGCACGGAGGCGGGGGAGAGGGATGGACCTTCAGCGACATGTGCATCGCCACCCAGTTCGCGGACCTCGCGGAGCCGGAGGGCACGGAGGGAGGTGGCACGATCCGCTCCGCGGGTGGTAGTGCGGCGGACTTGACCTTCCGGTCCTGGCAGCGGGACCAGGGCCTGCCCCAGAACGCGGTGCATGCCCTGGCGCAGACCCGGGACGGCTATATCTGGCTGGGGAACGAGGAGGGCATCGCGCGGTTCGACGGGGTCCGCTTCGAGTCGCTCGGTTTGCGCGAGGGTCTGCGCGGCGGACGGGTCCGGGCGCTTTGGGCGGGAACGGACGGCGCGCTCTGGATCGGCACCGCCGGGGCGGGCTGGCCCGCTGGAACGGCCGGCGGTTTTTTTCGTTCGGCCAGGGCGATGGCCTGCCCGCCGACGCGGTGACGGCTCTGGCAGAGGACAAGGACCGCCATCTGTGGGTCGGCACGGAGGCCGGGCTGGCCATCTGCCTGAAAGGCCGCCTTGAGCCGCTGCCGGAAGCCGCCGCGATTAAAGGGAAGCCGGTGACAGCCCTTTACCGCGATGCCAGCGGAGGGATGTGGGTGGCGGCGGCGGGGCTGGGTGTGTTTCATGAGGAGGGGGGTGGACTGCGCCGGATCAATGGCGGAGGGGTCGACGCGCTCCTGGCCGACACCCACTGCATCCTGGTCGACCGTGGAGGCCGGCTGTGGCTGGGGGCCGGCGATGATTATGTAATCTGCCGCGAGCGCGAGGGAGCGGATTGGCGTCGTTACCGCCTCCCGCGGCATCTGGCGCGCCCGTTGGTGAGCGCGCTGGCAGAACGGGCGGACGGAGTCGTCTGGGCCGGTTCCGTCAGCGAAGGCCTGTTCGAGTTCAAGGGCGGGCAACCCTCCGCGATCAACGCCGCCAGCGGCCTGTCGGACAACCTGGTGGAGTCGCTCCTGGTTGACCGGGAAGGCAGTTTGTGGGTGGGCACCGGCAGCGGGCTGACCCGCGTGCGGACCCGGGAACTGCAGGTGTTCGCCCAAGCCGAGGGGCTGGGCTACGGCGCGGTCGGGGGCATGGCCGAGGTGACCCCCGGGAAGATCTGGGCCGGCAAGCCGGGCGACGGGATTTACACCTTCTTGGGAGGCCGGTTCGAGAGGCTGGCGGACCCCAGTCCCGCCGTCGGGGTCAGCGCGTTGCTGCGCGCCCGGGATGGCACCTGCTGGGCGGCTTGCAACCAGGGCCTGCTCCACTACACCAACCCGGCCTCCGCCCAACCCCGGAGCGAGCCGGCGGCGCTGGCCGGACAGCCCGTCGCCGCCCTCGCGGAAGACCGGGTGGGAACCATCTGGGCGGGAACCCGCTCCGGCCAGCTCTGGGCGCGCGTCGGCGGCGCATGGACCTGCCGGACGAACATCCCGCCCGCGCACCCCATCACCGCGATCGCCCCCACGCCCGGCGACGACCTCTGGCTGGGGACGGAGGGCGCGGGGCTCTGGCGCTGGCAAACCGCGGGCGGCGGACGGCTGGAGAAGATCGAGCACACTCCGGGCGACCTCGTACGCGCCCTGCACCTCGACTCGAACGACACTTTGTGGGTCGGGACGGTCGGCGGCGGATTGGGCGTGTGGCGGCAGGGATTGATGCGCACGGTGACCACGCGAGACGGGCTGCCGGACAACACGATTTCGCAAATACTGGAGGATGACCGCGGCCGCCTCTGGCTGGGCAGCAGCCGCGGAATCGCGTGCGTCGACAAGGGCGACCTGGACGGGCTGCTCAGCGGAACCTCCCGCGCGCTTTACCCGCGGATGTTCGGCCGGAGCGAGGGGATGCTCAGCGAGGAGTGCACGGGAGGCTTTTGTCCCGCGGGCCTCAAGACCCGCTCGGGCCAGCTATGGTTCGCCACCACGAAGGGCATCGTCGGCCTCGACCCCCACCCCGACCGGCAGTCGGAACCGCCCCCGCCGGCGGTGCTGGAGGCGGTGCTGGTGGATGACACGCCGGTGACCGTCTCCACGCGCGGACCGGGGTCCCCAGCCCTCCTGGAAACCGCCGGAGCGGATCCGCTGGCGCGCATCCCCGGGGATGAGCGCGTCATCATCGGCCCCGGGCGGCACCGGATCGAAATCCGCTACACCGGGCTGAGCTTCACCGGGCCGGAACGGGTGCGGTTTCATTACCGGCTCGACCCGCTCGACGCCGCCTGGGTGGAGGCAGGCATCCGGCGCAGTGCCTACTATGACAATGTCCCGCCCGGCGATTACACCTTCCGCGTGTCGGTCTGCAACCGGGAGGGCCTCTGGAGCCAGCAGGACGCCCGGCTGGAACTCACGGTCCAAACCCGCTTTTTCCAGTCGGTCTGGTTCCGCCTCACGCTGGGGGGGGCGTTTCTCCTCACCGTCGCCGGCCTGGCGCACCTGGCGGAAAAACGCCGGACGAAGCGGCGCTTTGATCAACTGGCGCAGGCGCACGCGATCGAGCGGGAGCGCTCCCGCATCGCCCAGGACTTGCACGACGACCTCGGCAGTTCGCTGACGAGAATCTCGCTGACCTGCGGGCTGCTCAAGACCGACCGGGAGAACCCGGCGCAGGTGGACGCCCATGTGGCGCGCATCTCGCAGGCGGCGGGCCAGACCGTCCGTTCCCTGGAGGAAATCGTCTGGGCGCTGCGCCCGGGCAGCGACTCGCTGCAAAGCCTGGTGGACTACATCGCGCATTTCGCCGATGAACTCTCGGAGGGGAGCGCGGCGCGCTGCCGGCTGGACCTGCCGCATGATCTCCCGTCCTGTTCGCTGCCACCCGAAGCCCGGCACGACATTTTCCTGATTGTGAAGGAGGCGCTGACGAACGCCTACCAGCACGCGAAGCCGCGGGAGGTCAGCATCCGGGCCGCCATCGCCGGACGGGTGCTGGAGCTGGTGGTCGAAGACGACGGACAGGGGTTCCGACCAGAGGAGAGCACCCGCGACAGCCAGCGGCAGGGGCTGGGCAACATGCGCCGCCGGGCCGCCGCCCTGCAGGCCCGGCTGGAAATCCGCAGCGCCCCCGGCGCCGGGACGAAGGTCCGCCTCGAAGTCCCCCTCCCCCTGCCCGGTTAGACGCCGTCGGCCGGTCAGAGGATCCCGCCACGAGTCCCGGTCCGCCGGCGGACCTTGTCGCCTGCCCCAGGGTGTGCGAGGATGCCCGGGAAATGGCGCGCAACGACGTCCGCGGGCGGCTGGACCCCGACCTGCCGAAGGCCAAACTCACCAGGGAAAGCCTGCGGGAGGCCGCCATGCTCCTCGGCTACCTGCGGCCGCATGCCGCGCTGATCACGGCAGCCTGCACCGCGCTCACTTTCTCGGGCCTGCTCAGCCTTTGCTTCCCCTTCCTGGCCGGCACCCTGATGGACGCCGCGGTGCCCGCCACCTCCGTCCGGGGGCCGGCCTGGCTGCCGCGGCAACTCGGGCCGGTCGCCTGCCTGATGCTGGGTGTCGTCGCGTGCCAGGCTTGCTGTGCCTACTTCCACTCCACCTCGCTGACCAAGGCCGGGCAGACCGCCCTCGCCGCGCTGCGGCGGGACACCTATGCGCGGATCATCTGCCTGCCGATGACCTTCTACGGGCAGCGACGGGTCGGAGAGCTGCACAGCCGCCTGTCCGGGGACCTGGCGCAAATCGAATCGACGCTGATCATGGCGATTCCGCAGTTCCTGCGGCAATGCCTGATGCTGGTGGGCGGGGTGGCGCTCATCGCCGCCACCTCCGCCCGGCTGACCCTGGTGATGCTGGGTGCCATCCCGCCCGTGATCGCGCTGGCCGTCCTGTTTGGCCGCCGGATCCGCCGGAACTCGCGCGAGATCCAGGACAAGCTGGCGGAGAGCGGGATCATCGTCGAGGAAACGCTCCAGGGCATCTTCAATGTGAAGGCGTTCGTCAATGAGGCCTTTGAAATCGGCCGGTACGGCAGGAGCCTCGAGCTGTATCTCGTCGAGGCGACCCGCGGGGCGCGCCTGCGGGGGGCCTTCATCGCCTTCATGGTCTTTTCGCTCTTCGGTTCGATCATCCTGGTGATCTGGTCCGCCGGCTCAATGCTGCAAAGCGGCCGGATCACCATCGGTGAGATGACCCGGTTCATCCTCTACACCGCCTTCGTGGCGGGGGCGATGGGCCAGTTCGCGGAGTTGTTCACCCAGGTCCAGAAGGCCGTGGGGGCCACCCAGCGCGTGCGGGAGATCCTGGAGGAAAAACCCGAGTTTCCCGCCGGCAGCGCCGCCGCCGCGACCGACGCGCCCCCGCTCCGGGGAGAGGTAACCTTCCGCGAGGTCCGGTTCCGCTACCCTTCCCGGGCTGAGGTTGAGGTCCTCAAGGGGGTCTCGTTCTCCGTCATGGCGGGCCAAAAGGTCGCGCTGGTCGGCCCCAGCGGGTCGGGAAAATCGACGATCATCTCGTTGCTGCTGCGGTTCTATGACCCCGAGGCGGGGGAGATCCTGATGGATGGCCGGCCCGCCGGGGCTTTCCCGCTGGCGTGTCTGCGGGGCCAGATGTCCATCGTGCCGCAGGAGGCGATGCTCTTCGGCGGATCCATTCTGGAGAACATCGCCTATGGCCGGCCGGAGGCGTCGGAGGCGGAGGTTATCGGGGCCGCCCGGCTGGCCAACGCCGACGAGTTCATCCGGCGCTTCCCGGAACAATACCAAACCCGGGTGGGTGAGCGGGGCGTGAAACTCTCGGGCGGGCAGCGCCAGCGGGTCGCCATCGCGCGGGCGATCCTGAAGAATCCGGCGATCCTGATTCTCGATGAGGCGACCAGCTCCCTGGACTCGGAGAACGAGCGCCTGGTCCAGGAGGCGCTCGATCACCTGATGGGGAACCGGACCACGTTCATGATCGCCCACCGGCTTGCCACGGTGCGGCGCGCCGACCGGATCCTGGTCATCCAGGACGGGGTGGTTGCGGAGGCGGGAACCCACGCCGAGCTGAGCGCGCAGGAGGACGGGCTGTACCGGCGGCTGGCGCGGCTGCAATTCGGCGCAGAGGATCGAAGCGCGGATTGAAGCGCTTGTCACCCGCCGCCGGACCCACTAGACTGCCCCCATGTTCGAGACGATCGCCACCGGGTTGACCACCGCCGCCTCCAAGCTGACCCATCTCCGGAGGTTTCTTTGACGTACCGGGCGCGCAGAAACGACTGACGGAACTCGAGTCCCTCTCGGCGGCGGACAACTTCTGGAACAACCGCGACCAGGCGCTGAAGCTCATCGAGGAGTCGAACACCCTCCGCGGGAAGGTGGAGCCGCTGGTGAAGGCGGAACGCCAGTTGGACGATTTCCAGGTGATGCTGGAGCTGGGCCGGGCTGAGCCGCCGGATTCCCAAGCCAAAATCGAACGGGAGCTGGAGGGCGATCTCACCCGCTTCTTCCGGGACCTTGAGGCGATGGAACTCCAGTTCTTCCTCAACGGCCCGCATGACCGCAGCAACTGCATCCTGAGCATCAACGCGGGGGCCGGCGGCACGGAGTCGAACGACTGGGCCAACATGCTGCTGCGCATGTACCAGCGCTGGGCCGAGGCGCGCGGCTGGCCCTTGGAGATCACTGATCTGCTGCCGGGCGAAACCGCCGGCATCAAGAGCGCGACCATGGTCATCACCGGCCCCAACGCCTACGGCTACTGCAAGGCGGAGCGCGGCGTCCACCGGCTCGTGCGAATCTCCCCCTTCGACTCAAACAAGCGGCGGCACACGAGCTTCGCCAGCGTAGATGTGATCGCCGAAATCGAGGAGACCTCGGACGAAATCACCATTCCACCTGACGAACTCCAGACCGACACCTACCGCTCCGGCGGCAAGGGCGGCCAGAACGTGAACAAGGTGGAAACCGCGGTCCGGATCACCCACATCCCCACCGGCCTCGTGGCGGCCTCGCAGGGGCAGCGGTCCCAACATCAAAACCGCGCCACCGCGATGAAGATGCTGATCTCGAAAATCTACGCGCAACGCGTGGACCAGCAGAAGGCCGAGATGGAGCGCTTTTACGGCGAGAAAGGGAGCATCTCGTTCGGCAACCAGATCCGCAGCTACGTCTTCCAACCCTACCGCATGGTGAAGGACCTGCGGACGGGGGTGGAAACAAGCAACGTCCAGGCGGTGATGGACGGCGATCTCGACCCGTTCGTAAACGCATGGTTGCGGGCGGGCGGGCCGCTCCGCCGGATGCAAGGGCTCAAGGATGACGAGGAATAACCGGCCTTGAACATCCTCGACACCATTGTCGCCGAAAAGCGGCGCGAACTGGCGCGGCTCCCGCTGGGCGGGGTCACGATGGAACGGCTGGCCGGGGCGGTGGCGGCGCGGGGCGGTGTGCGGGATTTCACCGCCGCGCTAGCCCGTGCGCGGGAGGCGGCGCCAGGCGGCACCGACGTGGGTCTGATCGCCGAGGTCAAGAAGGCCTCCCCTTCCGCGGGCATCATCCGGGCCGATTTCGACCCCGTGCGCATCGCCTTGGATTACGAGGCGGCCGGGGCCTCCTGCCTTTCCGTCCTCACGGACCAGAAGTTCTTCCAAGGCTCGCTGGGATTCCTGCGGGCCATCCGCACGGCGGTGCAACTGCCGCTACTGCGGAAGGACTTCATCATCGACCAGCGGCAGATCCTCGAGGCCGTCGAGTGGGGGGCGGATGCGATCCTGCTCATCGCGGCCATCCTGGACGATCAGGCGCTCAGGCACCTGCACACCCTGGCGCGGAGCGCCGGACTCGCGGTCTTGGTGGAGGCGCACGACGAGGGGGAGGCTGACCGCGCCGTGGCCGTGGGGGCCACACTGATCGGGGTGAACAACCGCGACCTCAAGACCTTCAAGGTCGATCTCGCCACCACCGAGCGGATCGCCGCCCGTCTCCAGGCCAACGGGATGCCGCCGGGGGCGATGCTCGTCGCCGAGAGCGGCATCCATACGCGGGCGGATGTCACCCGCCTGGCAGCCTGCGGGGCCGGAGCGATCCTCGTCGGGGAGTCGCTCATGCGGCATGCGGATCTCCAGGCCAAAACCCGCGAACTCCTCGGGCGCGCCTGAGACCTACCGGGGCCAACCCGTGAAGTGGGGCGTGGACATGACGCGGACGTCGCCCTCGAAGATCAACTCCACCCGGGGCACGATCAGGTCGAACCGGCGACGGACGGTGAGGGTCGTCTTGCCGGCCAGCGCGGTCGCTTGCAGGGCTTCCCAACTGTCGAGATTCCACGCGGCGTAACTGTGCCGGTAAAAGTGGTAGGAGTGGGTTGAATCCCGCCACGGACGGATCTCGACGCCGGTCGCCTGCTTGAGGGCGGGTTGGAGGATGTTCCAGTCGTCGTCCACGAACAGGGCATGGGGGATGAACGGCCGGGCTTTGAAACGCTCCACGGCCCGGGGATATTCGAGATGCACCAGCACATCCAGGGGATCCTCGTCCGAATGGAGCAGCAGGAACGGCGGGTGGAAGGCGAGCCGGATGAGCGTCTGGTTGGTGAGCGCCACCACCGCGTCCAACATCGTCGGCTCGCGGTTGGTGAGGACGGCCTTGGCCCGGCGGAACATGTAGAACTCGTCCGTGGCGCCCGGCATGAAGATCAGGGCCTTGACGGTGTCATTCGACTGGAAGGATCGCAGCATCAACGGGATGCAGTTGGTGCGATCCAGTTGGGCCACCGGGCCGCCCAGGGGCATGTGCGCCAAGGCGTCCTCCCAACCTCCGGCCGCGGCTGCGACGCCGGCGCGGAGGCAGAGCCCGAGGCACACAAGCCAGAGGCGGAGGAGCGACGTCCCAAGAATGGTGCGAGCCTGCGTACGATGGCGGTTCATGACGCGGCCGAGGGTAGCTAAGGCGCCGGCGTTCGGCCAGCCCGGCGTGCCGGCTTGCTGGCCGCCGGAGCCGTTTTTTGTGCCCCCGGCACCCGGGCTGACAACATCCTCTCCACCGCCGCGACGTAGCGCAGCGCGGGAACCCGCGCGATGACCTGGCCGACCACGTCCAAGGGGACGTCCTCGAGCCGTTTGAAACGGACGCAGGCGGCCCCCATGTCGAGCTTCTTCCCGGCCGCCTGCCAGGCGTCCCGAAACCAGCGGGCCGTGTCCGGATCCCCATACACCGCCATGAGATGGAGCACCATGTAGTTCTTTTGCGAACCGAGCGCCGCGTATCCCAGGGGCTTGGTCGGGTCGCAATGATAACCAGCGGGATAAACACTGTGGGGCACCACGTAACCAATCATGCCACAATAAGTGGTCTCCTCGTAGCCCGCCGGGAGGTTCGCCAGGATGACCCGTCGCACCGCTTCCAGCGCCTCCCGGCGGTCCGCGGGCAGGCCGTCGAGATACTTTTGCACCGGGGAGGGATCGGTTTTCATGGGCCGAGTAAGTTGGCTCACCATCCATCATGGACTCAAAGCTGTCAAACGCCGGCGTGGGGAGCCCGCGGACGAACACCCCTGCGACGGTGACCGCGGCAACCGCCCACCGGGTACGAGGTGCGACCGAGACGGCCGGGCATCAGTCAGCACGGCGCCCGGTGCCAGAAATGCGCAGCGTGACCAACCTCGATTCCCAGACCGGAATCCGGCCGAAGCGCTACCTGACGGAACGGTCGCGCCCGACCACCCACAATCCCACCGGGATTGGGCCTCACAGCCCAGGGTTGCGCCGTCGGCGCTACCCTGGGTACTCCGGGAACGTAGATCATTTACCCTGAAAGGGTTACGGCCGGGTTTCCCCGCCCGCGGATGGTGCCCCAAGCACCCCAGTGGCTCCCAAAACGCCCAATCTGGTTGCGGTGGATGAGTCTCCGAGATCTCATCTTGCCAACCCACCTATGGTGGGGCAGATTCGCTTTGCCAACGGGGCTGAACCTCGGTTCCCGCATCTCCGCGTGCACACCAAGGCCCACACTTTTCATAACGCTTTCTCGGGGCCGATGCTTGGTTTAGAAGGACTGTTCGGTGGTTTCGATCGTTGCGGTCCATCGAACCGGATCCGGCGCCGTGCTGGTCACTTGCAAGTGCAGGGTCTGGCCGCTCACGGTCACGACCGGGCTGGGTTGGCTGAACGGATTTGGATACACCTCCCAGGTTCCGAGATTCACCGTTGCCACAAAGCCATTGGCCGCCCCCCGGACATGGAAACCGCAAGACTCGTGCGTGACCATATCCAACGCCACGACCCGGATGGTCAAGGCGCACACGCGGTTGGCCGGCAGGGCAATCTCGGCCGACTGGCCGTCCAGATACAGGGACTGGGCAACACCATTGGTCTCCGTCTCGCCCCGCAGCACATAGAGGGAATATTGGGAATCGCCGGGATTTTGGAATTGGCCGCTGGCGTAGCCGAGTTGCGCATAATTCGGCGCCACCGCGTCTTGTCCGCCCGGAATCGTTGCGTAATTGGCCGAGATCAGATTGCTTGACCCGCCTGAGGTGGTGCCGTAGCTGGCATTCGTGATGACATTCCCCCCGCCTCCCGCGATCACGTCGTGGGTGAAGCCGGAGCCGATCAGGTTATATTCCCCGCCGCCGATCGCGCTCGCATAGGTATTCACCCCGACGGTATTGGCATCGCCGCCGCTGATAACCGCGTGCTGAGACCCCACCTGGATCACATTTTGCTCGCCCCCGCCGATGAACGCATCGTTGGCGGCCTCTTGGATGATATTCTCCAGGCCGCCGCTGACCGCCGCGAAAACGACTCCGCCCTCAATCACGTTGTTAAGGCCGCCGCCGATAAACGCATAGGGGCTGTTGACTTCGACCAAGTTGAGCACCCCCCCGGCAATGCACGACCACCACGATTCGTCTTGAACTTGGTTCTCCTGGCCGCCGCCGATGAATGCGTACTCGGCGTTCGTCCCGATCGTGTTGATATAGCCGCCGCTGATTACCGCGCGTCTGGCTCCTCCCTGGATGGTGTTGCCCAGCCCCCCGCCGATCGTCGCCTCCGTGACGCCGGGCCCGATGGTGTTGTCATAGCCCCCGCCGATGACCGCGTTGGTGGCGCCTGCTTGAATCGCATTGGCTCTGCCACCGCCGATGAGGGCGTAAGCCGAGTTGGTCCATATCGCGTTGCCGCTGCCTCCGCCGAGCGTCGCCTCCGCCGCGTTGGGCTGGATGCTGTTATTGACGCCGCCGCCCAGGAACGCGCCATAGGCGTTGCTCTGAACCGTGTTCCGGAAACCGCCGCCGATGAAGGAGTACGAGGTGGTCTGGTTGGTGGCGGTGCTGCCGCTCCAAATGGTATTGCTGCACCCTCCCCCGATGACGGCATAGCCGGCGTTGGTCCGGATCGTGTTGTAAGCGCCGCCACCGAGGCCGGCATAATTCCCATTATTGGTATTGTACGCGCCCGCGACGATGTAACTATTCAGGCCGGACGCCAGGGTGCCTCCCCCGCTCAGCTCAAACAGGCCGCCGACCCGGTTGTAAATCCCGCCGCCGATGAAGGCCGGATCGCCCGCCACGCTGTTGGAAACGCCCCCCACGACAACGTCCCCAACACAGCCCGCGCTGTTACCCAAGCCCCCGCCGACGAAGGCGTGGTCGCCGCTGGCGGCGTTGCCCTCCCCCCCGCTGACCACGGCGTGGTCGCCGCTCGCGAGGTTGAGGGACCCCCCGCCCACGGCAGCCGCGTTGCTGCCGGCGGCATTTCCGAAGCCCCCGGCGATCACGGCGTAAGGGAAAGTCGCGACATTGGAGCTCCCGCCCGCGATCGTGGAGTAGGCGCCGCCCAGGGTGTTGCCCAGGCCCACATTCAGGCCGTTCGCCGCAATCACCGCGGAGGGTGCCAGGCGGCTCGCCATCGCTGCGTTCAGCGCGTACAACGCGTACGGGCTCGGCGTGATCGGCTGGCGCGGCGCCAGCGGTTGGAAAACCCCGCTCCCGTTCGTGCCTACGCTGACATCCAGCCAATAATTCGTGCCGCTGAACACCCCGCCAAAGTCCAGGGTCACCGCAAACAGGCCGTTGCTCACCACCACCGCGCTATTGGTGATCGGCCCGGCGACCTGGTTGCCCCCGCTGACGGCGTCCGCCAGCGCAAACTGGAAATCATAATACCCGTTCGCGGGATTTCCGCCGTCGTTGAGCCGGCCTTGATAGGTGAAGCCGGAGCTTTGCGCGCGGGCCGTCGCGGGCTCAAGGGTGGTCGTGGCCAGCGCCAGCAGCGCGACGCGGCAGGCTGTTCTCCATTGCTGTTTCATGGGTGGTCTTGGGTGTTTGATTGGTGGTTTTGGCGCTGATCCCCAGGCGGCCTCGCGGACCACAGGATTCGACTTTGGCGGCTGCTCCTCATCGCTGATGTCAGGTTGCAGTTTCGGCTCTCGCGGTTTGCAGGCTGCGTCTGCGCATTCACTTACCTTACTAGGTAAAAAGCGAAACCTGTTAAAAAACGTTGGGGGGGGGCCGGGCGGAATGCGCCCGGATGGATCCAGGCCTGCGGCCCCGCGGCGCCAGAGTGGGGCTGGATGGCCGGGAAACCTCGGAGCTGCGGGGCTTTGCCCGCGCGGTTACTTCTGCGGACCGCTCAGAGGAATGTCGGCGCGAATCCCAACGATCGCGCCGACCGCCAACCCACACTTGGTGGTAACCCGAATCCAAAAGGGATTCCGGCCTCAAAGCCCAAGGCTGGCCCTTCGGCGGGCCTGCCTTGGGTAACCCGGCCGATGTGAATCTGAACCCCAACGGGGTTCCGGCGGAGCCGAACGCGGGAGGTTCCGGGCATCCCGGCCGCAACCCTTTCAGGGGTGATGTTTTTTGGTCGCCTCGTACCCAGGGTTGCGAATCGCAACCCTGGGCTCTGGGACCTAATCCCTTTGGGATTAAGGGCTTGGGGTGCCGCAGCGTGGCACGAGATGGGGAAACCGCGACATGAAACCCCGTGGGGTGCGTCGGGTCGCCGGGCGCAGGTCCGGCGGAATTGGGACGGACTGTTCATCTAGATCAGGATCCTGAAACACGGGAATCCCGACGATTCCAAGCGGATCCCCCGGCATTGACGGCCCCGCCGGACTCGGGCAGAGTGGGCGGCGGTTCGACCGGTGTGCACCCAATCGCTTTTCAACTAGGCTCATTCACGATCACGTGGTACGGCGTGATGGTGATGCTGGGCTTCATGACCGGGATGTGGACGGCCAGCCGGAGGGGGTTGGCGCAGGGGTTTAATCCCGAACGGGTGCTGGACCTCGGCCCCTGGCTGATCATCGGCGCCATCATCGGCGCCCGCACGCTCTACGTCATCACCTTCTGGCGCGAGGAATTCTCCTGGCGACCGTGGCTGGACGCCCTCATGGTCTGGCATGGCGGGTTGGTCTATTATGGCGGGCTGGCGGGTGCCTCGGCCAGTTGCATCCTCTACACGCGGATCAAACGCGTGCCGCTCTGGAGCACCGCGGATCTGCTGGCGCCGAGCATCGCCTTGGGCCAGGCCTTCGGCCGGATCGGCTGCCTGCTGAATGGTTGCTGTTACGGCCGCGCCTGCTCGCTGCCCTGGGCCATCCGGTTCCCGGTCGACAACGCCGCCCACGCCCCGGTGACCCCGGTCCACCCCACCCAGATATACGAATCCCTCCTCAGCCTCGCGCTTTACTCGTGGCTGGCGTGGAGTTTCCGCCGCCGGACGTTCGACGGACAGGTGTTCGGCCGTTACCTCGTGGGGTACGCGCTGATCCGGTCCTTCGTCGAACTCTTCCGCGGCGACTACCCGCCCGGCCAGTATCTGGGCGGGTGGTTCAGCCCGGGCCAGTCGGTGAGCGCGATCAGCCTCGCGGCCGGAATCTCGCTGCTGGTATTCGCCCCCCGGACCAAGGCGCCGCCGGCGGGTCCGGCCAAGGCGGGGTGAGCGGTGCAGATCGTGATCGCCGGGCCGACGGCGGTGGGAAAATCGGCCGTCGCACTCCGGCTCGCCGAGCGCCTGAACGGCGAAATCATCTCGGTGGATTCCATGCAGGTTTACCGGGGGATGGATGTCGGCACCGCCAAACCGTCCCGTGAGGAGCGCGCCCGCGTGGCGCACCATCTCCTCGATGTGGTGGACGTGCGGGAGCGGTTCGACGCGGCCCGGTTCGTGTGGCACGCGACCGCCGCCCGGGCGGAGATCGAGGCCCGGAACCGGCTGCCGATCCTTTGCGGGGGCACGGGGCTTTACTTCAACGCCCTGCTCCAAGGGCTGGGCGGTGCCCCCGCCGGGAGTCCCGCGCTCCGCGCCAGCCTCGAGGCAACCCCGCTGGAGGCGCTGCTGGAGGAATTGGCGGCGGCGGACCCGGAGGCGTTCGCGCGCATCGACCGGCAGAACCCCCGCCGGGTGATCCGCGCGTTGGAGGTGATCCGCCTCACCGGCAAGCCGCTCTCCGCCGCCCAGGCCGAGTGGCGGCGCGATGCGGCCCCTGCCCCGCCCGGGGCTTTCTGCCTGTTCCGTCCGGCGGAGGATCTCCACGAGCGCATTCACCAGCGGGTGGACCGGATGTTCCGCGGGGGCTTGGTGGAGGAGACGCGCGCCCTGCTGGATCAGGGTCTCGCGGAAAACCCGACGGCCATGCAGGCGCTGGGCTACCGCCAGGTGGTCGAACACCTGCGCGGCGATTACGGCCTGCCCGAGGCGATTGAGCGGGTGAAAGCCCGCACGCGGCAGTTCGCCCGCCGGCAGTTGAACTGGTTCCGCCGCCAAATGAATCTGGCCTGGATCCCTTTGGACCCAGGCCAGAATGAGGAACAAACCGCCGACCGGCTGGTGGAGACACTCGCTCCGCTTATTTCATCCGGTCGAACGTCTTCTTGAGAATCTGCCAGTCCTTGAGCCCTTGGAATTTCTCCTGGGCACTCGCGACGATGCCGGCTTCCCGGGCGTTCTTGGTGGCCTTCTTGGTCTTGTAGAACACGCCGAAATACCCGGGGAACGCCTGGTCGGCGAGCTTGTAGGCCGCCATTTCGTCACCCACATCGTGGGAGGCGGGGACGGTGTTGAAAACGCCGCCCTTGCGCGGGTTCGAGGCGTCGAAGGCGCCCTCGTAAAACTCCACGCACTCGCTGAGGCACTCGATGAAGCTGAAACCGTCATGATCCATCGCCGCCTCCATCATCTGGGCGACGTGGTTCGGATTCGTGTGGGTGGTCCGGGCCACGAAGGTCGCCCCGGCGGCAATGGCCTGCTTCATCGGGTTGATCGGGTGGTCCACCGCGCCCCAGATGTCGGTCTTGCTCTTGAAGCCGAGGGGTGAAGTGGGCGAGGTCTGCTTCTTGGTCAGCCCGTAAACCCAGTTGTCCATCGCGACGACAGTCAGCTTGACGTTCTTGCGCGCGGTGTGGGTGAAGTGGTTCCCGCCGATGGAAAACAAATCGCCGTCACCGCCGAACACAAACACATGGAGGTCGGGCCGGGAGAGAGCGACACCAGTGGCGAACGGGAGGGACCGGCCGTGGATGAAGTGGGCACCGTGCGCCTGGACAAAATATGGGAAGCGGCTGGAACAGCCGATGCCCGAAATGGTAGTGATCTTCTCGTGCCAGAGCTTGCGCTTTTCGATCAGCTTGAAGTACAGCGCCAGCACGGAGAAGTCGCCGCAGCCGGGGCACCAGGTCGGGTGGTCGGCGGCGATTTCCTTCTTGGTCAGCGCTTTGCGGTCGGAGGACAGCGGGGGGAGGATGGAAACAGACTGGCCGGGAACGGCCGGGGTTTCAGTTGCGGGGGCGCTCATATCTCGCTTGGTAATTGGGTCTATTGTGGCAGTTTAAGGATGGGCGGGCCGGATTTCAAGCCACGGCCGGGGTGGCGGCCAGATGGCGTTCGGCACCGGCTACGATGTCCTTCACCTTCCAGTTCAGTCCGTCGGTCTTGTTCAGCCCCTTGATCCGCGGGTCGCAGTAACGCGCCCGCAGCAGCCCGGCGAGCTGGCCGTAGCCGTAAAGTCCCTCGTCGTTGATTTCGACCACCAACACCGTCTTGAACCGGAGAAAAATCTCCTCCAAGCCGGGCGGGAGGGGCGAGAGGTACCGGATGTGGAGGCAGGCGGCCGCATGGCCGGCGGCCCGGAGGCGGTCCACCGCCTCCCGAATGGGGCCCTGGGTGGAACCCCAGCCAACCATCAGCACTTCCCCCTCCGCCTCGCCGTGAACCGCCGGGACGGGCAGGGTCGTGCCGAGCATCTGGATCTTCTTGCGCCGCTTGGCGCTCATCTTGACGTGCATCCCCGGCGACCCGCTCGGGTGGCCGTATTCGTCGTGCTCCAGTCCGGTCGCGATGGGGTACCGCCCGCTCAGGATTGGCGTGCCGGGCACCGCCCGTGGCACGGTGGGCTTGGGTGCCGAGAGATCATAGGGCTTGTAGTCCGCCACCGGGCTCAGATCCGGCGTGATGTCCTGGCAGGCCTTTTCGAGGTCCGGGGTGGGGAACGCCTCGATGCGGGTCGAAATCGCCTGGTCGCTCAGCACGATCACCGGGGTGTTGTACTCGCGGGCGATGTTCACCGCCTCAATGGCCGTGTAGAAACAATCCTCCACATTCGCGGGCGCGAGCACCACGCGGGGCGCGTCGCCGTGGGTCCCGAAGCAAGCCTGGTTCAAGTCGGACTGCTCCACCTGCGTCGGCAGGCCGGTCGAGGGGCCGCCGCGCTGGACGTTGATCACCACCAGCGGCATTTCGGCCATGACTCCCCACCCGATCGCCTCGGTCTTCAGGGAGATGCCGGGGCCGCTGGACCCGGTGACCGCCACGCGGCCGGCAAAACTCGCGCCCAGCGCCATGGACACCGACGCGATCTCGTCCTCGCACTGGATGAATGAACCGCCGTATTTCGGCAGTTCGCGGCGCAGGATCTCCATCACATCGGACCACGGGGTGATCGGATAGGCGGCGCCGAACCGGACGCCCGCCGCGATGACCCCATAGGCCAGCGCCTCGTTGCCGTTCATCACCACCTGCTGGGTCTCCTTCTTCTGGCTGTCCACAAACCGGTACGTCTCGACCAGGGAGTCGAGCGCGTAGTTGTGGCCGGCGTGGAACGCCGCGAGCGCGGTGTTCAGGACGCTCGGGTCCTTGCCGCCGAAACGCTCGCCCACCAACGCCTCCAACTTCGTCACGTTGAGGTCGTACATCTTCGCGAGCAGGCCGAGGGCGAAGATGTTCTTGCCCTTGTCCTTGCTGCTGCCGCCGGTGGCCTCGACGGTCAGGGTGGAAATGGGAATCCCCGCATGGTGGTAGGTTTCGCGCAGCTCGGCGTTGGGCTCCACGTGGTCGGAATCATAGAGGACGATGCCGCCCTTCTTGAGGGAATGGATGTGGTCGTCGTAAGAGTGCTGGTAAAAGGCCAGCAGCACGTCCGCGTCGTCGCCGGCACTCAGCACCTCGCCGGAGCCAATGCGGACTTGGAAAATGGAGGGGCCGCCGGAAATCGTCGAGGGGATGGTCATGAAGGTCATGACCTCCTGCTCGCTGCGCCCGGCCAACCGGGCGAGGAAGCCGCCGATGGCCTGGATGCCGTCCTGCGAATTACCCGCAATTCGAATTACCACCTCGCTGATCCGGGGGCATTCGGGTGATGCCCCCCCAGCCTGCGCTCCTACCGTCGAATCGTTCATAATGGCCAATTATCCCAAGTTTAGTTGCAGTGGCAAGGCAAGGCTTCCTGAAATTGATGCCCGCGACCCTTCCCAGCGCGGACCCATGTTATCACTACTCGGCAGAGTGTCAATTTCTAATCGGAAGTTTATCTTACTGTGTCGCAGTCACTTGCACCGCACCGGCCAGCCGCCCCCGCCACTCCGCCGGACGATCAATTAACCAGCCTGATTCATGGTGGCCCAAAAAAGTGCCCGATCGTAACAACCCTTTTCCGGCCCGGAAATGCCCCCGGGCTCCCCCTTGTGCTTGACACACCCCCTCCACCCCCGCAACTTGCCGCCTCATGAGCACCTCCGGTCGGTCCTCCCCCGCCCTCGGTCTGCTGATGGGAGCCTTGGCAGTCCTGCCCAAAACCGCGCTCCAGGCGGGCGACCCGGCCCCAGCTACCCCGGCATCCCCGCCAGCGCCCGCCGTCCTCCCGGGCAAAGGCCCGGCCCAGCACCCCTTCCTTTACGCGGGCGAATGGGACACCCGGAAACCGGACCAGCAGTCCATCTTCATCGTCCGCGAAGGCCGGGTGGTGTGGCAGTATTCGATGCCGATCAAAACCCCCGCGGGGGGCAACCAGGAATTCGACGACGCCACGCTGCTGGCCAATGGGAATGTGGTGTTCTCCCGCATGTCGGGCGCGGGAATGGTGGGTCCGGACAAGAAACTCCGGTGGGAGTACGTCGCTCCACCCGGGACCGAGATCCACTCCTGCCAGCCGCTCGGCAAGGACCGGGTGCTGATCATGCGCAACGGCAACCCGGCCAAGGCCATGGTGATCAACACCACCGATTCAAAGGTCGAGCGCGAGTTGGTAATCCCGACGCCCGTCCGGGGCACGCATGGCCAGTTCCGCCACATCCGGCAGACCGCGGCCGGGACCCTGCTCGTGCCCCACCTCGGCGACAACGAGGTGGTGGAATACGATTGGGACGGGAAGGTGCTCTGGTCGGTGCCCGCGAAGTCGCCGTGGCACGCGGTGCGGCTGAACAACGGGAACACCCTGATCGCCGGGGACTGGAGCCGCTACGCGCGGGAGGTGGCCCGCTCGGGCGAAACCGTCTGGGAGTTCACCCCGGCCGACGCCCCGGGTTACCGCCTGGGGAACATCCAGACCGCGCACCGGCTCGCCAACGGCAACACGGTGCTCTGCTCCTGGATCGCCGGGGACAACAACACCTCGCACTGGCCGGGGACCGTGCAGGTGTTTGAGGTGACACCCGCGAAGCAGATTGTCTGGGCGCTCTCGTCCTGGCAGGACCCTGACTTGGGCCCCGCCACTCACATCCAACTCCTGGACGAGCCCGACGCCCTGGCGGACGGGCCACACTGAGGCGCCCGGGTTGCGGGCGCCTGCGACTCAATAACAGACCAGCGGGGCCATCCGCGGCACCCGGACCACCACCGTGCCGGCGATGCGGTCATGCCAGGCTTGGCGCTCGTCATCCCAGAGGATGCAGAAGAACCCGAGGAAAAACACCATCATCGAGAGCACCGAACCGAGGGCGCGAACCAAGGCCACGGGACGCGTGAGCCCAGTCCCGTCGATCCGCACCACCTTGAGGTTGAAAACGATGCCGCCCACGGTGCTGCCGCGATAGGACCACATGAAGGTGAAATAAGCCACCGCCAGGAGCGGAGCCACGAAAAAGTGCGCCGGAAAGATCGCCGCGAGGAACCCGTTGGCGATCGCCACCACCATCAAGTCGAGAAAACCCGCCCCCATCCGCTCCCAAAACCCGGCCCGGGGGAACCGGATCGCCTCGTCACGCGGCGGCGTGATCACGGACGGAGTCCCCAGCGGCGGCGGCACGGGCACCGAACCGAGACCCTGTCCGCCGTCACCGCCCGTCGGAAGAGTAGGAGGGGGAGTTGCCGGGGGGAAGCCAGCGGGCGGGGGCGGGAGCGGACCAGAAACCCGGGCGGCGGCCGCCCGCCGGGAGCGACGGAAGGCCGCGATCACCGCGGTGACCCCCACGCCCAAGCCCCACACCGAAAACACCATGAAGGAGAGGAACCCTACGCCCCAGATGTTGTAGAAGGCGGTGAGGATCAGCCAGCCGATCACGAAGCCCACCAACGGCTTTTGCAGCAGGGGGACGCCGGATTGGCGTCCGATCCGCCCGCCAACCCATTGCAGTAACGCCACTTTCCCAACAATCTGGGCGAGAATGGCACCCAGGCTCAAGAAGGGCACCACCAGGATCCCGATTCCCGTGCAGGCGAGTATGACCGCGAGGATCGGTATCATGAACTTGGCCAGCAGGCCGAACAGGAGGGTGGCCAAGGCCCGGCTCTCCAACTCATCGACGCATTTCCGCACCGCGTCCTGGAAAGCCGCCGCCACCAGCAGGTAAAACAAGAAGAAGAACCCCGCGACTGCCCAAACCCAGCCGATGCGGGGGCTCATGGGGCGCAGCTTGAGGACGCAATCCGTGAGGTAGTCCTTGATCTGCTCGACGAAAGGCAAGGGAATCCCCTGGCGCTGCCCTTGGATTTTCGCCCCCTCCGCCACTTCCAAGTTGCCCCCCACCGCCACGGCGTCCCCATTCACCTGCACGTGGTCGTCCACTACAATGTTGCCCATGACGGCCACCACACTATCCTTCACTCTCGCGCCCGGCCGCAGATGGATGTTGCCCAGAATGGAGACCACTGCATCCCCCACCCCGCCATCGACCTCGGCGTCACCGAAGAAGACGATGACCGCGTCGTCGACCTTGCCGTGAACCTTCACCGGGCCGCCGAAATTGATGATCACCGGGGTTGAATGCGCCGCGTCCAGGGTGAACGGCCCGTAGTGCGGGATGGTGCTGTTCGAGGTCACGGAGACACTGACGCTCGTGCCGCCATCGTTGGATTTCCCCGCGGGGGCATTGGTCCCCTGGTCGGGAGCTTCCGCCTCGGCCGGGGCGGCAGCGGCGGGCGGGGCGCCATCCGGCGTCTGGCCGCGAGAGGCCACCCCGGCGCCGTGCGGCAGCAACGCCGCGAGGAACAGGGCGGCCAGACGGCGGCGCCATCCGGCGGCCGTGTTCCAATTCTCGTGTTTCATGATTTTCATCTCGATTGATCTCAGTTCAAAGCAGCCCGTTGCGGGCCGGGGAAAAAGTAAGCCGCGCGCAGAGCGCCGCCAGCGCCATGCAGCAGCCGTTCGCCAGCACCAGCAGCACCAGCCCCGCCGCCGCCACCCACTGGTTGATATGACCGGCCATGTCAGCCACCACGTCCCAGCAAGTGTGGGCGGCATGGCCGAGCGCCGTGAGCGAGGCGGTCCAGAGCTGCGCGTCGCGCGGTAGGAGCCCGCCGAGGCGGGGGGCCGCCCCGGCCAGCCAGCACACCGCCACCAGCACGCCCGCCAGCAGGACGAGGGAAACGACCCGGGCCGGCATCGGCCAGGAGGGCCAGCCGGCGCGTGCGGCCGGGACGGCCGCGGGTGACTCGACGGCCGCCATCACGCGCGGCAGCAAACTCCGCGGAGCGGCCAACTCCGGCAGGCTCCTCAGGACCCGGTTCGTGCGGGCTTCCAGTTGGTTTTTGTGTTCAGGAGTCATAATGCGTGCGAAATCAATCCTGGCCGGCTGCCCCGGCGCCGGTCCTGCCCAGTTTCCCCGCGAGACGGCGCCGCAGCGCCTCCCGGCCCCGGAAGATGTCGGTCTTGACCTTCGGCAGTGAGACCCCGAGTTTGGCGGCGATCTCCTCGTAGCGCAGCCCCTCCAGGTGGTAAAGCACCAGCGGTACCCGTTGAGCCGGGGGAAGCTGGGCGAGCGCCTCCCCGACCAGCTTGTGCGCGTCCGCGGAAGCCAGCGCCTCCCCCAAATCCTCCTCCGAGGCGAAATCCAGCTCGGGGTCCCCCTCCTCCGCCCACGGCGGGATCAAGTCCGAGAAAAAGGTCCAGCGGGAGCGGTAGCGCGAAAGGTGGTTCAAGCTGAGGTTCGTGGCCACCGTCTTGAGCCAACCGCCGGCGGTGGGGCTTTCGCGCAGTTCCGCGAACCGGTGATAGGCCTTCAGGAACACCTCCTGAGCGATGTCCTCCGCCTCGGCGGAGCGCGCCACCAACCGCATGGAGGTGGTGAACACCATGTCCTGGTACCGCTCCACGAAGCTCTCGAATTCCTGGGTGTCGATCATCGTTCGCGCGCATCCCGCCGCAGTCTCGGCGGCTTCGACGTGGCCTTGCAGGGCGATGGGGGGGCAGAGGGTCATGCGCGGGGGCGGTCACCGCCTAGTTGTCGAACCCACCGGACCACTGCACCAGCACCGGCATGGTCCGCACCCATTCGCAGGCCATCGCGCAGAACACCAGCAGACCCGCCAGCCGGGCCACACCCAACCGCCGCCAACTTGCCGCGGAACCGCGCCTTTTGCCAATCCGATACGTTCTCATCCTGCCCCCATTACCCGCGGGATGGGCGGTTGGTTGCAGAAAAGAACGGGTGGGCGCGAGATTGGCACCGGCGCGGACGGCTCACCCCCCAGCGCCACGGGCCTGCTGAAGGAAACCGCGTCCCAGCCCCAGCAGGCGCCGCACCCCCTCCGCACTCGCAGCCTCAGCGTAAATGCGAAAAACCGGCTCCGTGCCCGATCCGCGCAGCATCAGCCACGAGGAGTCGCGGGCGATGAACTTCACACCGTCGTAGCTTTGGATCGACTCGATGGGGGAGCGGAGCAGACGGGGCGGCGGGTTGCGGTACAGCCAGTCCATCAGCCCCGGACGCTCTTCCAGCGGCAGGTGGCAGTCGAGCCGGCCGTAGTGGTGGGGGCCGAACTCGCGGGTGAGGCGGGCCAGGAGACGGCCGATCGAGACCCGCTCCATCGCGAGCATTTCCAGCAGCATCAAGCCGGCCGCGATGCCGTCGCGTTCCGGAATGTGGCCGGGGAAGCCGATGCCGCCGCTCTCCTCCGCCCCGAGCAGCACGCCGCCGCGGATCATCTCGGCGGCGATGTACTTGAAGCCGACCCCAGTCTCCTGCAGTTCCAGGCCGTATGACTGGCACATTTTGTCGACCATCGAGCTGGTGGTCAGCGCCTTGACCACCCGCCCCCGCCCCTGCCGTCGCACCACCAAGTGGCGCAGCAGCAGGCAGATGAGCTGGTGCGTGCTGAGGTAGCCGCCGCGGCCGTCCATCCCCCCGACGCGGTCGGCGTCGCCGTCGGTCACGAGGCAGACGTCATGCGGATGGCGGCGAAGCCAGGCGGAACCAGGCCCATAGTTCTGTTCCACCGGCTCGGGGTTGATGCCGCCAAAGAGCGGGTCGTGCGCGCCGTTCAGCGTCGTGACCCGGCAGGTGGTGCCCGCCAGCAACTGCTCGAAGCACCCGGCCCCGACGCCGAACAAGGCGTCGTGCGCGAAGTGCAGGCCCGAAGCGGCGATCAACTTGAAGTCCACCAGTTTCTTCAGCGCGCGGTAATGGGCGGGCCTCACATCAAGGACCTTTATCCGCCCGCCCCGCGCACCCGGGACCTCGCTCAGCGGCCGCACCGGATGACGGTCCAAGCGGGCTTCGATGGCCTGGCACTCCTCGGGGGAAGCCGGACCGCCAAGGCGGGACTTGAGCTTGTAGCCATTGAACCGGGGCGGGTTGTGGCTGGCGGTGATCATCACCCCGCCCAACGCCCGCAAGGCCCGCACGGCGTACGAGACGGACGGCGTGGGGGTCGGCTCGGGAGTGAGCACCACGGAAATCCCGTTGGCCGCAAACACCTGGGCGGCGGTCCGGGCAAACTCCGGCGAAAGAAACCGCCGGTCATACCCGACCACCACGAGGGGCGGCGCGCCGGGGATGGGGCGGGCTTTCCAATAATCGGCGGCCGCCTGGCTGACGCGGGCCACGTTCGCGAAGGTGAAATCCTCCGCGATGACCGCCCGCCAGCCGTCGGTGCCAAAGCGAATGTCGGCCACAGGTCAGGCGGTGGTGGTTTCGGGAAAGAGGCGGCCGGAGCGGCGGGGTGCCGACGCCGCGGCCTCGGCGAGGCGCCGCATCTTGGCCACCCCGGCCCGCATGTTCCGCTGGCGGAACAGCGCCGTGCCACTGATCAGCGTGTTGGCCCCCGCGGCGACGCATTCGGGAGCCGTGGCGAGATCCACCCCGCCGTCGACCCCGATGTGGTAGGCCAGCCCCCGCTCACGCCGCCAGACCGCCGCCTGGGTTATCTTGGGCAGGGTCTCGTAAATGAACGACTGTCCGCCAAACCCCGGATTGACGGTCATCACCAACAAATGGTCAATCTGCTCCAGGAAGGGCTGCACGAGGCTGATCGCGGTGGGAGGGTTGATCACGAGCCCGACCTTCACGCCCAGCGCGCGAATTTTCCAGATCAACGGAGTGAGCGCGGCGGCGCCCAGCTCGACATGCACGCTGAGCTGGTCCGCGCCCGCCCGGACGAACGGCTCCAGCAGCACCTCCGGTTTGGAGCACATCAGGTGGACATCGAAGAACAACTTGCTCAAGGGACGCGCCGCGGCGACCACCCCCGGCCCAAAGGAGAGGTTCGGCACGAAATGGCCGTCCATGATGTCCAGATGCAGCCACTCCGCGCCCGAGCGGTTCACCCGGGAGACCTCATCGGCCAGGCGGGCGAGGTTCGCCGCCAGCAACGAAGGCGCGATAATCATGGCCTGAGCCTACCGTTGACACCCCGGTTTTGTCGAACCATGAATAACGCGCGCACGGCCGGATCCCTGGGACCGCCGGGCATGGGCGGCCCGCCGGTGCGTTCGCCCCGGCCTGCGGCAAAACGCGATAGCTGCAGGCCAGTTCCAAGGCTGGACAAGGCGGGGGGGCCTGGCCTAGAGTAGGCGAAACCCAAATGACAATGGCAAAGGGACTCTCAAACCGCCCGCCGGAGTTGCGGCGAACTCACCGGCCGGGCCAGGGCGCCGGATTCACGCTGATCGAACTGTTGGTGGTCATCGCGATCATCGCGATTCTCGCCGCCATGCTTCTGCCCGCGCTGGCGGTGGCGAAAGAAAAAGGAAAACGCGCGCAGTGCATCAGCAATTTGCGCCAGATCGGCATCGGCACCACCACTTACGCCCTCGACAATCAGGACGTGCTGCTCCAGGCGCGCGACATCCCCGGCAGCGAAAACCTCTTCGTCCAAGTCTGCCTCAACCCCCCGGCGGAGGCGGCGGCGGCGACCGTGGGCCTGGTCGTCCAGACCAACACCGCCTCGGTCTGGACCTGCCCCAACCGGCCCGGGCTCCCCATCTACGAGCCCTCGTATCCCCAGTGGGACATCGGCTACCAGTATTTCGGAGGCATCACCAATTGGTACAACCCGGCCGGCCAGTTCTCCCCCTACGCACCGGTGAAGCTCTCGACCGCCAAGCCGGTCTGGGCGTTGGCGGCCGATTCGGTTTCCAAAATCGACGGCACTTGGGGGATTTCGGGCGATGCGACCCGCGATGACGTCATCTACGGGAACACCCCGCCCCACCGCGGGACGCACGGGAACCTCCCCGCCGGCGGCAACGAACTGTTCACGGACGGCTCGGTGAGCTGGATCAAATGGCAGAGGATGTACTACCTGACCACGTGGGTTACCGACGGGACCCGGATCTACTACTTCTACCAATCAGACCTGCCCAACCCGATCCTGAACGTGCTCAGCCAGTTGACCGCGCGGCCTTGAGCGAGTTCAACGCCCGCGACTGACCGTGTCCCGCGCCCAGAAGCCACGCCGCCCCGGGCCTGGTGGCTCCGGGTCTTCCTCCACGGCTTCCCGCCCCCCCGGCACCGCCGCCGCCTCCCCGCCGCCAGCCGGCGCGGTGCTCCGTCGGCTCGCCCGGACGCCGACGATCTGCCTGCTCCTGGCGATGGCCACGCTGGCCCTTTACTGGCCGGCGTGCCATTTCGATTTCGTCAATTACGACGACGCGGATTATGTGACCTCGAACACGCACGTGCTCGCGGGCCTGAACTCCCGGACCCTCGCTTGGGCGCTGAGCGCGGGCGAAGCCAGCAACTGGCACCCGCTGACGTGGCTCTCCCACGCGCTCGATTGCCAGATCTTCGGCCCCCGACCCGGCCCCATGCACCTGGTCAGTGTCCTGTTCCACTGCCTGAACTCCGTCCTGGCGTACCTGGTCCTCCGCCGCCTCACCGGCGCGCCGGGGCGGAGCGCGGTCGTGGCGGCGATCTTCGCCGTCCATCCGCTGCACGTCGAATCGGTCGCGTGGATCTCGGAGCGCAAGGATCTGCTCAGCGGTTTGTTCTTCTGGCTGACCCTGGAGGCTTACACCAGCTACGCCCGGCAGGGGTCGCGGCTGGCGTATGTCCGTTCGCTCGCGATGTTCGCGCTTGGGCTGGCGAGCAAACCGATGCTGGTAACCCTTCCGTTCGTCCTCCTGCTGCTGGACTGGTGGCCCCTCGGGCGGGCCCGGATCCCCGGGTTGACCAGCGGAGCGGAGCAGCCGGACGGGAATGAACCGGCGGGCTGGGTCGGCGCGCGCCGCTTGGACCGGCTCGTGGCCGCCAAGCTCCCCTTCTTCGCGTTGAGCGCCGCCTCCTGCGTGGTGACGTTTTTCGTCCAGCGGCACGGCGGTGCGGTCTCGACCGTGCTCCCCTTGGGCGCGCGACTCGCCAACGCTTGCATCTCCTATGTGCGTTACATCGGGAAGGCGTTTTGGCCGGTAAACCTCTCCGTGCTCTACCCGCACCCGGGCCACTGGCCAGTCTGGCAGGCACTCGCCGCCGGGGGCGTGCTGGCGGGGTTGTCCGCCGCTGCAGCCCTCGCGTCGCGCCGCCGCCCCTACGCCGCCGTTGGCTGGCTCTGGTTCGCCGGGATGCTGGTCCCGGTCATCGGTTTGGTGCAGGTCGGCGTCCAGGCGATGGCGGACCGTTACATGTACCTCCCGCTGGTCGGCCTCACGATCGTGGTGGTCTGGGAGGCGCATCACTGGCTGGGCGGAGCCCCCGCCGGCCGCGCCCTGCTGGCCGCCACGGCGGGCGTGGCAGTCGCCGCCTTCGCCCTTGTCACCCGCCACCAGATGCTGTTTTGGCGCGACAGTGAGGCGCTGTTTCACCGGGCCGTGCAGGTCACGGACCGCAACTACCTCGCCTACAACAACCTCGGCTTCTACCTCTCGAACCACGGACGTGCCGCCGAGGGGATGACCAATTACCTCCAGTCGCTCGTCATCAACGGGTCGTACATGGACGCACTGAACAACGTCGGATTCGCCCTGGCGGGACAGAGGCGGTTTGCCGAGGCGATCCCGTATTACGAGGCAGCCCTGCGCGCCTCCCCCCGCCATCCCGAGGTCGAGAACAACCTCGGCAACGCGCTCGCTGAACTCGGCCGCGTGGACGAAGCGGTCCGCCATTATGAAACCGCCCTGGCCCGCAACCCGGACCATGCGGACGCGAACAACAACCTGGGGATCGCGCTGGCGATGAGGGGACGGCTGGATGAGGCGGTGGTCCGCTTCCGGCGTGCCCTGCGGGCGAAACCCGATGACGCGGGCAGCTACAGCAACCTCGGCAACGCCCTGGCCGCGCAACAGAAATTCGACGAGGCGGTGGAGTCTTACCGGGAATCGCTCCGCCTGCGCCCCCAGGACCCGCAGGCCCGCAACAACCTCGCCAACGTCCTCGTCCAACTGGGCCAGGTGGACGAGGCCATCCCCCTCTATGAGGAGGCGCTGCGCTCGACGCCGGACAATCCCGAGGCCCACACCAACCTCGGGCGGGTGCTCTTCGTCCGCGAGCGCTTCGAGGAAGCGGCCCGGCACTACCAGGCGGCGCTGCAAGCCAAACCCGACTACGCGCCCGCCCGCTGCGGCCTCGGGGACATCCTGATGCGGCTCGGCCGGAAGGACGAAGCCGCCGCGCAGTTCCGCGAGGCATTACGGATCGATCCCTCGCTGGCCGGTGCGCGGCGGCAGTTGGAATTGCTGAATGGGGGACGGTAGGCATCCATTAATACATAGCGTTTGATGAATGAATATATGGAATTCGCTCCGCCGGGGCGATCGATTGTCCCGGAGGGACATCCGAGACAAAGCCCAAGGCTTCAGCCTTGGGTTTCAGCAATGGAAGTCCCTGCGTCCCGGAGGGAAGCCTGACCCATGGGTGCGCTGGCATCTTGCCCGCCCGGACACCGACGATCTCCGGGCTCAGAGCCGGAACCCACGGACCCTCGTCAACCGTCCCTCCGGGACGGACGCCCTTTTCCACGGCACGCCCCAACGCTGAAGCGTTGGGCTATTCTCGTTCAGTCCCTCCGGGACGAAGCACTGCGGCAACACCGGAAGGCATCGCAGTCAGCCCGGCTGCGCCAAGGCGCCGCGAACCAACCTTATCCACTATTCCTCCACCGAGCCTGCTGGTGGAATTCCCAACCACCCTTGCCCCTACCCCTCCACCACCCGTACCGCGCCGTCCGCGGCCAGCGCCGCCACCACCGGGAAAGAGTCGATCCGCGCGCAGAAGGCCACGTCGGCGGCGAGTTCCGGCCGGCTCAGGAGCCGCCGTCCGTTGCGGGAGCGAGCCAGGCCGCCGCACAGGTCGCCCTGCTCCGTTGCCCACAGGCGGTGGGCCAGCATCGCCGCGTCGGACATCACCGCCCCCGGCGAAGCCTCCGCCAGCAGCGCGGCCAGGGCTCCGACCCCCAGCACATCCTCATACGCGGCCTCCTCAAACGTGCCGCTCCCGACCAGCAGGATGTCATCGGGACGCAACCGGATGAGCCGGGCCGCGGTGGCCCGCAGATTCAGGAAGCACGCGGCGAACGCGGCCTCCGCGCCCGCGCAGGCCCGCAGTGCGCGGGTCCCGTTAGTGGTGGTCATCACGATCCCCCGCCCCGCCACCCGCTCCGCGGTGAACTCGCGCGGTGAATTGCCGAGGTCGAAATCAATGGAGCCGGTCTGCGCCGCAGTGATGCGCAGTCCGTCGCGCTCCCCGGCGAGCAGGCAGCCGGGACGGCGGGCGCGCGCGGCGAGCGCCTCTGGGATGGTGGCGACCGGCAGCACCTCCACCGCCCCCCGCCCCAGCGCGGTGATCATGCTGCTGGTGGCGCGGAGAACGTCAAAGACGACACAAACCCGCCCGGCGGCGGAGCCGGACTGGCGGAGGGCTTCAAAATCGGCGGGGGTGAAGATCGCATCGAGTCTTTTCATGGGGTGGTGCGTGGAGTTGGCGCCGCCGCGCCGGAATCGGCGCGACCGGCCAACCGGCGGGCGTGGTGAAAAATGTACTGCTGGGCAAACCCGGCGTTGGGACCGAAGTGGGTGGCGGCAAAACGGCGCAGCCGATCCAGCGGCGCGCGGCGCTTCGGAAAATAGAGATCCCCCAGGGCGCGGATCATCCAGACATCCAGGGGAAAAGCGTCCTGCCGACCATAGGCAAAGAGCAGCACGCAGTCCGCGATTTTCGGCCCCACGCCCGGGAAAGCGGTCAGCGCCGCCCGGGCCTCCGGAGTCGGCAGGAGCGCGATACGGTCCAACAGGCCCGCATCAGCCTCCACCGCCAGGGCGGTCTCGCGGAGGTAGCGCGCGCGGAAACCCATCTGACAGGCGCGCAAATCCGCCTCGGCGAGCCCGGCCAAGACAGACGGTCCGGGGAACCCAAAACCGGGCGCCTCGCCGGATGGCACCGGGGCGGGCGCGCCGTAACGCTCGCACAGCAGCCGGACGATGCGGCGAATCTGAACAATCTGCTTCGTGGAGGAGAGGATGAAGGACGCCAGACACTCCCAGGGCTCCTGCCGGAGGAGCCGCAGCCCCGGGCACCCCGCCACCGCGGCCCGCATCGGCTCGTCCGCGGGGAAGGAGGCATGGACCGCCGCCAGGTCCACCCGCGCCTGCAAGTAGTGCTCCAGCCACGCCCACTCCGCCACCGGCCCGGCCGTCTCGGCGGCCACACTTCCCGGCGCGGAACGGAGTCGGACCCAACGCCCGGAGACAGTCCCCGTCCAAGTGCCATCGGGCTGCTTTTCCCAATTGAACGCTTGGCCGCAGGAGAGCGTGGCGTCGAGGTCATAACGCTCCACGAGAAATGAACAGGAGGCGATGGGGGCGGCAGTTCTCATTTTGAGGTGCGGCAGGCATCCGGCCTTACCGCACATTCCCCGACCTGTTCCCGACGCGCGGGCCGGAGATTTTTCGAGCGCCCCCGGTACGACGGACGCCTGCCGACTTGGAAGTCGGCGACACAGCAGGCTTGGAAGCCTGCGCTACGAGCGCAGGGACGCGCCCGCCCGTAGCGCAGATTTCCAAATCTGCTGTGTCGCAGGTTTCCAAACCTGCAGGGCGTGCGAGGTCTGGACGCGCCCGGCATATCCGCAGATTTCCCAACGAGTTCCCAAGGCGCGGGCCGGAGATTTTTCGAGCGCCCCCGGTACGACGGACGCCTGCCGACTTGGAAGTCGGCGACACAGCAGGCTTGGAAGCCTGCGCTACGACCGCAGGGGCGCGCCCGTAGGTAGCGCAGATTTCCAAATCTGCTGTGTCGCAGGTTTCCCAACCTGCAGGGCGTGCGAGGTCTGGACGCGCCCAGCACTGCCGGAGCCTGCCCCACTGCCGTCCGACCCAGAGTGAGAATTGCTTTGATCGGCACGACCCGGGTTTCCGCCACCAGGCGCCGCATGGACGGGGGAGTGCTCACGCTTGGATTTCGCTCCATCTCACCCTGCATTCGCAGCCCTCACTTCAGCCCGCGGCAGGCATACACCTGGAGCGGCCGGAGGAGGTAGCGCCCGTGGTACATGACATTGGTCACCCCCATTTCGGTGACCGATTCGAACTCCGCCACCAGTCGGGCTGGGGGCGGTCTGAAGAGGGGATGATCCCGGTCCAACTCGCGGACGAAGACGGCGTTTTGGCCTTTGCGTTGTTCGTAGCCCGGCCAGAAATAAAACTGGTTCTCCGGGAAGTCCTTGAGCAGGCAATAGACCAGCGGGACACCGCTCACCGCCTCGCGCGCCTCGGGCAGGTAGAAGGAAATCTCGCCGGTCATCCCATAATGGTCCGCGATGATGAACACCGGCTTGCCTTCGGCGGCGAGCGTCTGGCGCATCCCATCGATGGCGAAGGCGGTGTCGTCCCAGCCGCGCGCGCGGTGAAGCACATCGAACTTGACCGGCATGGGACGGCCGATGAGCCGGCCCAGCGGATCCGTGTTGTGCGCCAGCACCACGAGCGGCAGGCCCACGGCGAGCCCCGCGAGGAACCACCCGCGGACCCGGTCGGACCCGAGGCGCCAGCGCGTGTCCCAGTAGATCGCCATCACACAGAACAGGGGGAGAACGCAGGGGGCGATCCAGTTGGGAATCACGCGGGCATAGAAGCTGTGCAGGAGGTAGGCCAGGAAGAGCGGCGCCCCCATAGAGAAGAAATAGATCAGGCGCGGGTTGTGGCGGTTCGTCCGCCAGAAAGCCACCGCCGCCCAGGCCGCGGCGACGAAAAAGACCGGGTTCAACAGCCCCGCCTCGGTGCCCAGGAATTCCGGGGTGCCAAAATGGAACTCGTGCCCCACCTGGGCGTCGCCCGCCACGTGGCCGACGGTCACCCAGCCGTGCTGCTGGTTCCAGATGAGCACCGGCAGGGAACAAACCGCCGCCACCAGCACGGCGAGATACGGGCCGGGCCGGCGCAGGTGCCGCCGCGCCGACGGGATAAGCCAGAACACCACCGCCCAGCAGAGCCACTGGAACAACTCGGTGTATTTGCTCAGGAAACCGAGGCCCATCCACCAGCCCACCCACAGCCAGGGGGCAATCCCCGCCGAGTCCTGGATCGCCCGCCATCCGCACAGCATGGCCGCGGTCCAAAAGAGCACCGAGAGCGGGTCGACGGTCATCAAGACGGAACCGACGGCCAGCAGGGGGGAGGCGGTCACCGCCAGCAGAAGGAGGAAGCCGGCCCGCGCGTTCACCTCGCGGGCGAAGAAGCGCAGCACCAGCAACCCCGTGAGCGCCCCGATCACCGGCGAGAAGAAGCGCACCCCGAACCCCGTGTCACCCAGCACCATGGTGCTGAGCCGCTGGACGTAGGCGATCATCGGCGGCTTGCTGTAAAACGAAAGCGCCAGGTGTTTGGACCAGAGCCATTGGTAGGCCTCGTCGCCGGTGAGCTGGATCGTCCCGCTCGCGAGGTAGGCGAACCGCGCCACCAACAGGATGAAGGTCACCACGTAACCCATCCGGATCCAATGCTGGTCAAGGCTGACGTGGGGTGCGACGAAACCGGGCCCGGCGATCCCCCGCCGCGGCGGAGGGAGGGGGGAGTCATCCTCGTCGTCCAATCCAGCGGGGACAACCCCCGGATTCAGCAGGGAGGGAAGCCGGCGCCACCATAGTGGGAACCAGCGACGAAAGGCCCAACGCCAGAGCGCGTCCACGCCCCAGACGATGGCCGCCGCATAGCCCGCTCCGAGCAACCCGCCCACGATGATGTCCGAGGGATAATGGACCCCCAGGTAGAGGCGGGAATAGCTGACCAGCAGGGCCATCGGCAACATCCCCCACCAACTGCGCCGGTAGTACAACAGCGCAACCACGGTGGCCGAGAACCAGTTCGCGGCGTGGGAGGAGGGCATGCTGTTCCCGCCGGTGGCGGCCGGCGGTGCCGGACGGGCTGCCGTCTCGCCACCCGGCGCGGAGTCCACCCCGGACCCAAATGAAGCGTTGTGCCCCGGTTGGTGGACCCACGACTCCACCGAGAAAGGACGTGGGCGGTCGATCCAATGCTTCAGGCCGTGGCAAATGACCCCATCCCCGAGCGCGAGCACGACCAGCACCATGAACAGGAACACCCTGCCCCGCGCGCCCCCTCTGCAGACCAGCCAGACACCGAGGAGGAACAGGATCGGGAAAAAGAGCAGGTTGCCGCTGACGAACGGCATCAGTACGTCGAACACCGGGTTAATCAACTGGACGTTGAAGAACCGGAAGACGTCGGTATCCAAAATGCGGAGCCACTCCATCGCGCGCCTAATCTAGCGGCGGCGGCCCCGTTGGAAACACAAAACCGAGGCCCGGCACGTGGGGCGGGGACGTCTCGTCCCCAGCCAACACGCAGGCGAAATCACGCCTCGAAGACGGCGAAATCGTAGTTTCGCTCCTCTGGAAGCTCAGAAGAGAACGTGGGGACGAGACGTCCCCACCCCCCCGAGATTCCTCGCGGAGCTGCCCTCCGGGGGCCGGCATGTGCGCTAGCGCCGAGGTAGTTCGGGTTTGGGCTGGTTTGCCCGCCCGCGCCGCCGACCCGGGACCAGCCCGTGAAGTCCTGAAAGGACGCCGTTCGCCGGCCCGCGGCAAGCGAGTCCGCGAGCGCAGCCCCAAGAAATGCCTGCGCCCTGGATGAGCGCCGCCGCCCGCGGAATCGCGGCTCGGCGAGGTGCTCGCTCCACTCCCGCAGCCGCCACAATCACACCTTTCCAATCGGCCGTGCCACGCGCCGTCCAGACCGCAACAAGGCGAGCTGGGCCTATCAGCGGACATCAACATATGGAGAGGTGACGCCTTTCGCGATCGGTTTCGGCGCGCGTGAGCACCTCCACGGGCTGCCCGTACCACGCTAGCGCCCGCTAGGATGTTGGGGTAGTCAAACTGCCAGCATCACCATGCCCAGAATAATCGACGGTTCCATCACTATGCACGAGGAACGAGCAGATGCCTTCGAGACGCTCGGATGATGGCGGCGTACGCGAAAACACCGAACGCAACGTCAGCAATATGTCAGCTGATTCGGCTGCAAAAAGGCCATCAAGCGCATAGTCGTCCCAATTCGCAGCCAACCTCGCGCCCCCAATACTCGCCGAATAAACGCGTTTGGCTTTGGAAATGATGTGCTCCAGACCTTCCGGGCTTGGAAGCCCTTGGCTTGAAAAAGGCGTCAGGACAGCGACCGTCTTCTTGCCGGGACTCAACCGCTCCCAAAGGCCACCGCAATAACCTGTACTCGACCCGTGATGGCTTATCTTCACAAGCTCCGAACTCAACCGTTCAGGGGTGAGCGTTCGCATGGTCTCCTCCCACGCAGCGGCGTCGATATCACCACCCAAGACCACACGAGCCTCTCCATATTCGATCAGGAGCCCACCAGAAATCATGTTATGGTCGATGCTGGGTTGTTCATCAGCCAACACACCTTCCTTAGCATTAAAACAGTCCATCAAGGATTGCTCATACAGTAAGCACTGTCCCGCAGAGGCCCCTATTGAAGTGATGCGAAGTGGTGGGGCGCAATCCAACTGCAACAAAGGCATTTTAAGGTGCAGACGTTTGACTTCAAGAGGTGGGATCCGCTGCCTGTCAGTGAAATCAGCCTGGATTCGATCGAAAAGCCTCACGAGTTCATCGACATTCTCAGCATCCCCAGTGTCGACCGGCTCAGCCTCTATCGTGGACTTAACCAAGGGTGCCAGCTTCTCGTACAAATAACGAGGGGAGGCCGCTCCAAAGAGCCACACTTGATCCGGGGCAAAATCCTCCAGCACCTGACTCATCCCCCTGTAATGGTCATCATGCGGATGGGTTAAACACAGAAACCTCAAGTGCCGAACCCCACGCCCACGTAAGAACCTGGCACTAGGATTCTTCTCGGGGTGTTTTAGGCTGGGAGTATAGTTGTCCACCACGCCCCAGTTGTCACCCGGCAATCGAAGAATGATGCTCTCGCCCTTCTTGCCTCCCAAAACGTGAACCTCCAGAGGTTCGTTCATCAACAATGCTCCGATCAGAAAGTCCAACGATCTTTGAAACTCGCGCGAATTTGTTCAAGCCTTTCTTTGGACAAAGGCTTTGGAGGCAACTTCGAGAACCGCGTGGACGTCATACCCTTGTGGCGTGTGATTTCAAACCGGAAGTAATCCCCGACGGAAATTCGGTTTTCCAAGAGCACTTCAGCATCGCAACGCGACTCCATACGTTCACCGGTTCGCTCGTTAATCAAAAGCACGATGGCGAATTCACCGGATGAACTCTCGACCCTGCCACCGAACGAGGCTATAACCTTCGGGGTTGCTGCAACGATAGTGGCGAGATAGGCGTCGATTTCGCTTGAGACATCGGCCTTGCTGCGCACGTTTGCTTCGCTTGATGAAAACGAAATGGATGTAACTGACCCCGAGAATTGGGCGGCGAGGGAGGTTCGATACGGGTCGTGACTGGGAAAAGGCACCCGGGATTCCGCGGCGCGTAAGTCTTGAAGCGAACCCGGAACGGCCAAGAGCGCTAGGTTCGTTGAACGGTCGCTTCCCACAGTATCCCATCTGGTACACAACCCCGAAACTAGTGCGTTTCTGCGCGGCTGGAAATCCAACGGAGAAGACCATTGCGGCTTCTGGAGTTCTTGCTGGCAGGTGGCTGCTTGCATCACGACAAATTCTCTTGATCAATTGGCGGGTGGCGGCTTCGTGAAGGCGAGGCCTTCAAGCGCCGCGGTCGCCTCGAATCGTGAGGCTAAAGTGTTTAGGAGGTCGGCGGTCACATCGACGGAGCATGCTGTGTTGACCGCAAGGAACAGGGCATCGGGATATGCGAGGGATTTCTCAGAGGCGTAGCGGAGTTCCCCGCCAACGTCCGGCATCTGGGCCACGAGTATGGTGCCACCAGAAGCAATGTCCTTGGCCAAGCCCGTGAACTTGGCCATGTATTTGGCGTACTCTGAGGCCGGTTGAAAGGCAGCGTGGGCAGTGAACGAGATCTGACTCCGCTTGATCTCGCTGACTTTGAGGGTTTCCAAGGCGGCCAGGGTCAGTTTCACCATCAAGCCGAGATGTTGAGTGGTCTTGCCTTGCTTGAACGATACGGTTATGCCCTGGGCGTTGACAACGATGCTCGCAGCACCGCCGAACATCGGCGCGGAAAACGTATACGAAAAAAGCTCGTTGCCCTTCGAGAACGAGAGGTCGGTTGGGTTAAGATAATCGGCGCAGGCAGACGAAAAGAGCCCTCTTGCCGCGTTGACAAGATTCGCATCGGCAAGCAGAACTGGTCGCCGGTACTCGACAGCCGTGGTCAACGAAAACTCCTGAACCTGAAGCAGCACCATGGACCAAAGCCTACCACCGCGGATGCGGCGGTTCAACCTCTCTTTTTTTGCACAACTTCTCCGGAGCGACCGGGCTCCGCAGCGGGGAGAAACGGCCCGCGTCGCTGAACCGCCCCAGCCGCGATTGACCCCAAGCTGGCGCCGGCAGTGTTCCCGTTGCTTCGGCCCGTAAATGAGCCGGTTCGCCGATTGGGCATCCGCTTTCCATCCGGCAGCTCCGCGCGCCGTCCATGCCGCGCCGGGCTGAGCTGGGCCTCTCAGCGTCGGGCATTTCAATGTGGAGAACCGACCGCGTCGATACGGTCTCACTTGAACGCCTCTACGTATTTCACCAAGGCCCGGACGTCATGGTAGTTGGCCTTCCAACTATGCGCCTTGCCGGTGGCTTTCGGCTTCCCATCCGCGGTCACGGTGTCCATCCAGATGCCGGCGCCGGGCGTCGCCAGGTATTTGCCGGCGAAGTCGATGGTCTGCTCCAGGGCCCGGGCGTAGTCGGGATTCTCCCGATGCTTCAGCGCGTCCGTCAGGGCGGCGATCCCCTCCGCTTCCACCCACCAGATCTTGTCGGTGTCGGCGGCGGGCTCGTTGCCAACTCCCCGGCTGTAGAAACCGCCGCGGGCATGATCGAACCCGTGCGCCAGGGCGTGGTTCAGATGCGCCTCGAAATGGGCCCACGAAGGCTCGCGCCCCAGGACCCGCTCGGCGCGGATCATCAACCAGGCAAACTCGATGTTGTGGCCATAGGAAAGCCCGGCGCTGGACGGAGCCGTCACCACCGCCCAGTCCGGCTGGCGGTGGAAATTCGCCCTGGCCGGGTCCGGGGGGTAAAAGTACGTCATGTCGATGCGCAACGCCTCCTCGAGCGAACGCTTCACGGCCGGGTCGTGCGTGGCGTCGTAAAGCTCGGTCAACGCCTCCATCAGGTGGAGGTGCGTGTTCGCACTCTTCAGGCCCCCCACCTCGACAATGGCTTCGGGTCCGGGGCGCAGCATCGGGATCCAGTCGGGCTCGAAGTGCTCCACCCATCCGCCGTTCTTGTCGTCATGCGAGCGCTGCTGCAAGACGTGATAGAGTTCCATCGCGTGGTCGAGGGCGGCCTTGTCCCCGCTCGCCCGGTAGTACTCCACCATCCCGTAGATGACGAACGACTCGCCGTAGATGATCTTGCGGCGGTTGACCGGTTTTCCCGCGAGATCCGTGGTCCACAAATAGCCGCCGTACTCGCGGTCCAGGAAATGGTCGAGCAGGAACTGGTAGCCTTGGCGTGCCGCCGCGAGGTAGTCGTGCCGGGCATCCTTGAAGCCCTTGAGGTGCGCGTGCGAAAAACCCCAGACCATGCGGGCCTGGCCGACCAGTTGCTTTTCCGTCGCCCGGCCGCGGCCGCGGAGATCATCGGCGAGCAGGTAACCCCCTTGGTCGCGATCCACCGCCGTGTCGTACCAGTAGGGGAGAATCTGGGTGGCCAGTTGCTCCTGAATCCCGCGGGCGGTTGTCGCGCGATCCGCACCCAGCCCGGGCAGGGCGGCCAGGAGCATGAGGACGATCCCGCCCCCGATCCGGCGAAGGAAACCACCGCGCGCCCCCGCCCGGGCGGTGGCGGAGCATGGCGTGGGCGGGCGGGAGGGACCGGCGTCGGCCGCGCCGGAGGGGGGTACGCGGCAGGGGTGCGGGGGCTTTTTCATATTGCTCAATCAGGCCGGAATGCTATTATAAAGCGCATATTCGGCAACCTGAATACTGCCAACTGAAAACGACCAAACGCATTATGAGCGAAATCTACGATATCAAAGCCCGCCAAGTCCTCGATTCCCGCGGAAACCCGACCGTGGAGGTCGATGTTCTGCTGGCCGGCGGCGCCGTGGGACGCGCGGCCGTCCCCTCCGGCGCGAGCACGGGTGAGAACGAAGCCATCGAGCTGCGCGACGGCGACAAGAGCCGCTGGCTCGGCAAGGGTGTCTCCCAGGCGATCAACAACGTCACCGAGCAAATCCTCCCCGCCCTCAAGGGCGTCGACTCCCTCGACCAGCTCACCGTTGACCGCATCATGCTGGATCTGGACGGCACCGAGACCAAGTCGAAACTGGGCGCCAACGCCATCCTGGCGGTCTCGCTGGCCAACGCCAAGGCCGCTGCCGAGGCCATCGGAATCCCCCTCTTCAAGTACCTCGGCGGCACGAACGCCAAGGTCCTGCCGGTCCCCATGGCCAACGTCATCAACGGCGGAGCCCACTCCGACGCCCCGATTGATTTCCAGGAGTTCATGATCCAACCGCACGGCCTCCCTACCTACAGCGAAGGACTGCGCGCCATCACCGAGATCTTCCACGCCCTGAAGTCGGTCCTCAAGAAGCGCGGCCTGAGCACCGCGGTCGGTGACGAGGGCGGTTTCGCGCCCAAGCTCGACAGCGTCGAGGACGCCATCGAGTCCATCCTGCTCGCCATCAAGAACGCCGGTTATGAGGCGGGCAAGCAGGTTTACCTCGCGCTCGACGTGGCGGCTTCCGAGTTCTACAACCACGATGGCACCTACACCTTCAAGAAGAGCACCGGCAAGACCGTGTCGGGCGACGAACTGGTTGATTTCTACGTCCAGCTCGCGGGCAAGTACCCGATCGTGACCATCGAGGACGGCTGCGCCGAGGGCGATTGGAAGCACTGGAAGACCCTCACCGAGAAGCTCGGCAACCGCGTCCAGCTCGTCGGCGACGATCTCTTCGTCACGAACGTCAAGTTCCTCCGCCAGGGCATCGAAACCGGCACCGCCAACTCGATCCTCGTGAAGGTGAACCAGATCGGTTCCCTCACCGAGACCTTCGACGCCGTGGAACTGGCGCAAACCCACGCCTACACGGCGGTGCTCAGCCACCGCTCGGGCGAGACCGAGGACTCCACCATCGCCGACATCGCGGTGGCGACCAACTGCGGCCAGATCAAGACCGGCTCCCTGAGCCGCTCGGACCGGCTCGCGAAGTACAACCAGTTGCTCCGCATCGAGGAGTTGCTGGGCGACAACGCGGTCTATGCCGGCCGTTCCGCCCTCCCGAAGGGCTTCTGATCGCGCGTTTCAACCCGGGCCGCCCCGACCCCGTCGGGCCGGCCCTTTTCCCTTTTTTCCCATGGCTGTTCAAATCAACATCGCGTACGAAGGCGGCCTCCATTCCACCGCCACCCACGGCCCCTCCGGCCGCACCGTCCAGACCGACGCGCCGCTCGACAACGGCGGCAAAGGGGAGTCCTTCAGCGCCACGGATCTCGTCGCCACCGCGCTGGGTTCCTGCATGGGCACCGTCATGGGGCTCGTGGCGAACCGGCACCAACTCGACATCTCCGGGCTCCAGATCACGGTGGTGAAGGAGATGACCGCGGACCCGGTCCGCCGCATCGGCAGCCTCACCACGCGCCTGGTGTTCCCGGCCGGCAAACCCCTCACCGCCGAACAACGCGCGATGCTCGAGGCCGCGGCCCGCGCCTGCCCCGTCAAGCACAGCCTCCATCCCGACGTGAAAACGCCGGTGGAGTTCGTTTACCCCGCCTGAGAAGGGGGCTGGCCGCTGGTTCGGAGCGGGCCGCAGGGGCTGCAGGCCAGCCCTCCCAGGCTGGTAGAGGGGGCGGTTATGAACGGCGCCCGGCATTTCGCGCGGCACCGCGTGGTTTCCGCTGGCTGCGTTAGAGGAAGAGGAAGGCTCGCCCTCATTTTACTCGGGTTTTCCTCAGATTCCTCCCGGATTGGCCCCTTCGTTGCGCCCCGCCATCCAGCCAGCCGCGCGCGCCGCGGCAAGCGCTTGACGCCCCGCGGCCGGGGGCCGCATGATGTTCGCACCATGCGGCGACCGGCCTTCCTGTTCTTCCTCCTGCTGATCGCAACCCCCGGCCTACTCCCCACCGCGGCGGCCGCCGCCCCCCGGCCGAACGTCCTCTTTGTGATCGCGGACCAGTGGCGGGCCCAAGCGTTCGGCTTCGCAGGCGATCCCAATGTGCGGACCCCGCACCTCGACACCCTCCAGCATGAGAGCGTGCATTTCGTCAACGCCGTCTCCGGGATGCCGGTCTGCTGCCCCGCGCGCGCGTCATTCCTCACCGGTCAGCGCCCCCTGACGCATGGGGTCTTCCTGAATGACGTGCCATTGGACCCCCAAGCAGTCACGTTCCCGAAGCTCTTCCGCGCGGCGGGGTACGACACCGGGTTCATCGGCAAGTGGCATCTCAACGGCGGCGGACGGTCGGCGTTCATCCCCCGCGAGCGCCGGCAGGGATTCGACTATTGGAAGGCCCTGGAATGCACCCACGATTACAACCGCTCGTTCTACTACGCGGACGCTCCGGAGAAGCTGACCTGGGAGGGATACGACGCCATCGCCCAGACGGCGGACGCCCGGCAGTATCTCCGTCAGCATGCGCAGTCAGCGAAGCCGTTTCTCCTGTTCCTCTGCTGGGGCCCGCCCCACAACCCCTACACCACCGCCCCGGAGCGTTACCGGACCAATTATCAGGCCAGCGGAATCGTCCTCCGACCGAACGTCCCCGCGGCGGGGGCGGAGCAGGCCCGCGCCGCGGCGGCCGGCTACTACGCGCACTGCACCGCGCTGGATGATTGCATGGGCCAACTCCTCGAGACCTTGCGCGAGACCGGCCTGGCCAGCAATACGATCGTGGTCTTCACCTCCGACCACGGCGATCTGCTCGGGTCGCACGGCGCCTACGACAAGCAGCAGCCCTTCGATGAGTCGATCCGCGTTCCGCTGCTGTTCCGGTGGCCGGCGGGCTGGGGAACGACCGCCCGGTCGGCGGACGCGCCGTTCAACTCCGAGGACTTCATGCCGACGTTGCTCAGCCTGTGCGGTCTCGAGAAACCGCAGTCCGTCGAGGGGCTGGACTACGGTCCTTTCCTGCGCGGGGGGAAAAGCCCTTCGGATGGGTCCACCTTGATCACCTGCGTCGCCCCGTTTGGGAATTGGGAGCGCCGGCGGGGCGGGCGGGAGTATCGCGGGCTGCGGACGACGCGCCACACTTGGGTGCGCGATCTGAAAGGTCCCTGGCTCCTGTTCGACAACCAGACCGACCCGTACCAAACCAACAATTTGGTGGGCCAACGAGGATCCACGAGCCTGGAGACGGAACTCGATGCCACCCTCACCCGGAAGATGAAAGCGGCGGGCGATGAGTTCCTCCCGGGCGACGCCTACGTGAAGAAGTGGGGCTACCGCGTGGACGCCAATGGGACGGTCCGCTATGAAAACTGAAAAAGGAATCCTTGGGATTCATGCAAAAACAAACGCCGGATTCCAGGCGTTATTCTAACATTGTGAAATTGGGATTGGCTCCAAGAGCGGCGGAATGCGCCGCACTCCAAGCGCTCCGCGAGGCAGTCAGCCGCATAGGTAATCGCGAAGCGCTTGGAGTGCGCCGTATTCCGGCGCTTTTGGGCGCATCCGCCGACGGGCGCGCGGAATTCTTTACTGCACCGGCGCTTAACCCGATCCTCACGAGGCCATCGATCCTCCGCCGCTTGGCGCTCACGCTCCCCTGCCTCCTCTGCTTCGTCGCCGCGCGGCCCAGCATCGCAGCGAGCGGCACTCCGTTCGACCTTCAAGGCTTCCTCGACCGGCAGATCCAGAGCGGAGCACGGCACATCACGGTGCCGCCCGGCCGCTACCGCGTCACCCCGCGAGACCGGCAACATCTCCGGCTGGGCCACCTGGCGAATCTCGAAATCACTGCCGACGGCGTCGAGATGGTCTGCACCGAGACCACCCGGGCGCTGACCATCAGCCGCTGCACGAATGTCACGGTGCGCGGCTTGACGATCGATTACGATCCCCTCCCGTTCACCGAGGGAGTGATCAAGGCGGTCTCGGCCGATCACCAGCTTTATGACGTGGAGCTGTTTGGCGGCTACCCCACGGCTTCCCACGCCCGCAATTTCAAATACGAGGTCTTCCAGCCCGGCGACCGCACCCTCCGCTGTGAAGATCGCTACTTGTCCTCCGTGGAGGTCGTGGATGACCGCCATCTCAAGCTCACCAGCCCCGGGTCGCACGATACGAACCCCGAGCAGGTCGGCGACCTCGTGGTCATCGGTGCGGAGGACGCCCCGGGCGGGAGCATCCCCCACGCCGTGGAATGCGACCGGAATTCGGGGGTGCGGCTGTCGAACATCCGCCTGTTTGCCTCCAATTGCTTCGGCTTCATCGAGACGCGCTGCGACGCCTCCGTGTATGACAACTGCGCAATCGGCCGTCGGCCCCCCGGGGAGGACCCCGTGGCGCGCGAGGCTCCGCGGCTCCGCTCGCTCGACGCTGACGCGTTCCACAGCAAGTACGCCGTCCGCGGGCCGTCCTACCTCGGCTGCCGCGCTGAATTCATGGGGGACGACGCGATCAACATCTGCGGCGATTACCACATGGTCATGGAGAGCACGGGAGCCACCCTCCGCGTGCTCGCCAAAGGGGCGATGAACATCGAGGCGGGCGACCCGGTGGAGATCTGCCTGGACACCGGGGAGCGGCTTCCCGACGCGCGCGCCGTGGCCGTGCGCCCGGACGGCCGCACGCGGGACACGGAGCAGGAGTTCCTTTCGCACCAGGCCCTCGACGCCCGTCTCAAGAGCGGCGAGGGGTTGCGGGACGCCTGGACCATCACGCTCGATCGCGAGGTGGCCCTTCCACGGGGAAGCGTCCTGTGCGCCGCCAACCAGGTCGGCAACGGTTTTCAAGTCCGTGGTTGCCATTTCGGATTTAACCGCTCGCGCGGCATTTTGATCAAGGCCAGCCAAGGGGTGGTGGCGGACAACCACCTGGAGGGATGCTGGATGTCGGCCATCCTGGTATCCCCGGAGTATTGGTGGCTCGAAGCCGGGAGCAGCGTGGCCGTCTCCATCACCGGGAACACCGTCAGCAACTGCCGCGGAATCCCCATCCGGATCGAGGCGGCCGGCGCCAAGGGAGAAATTGCGCCGGCGGGCGCCCACCGTGACATCCGGGTGGAGGGCAACCGGATCGCGGGCTGCGCCATGCCCGGGATCCTCGTGACCTCGACCGCGGGGCTGCGCATCGGATCGAACGACATGAGCGGCTGGGTCGCGGCCGGTGGGTTGCCCGAACCGATGCGCCGCGCGGGGCTGAAGGAGTTGAAGCCGGTGATCGAGATTCGTTGCACGCCGTAGCGGGGCGGCCTCCGACCCCTTGGTGTTTTTTTCGCGCCAGCGGGCCGTCTCGCTGTTAAGATCGGCGCAGTAAAGGTGGACCCATTTATGATCACTTCGCCGCGATGTTCTTCCGTTTTGCGCCGCTGGTTGGCAACGGCCGCGCTGGCCCCGGTTGCCGCCCTGGCCCAGTACCACTACTACAACGTCACGGGCGGATCGGACACCATCCTCCAGAACTACCGGTCGCCCAACACACCGCCCGGCATCTACGACGCGGTCCACGAGGAGTACGTGAACAGTTCGGACGGGGGCTCGGGCTATTTCTACGGCGGGTTCACCCACCAAAACCAGGTCAATGGCACCCCGATGACCCTGTTGCAGTATGTCTGCTGGCCCGCCAGCGGCGGGTTTGCGCCCTACTCCCAGCAGATCCCGACCTTCGCGGGAACGAACATGGTGTGGTACCCACAAATCGGCGAGGGGAGCTGCTGCGCCATCAAGGGCTATTGGCCCCAGTTCACCACCAACCTCTGGACCCGGGAGGCAGTCCGCTATTGGGCGCCCTCGGACGGCACCCCGCACCTGGGCTACCAGGGGATGTGGATGAAGGAGGCAGTCAGCGGCAATTGGTACCACGTGGGCACCTTCATGTATCCCTTCGCCGTGACGGGCGTGACCGGCATGAGCGGCTGGCAGGAGAACTTCTCCGGTTACTCGGGCAGCTACATCGTGGATCACGGCCCCGGCTACTACCACCTGAACGGGCATTGGCAATCCGCGAGCCAGGTCTCCTACACGAGCTCGGGCTACGTCAGCCTCATCAACAGCGGCGCGGCCACCGAGTCGCAGGTCGCCAACAGCAGCCTGGGGAACAACGTGCCAAGGACCCTCACGATGACCCAGCCGTCGGCGCCGGGCTTCGATCCGATCGTGGTCTCGTCGGCCACCGCAGCGGTGCTCAACTCCCAGTTGCTCGTGCAGTGGCAGTTGCCGCTCTCCAGTTCGCCCCAGCTCGCCTATCTGGTGGAGGTGTTCAACAATTCCGCCTATTCCGGCACTCCCGCCGTCAGCTTCTACCAAGCGGAGCCCGAGACACGGCAGAAGCTGCTCGCCATTCCCGGCATCTCGACCCCCTTCGTACGGCTCACCATTTCCGACATCTTCTGGAACACCAACGCGCCGGTCCTCATCACGCCTACCGCCGCGTCGCTCTCGCCGGCGACGACGGTTTCCGGCACGGGCACCGGCTTGAATTACCGGTATTATGAATCCACCAACGGCGACTGGACCGCCCTGCCGGACTTCACCCAGCTCGCCCCGGTGTACGAAGGGGCGGTCAATCTCACCGATGTAACGCCGCGGCGGCAGAGAACCGACTATGGCTTCAGCTACAGCGGCTACCTGACCGTGCCTGTGGACGGCTTGTACGCGTTCACGATCCATTCCGGAGACGGAAGCCGCATGACCATCGACGGATCCACCGTCATCCAGTTCGACGGCCTGCATGACTCGTCGCAGTTCATGGCCGGCGGGGCGGCGCTGGCGGCGGGCCGGCATGCCTTCAGCCTCCAGTTCTTCAAAGGGGCCGCCAACCCGGTGAACACCACGGCCTACACCGACGGCCTGGGCGTGGCGTGGGAGGGGCCGGGTCTGGCGCGTGCGGACATCCCCGCCACGGCCTACTCCCGGACGCCCGCCGCCGCCGAACCGTCCATCAGCCTCACGGTCCCGTCCGGCCCGGTGGGCGACCTCGCACCAGGGTTCCAGGCCTCGGTGAACGCGAACGGCAACACGGTGAACACGGTCCAGTATTTTCTGACGGAATACTCTTCCTATTACCCCCGGCCGAGCCAGGGAGTCGATTATTTCGCGGGGAGTGTCACGGCGGCTCCCTATTCCTTCAACTCGCTGATCTGGGCGGCTCCGACCAACCAAGTGCGGGCGCGCGTCTTCTACAACGGCAGCCGCTCCATCGACTCCGCGCCCGTCGTGTTCACCTCCACCAACGCGCCGACGGGAAAGTGGTACTGGACCCCGCTCGAAATGCACGACTACCCCTCCGCGGGCAGCGTGCAGGGGACTTCGCTCGCGCTCCTAGGGGACGGCATGAACCTGCTGAGCCGCGTCGTGACGGGTGATTGCGTGCTCATCGGCCGCGTCACCGGGATCACCCCGAACGTCGCGGGACCCGACGGAGTCTCCCCCTCCTCGAGTTGGCGGGCGGGGATCATCCTCCGCGGCACCACCAACACCACGATCGGCCAACCGCTGGGCGATGGCGGCGCGACCCGTTTCGCGGCCCTCTTCACCTCGGTGGGCGGCGGGAGCTATTACGAGAACGACACCATGCGCAACGGCAACGGCGACGCCAACGCGTGGTCCGGCAACCTGGGAGCGAACAACTGGTTCAAGCTCCAGCGCGCCGGGAACACCTTCACCAGCTTCGTCTCGACCGACGGCGCCAATTGGAACCAGGCCAACAGCGTGACCCTGACGAATTTCGGCACCGCGATTTACGCCGGCTTTTTCACCCACGCGGAGCAGTCCCTCAACCCCAACCTCCACTGGGGCACGCTCGACAATTTCAACCTGCTCGGGACGAACGTCGCCGGACCCGCCGGGGTCTGGGTCAACCCGCCCACCAACCTCGTGGTCGCCGGGCTGTCCGCGAGCTTTTCCGCGTCGGTCATCGGCCCGACACCGACCGGTTACCAGTGGCAGTTCAACGGAGTGAACCTCCCGGGCGCCACCAACGCCTCGCTTTCCATCCCCACGGTGTCGGCGGCCAATGCGGGGAACTACACGATCGTCGCCAACAGCATCACCTCCGCCCCCGGGGTGCTGCTGCTGAGCCTGCCGGCCGGCTCGGCCGTCTGGACCAACCGCAGCGGAGGTTCGTGGCCCGTGGGTGCCAACTGGAGCCCGGGACAGGCCGCCGGAGGAACGGATGCCGTGGCTGACTTCAGCACCCTGAACCTGTCGCTCAACCCGACCGTGACGCTGGACGGCGCGCGGACAGCGGGCACCCTGGCGTTCGATGATCAGAACCCGGCCGGAAAGCACAACTGGACGATCTCCCCCGGCTCCGGCGGCACCCTGACACTGGGAACCAGCGCGGGTGCGCCCGCCATCGCCGCCCTCGGCGGCTCGAACACCTTGAACGTCACGGTCGCCGGGACCCAGGGCCTGCTCAAGACCGGGACCGGCTATCTCGCGCTCGCGACCTCGGCGACGTTCAGCGGCACGGCCACGGTCGGCGCAGGGACCCTGGAGGTGCGGGCGAAATCCGGCGATGTTCCCTACGTCATCTCCCCCGGCGCCACGCTGAAAGTGGGCTACAGCACCGGGGGCGGTTATGCGAACACGGCGTTGACGCTGGCGGGCAACGGCGTCGGTTCAGCCGCCGGCCTCTGCCTGCAAGGCGGCACGAGCTACAACGTCGACGGCGGCCTCACCATCAACAGCGCCCCCGCCACGATCCACCAATATGGCTCGGGGTTGGCCGGGATCGGCACCTTCGACATCAACGTGAACCCGGGCCTTTACACCACCGCGGCAGCCTCCGGGTCGGCGCTCGACCCCAACATCCAACTCATCAGTTTCGGCTACGGGATGGTGGTCACCACCGACGCGGGCAGCAGCAACGCCGCCGGCGACCTGACGGTGAACGGCCCTCTCAACGTCACCAGCCTCGGATTGTACAAGCGGGGCGCCGGCTCGCTGCGGCTGAACGGGCAGGCGACGAGCGCGAACACGGCGGTCAACCTGCAAGGTGGCAGCATCAACTGTGGCGCGGCCAACTGCCTCGGCACGAAGGCGTCGGTCCCGATCACCGGCGGAGGCTGGCTCTATCTGAACGGCTGGAGCCAGTCGATCTCCTCGCTGAACGTCGGGTCCGGCTGCGGCCTCAGTTTCGGCGCCCCGGCCACCCTCAGCGTGGCCTCCGCCCCGGTCCTGGCGGGAGCGCTCCAGATGACATTTGCCAAGGGCGCCGCGCGTTCGAACAGCACGCTGGTGGTTTCGAGCGGCACGCTCGGGTTGGGTGGCACCCTGACGATCTCCCTCACCGGCACGAACCCTCCGGCGGGAGGCGACACCCTCACGCTCTTCAGCGCCCCCGCCTACAGCGGCAGATTCGCATCTCTATCACTTCCCACGCTGCCGGCAGGCCTGGCCTGGGTCACCAGCAACCTCACCGTGAATGGCACGCTGTCGATCACCACCAACTCGGTGGTTTGCTATGAACCGTTCGGCCCCACGGGGGGCGCGCAGGCGGCTCTCCTTTCCGCCGCCCCCACGGGCGCGGGCTTCGCGGGTCCGTGGGTGCAGTCCACCGCCGCGGCGGGGAGCACTTCCTATTACGAGCGCATGGCCGATCCCGGCCGCTTCACCAACGGCTGGCCGGCGGGCGTGGCGTTCCCGGCTCCGTCCGGCGGCCGGGCCCAGCTCAACGACACCGCCTCTTCTTGGACCACGCTCACCCGCCCGCTCTCGAACCCGCTGAATTTCTCCGCGCCGGGAGTCTGCTACCTCGGCTTCCTGCTGCTGGACAACGGGAACAACAACTACAGCGACCAGGTGTTCCTGGGCAGTTCCGCCTCCGGCATGCGCATCTACCTCGGCCACGGCTATGGCGGCCAGCTCATCGCGGTGGGGAACTCGACCACCCTGCCCTGGCAGCTCAGCGCCTCGGCGGGCCTCCCCACGGGGCAGATGCCCGGCTGCTCCGGGACGCAACTGCTCTACTTTGCCGCCCGCCTCGCCCCCGACGGCGCGGGACACACCACCATCCAAATCCGCCATTACCTGTTTGACCCGGTGGCCCAAACCGGCGCGACCGTCGAAAACGACGCCAACGCCGTGGCTTGGGAGGCCAGCTACACCGCGACCGTGTCCGGGACCTTCGACCAACTCGGGCTGTCGGGGGGAGGCCAGAATTCCGTGCCGGAAATCTCCGAGATCCGGCTGGCCACAAACTGGACCGACATTGCGGGCACAGTGCCTGTCCCGCTGGCCATCCTGACGCAGCCCCAACCGGCCGCCACCACCAACTACAACGGCAACCTGGTCAACTACGCCGTAGCGGCCGAAGGAACCTCCACCCTGGGTTATCAGTGGTTCAGCGGACCCAACCCCATCGCGGGCGCGACCAACGCGGGCTTCAGCGCCACCACCCTCCCGGGCATCACCAACTACTTTGTCGTGGTCACCAACGCGTCGGGCTCGGTGACCAGCGCCACGGTGCAGTTGACCGGTTGGCCGTTCCCGCCGCCAACCGGCAGTTTCGCGGTCAACTTCCACCAAGTCGGCCCCGACGGACTCTTCCATGGCCAGGGCGCCTACGCGGACGCGGGAGGCAACACCAACTGGAACCCGCTCCCGGCGATCTCGACCAACGGCGCAACCACCCAGCCGGCGGTGAGTTCGGCCGGCGCGCCGACCCTCGTCACCGCCTCCCTCTCGGCCAGCGGCAGCAGCAGCTACTACGCAATCCCCAGCCCGGGCGCGACGTGCTTCCTGCTCGGGGCCTACGCCTACCAGAGCCTCAGCCCCTATACCCTCGCCCTCAGCTTCAACAACGTCCCGCCCGGTGCCTACTGGCTCTATTGCTACGCCCAGGACGGCGCGACGGGCGGACGCGGCGGCACGTTCTCCCTCACGGCGGGGAGCGGTTCGGCGGATCGTGGGCTCACCAGCGCCATCAATGCCCCAGGCAATGACTGCACGCTGGTGGAAGGCGTCAACTACGTGCTGTTCACCAACGTGGTCCCCGACGCCACCGGCCGGATCGCCCTGTCGGAAACACCCGTGACCCAATCGCCCACCGAAGTCGATTTCAACGGTGCCCAGCTCGTCTGGGCCGCCGCGGCACCGGTCATCACCACGCAACCCGTGGCGCAAATCATCCCGCAGGGAGCCACGGCGCAGTTCATTGTGAGCGCCTCCGGCGCCCCGACGCCACAGTTCCGCTGGATGAAAAGCAACCAACCGCTCACCGACGGCACCACCGGGACCGGCTCGGTGGTGGCTGGCAGCCTGACGAACGTCCTGACCCTGACCAATGCCCAACCCGGCGACAGCGGCACCTACACCGTCGGGATCACCAACCCCGCCGGGGGCGTGGTCAGCGCCCCGGCACAGCTCCTGGTGGTCCCGCCCGCCTCCTCGGCGACCGCCCCCCTGCTCACGGCCACGAATCCGGGCGGCCGGTTCGCGCTCGCACTCGCCGCCCTCCCCGGCTACCGCTACCTCCTCCAGCGGGCCACGAACCTCACGCCGCCGGCGATTTGGACCACGCTGAGCAACGCCGCGCCCGCCGCGTCCGGCTACCTGATCCTGCTGGCCGATCCCGCCACCAACCCCGCCGCCTTCTACCGCGCCGGGGTCACCAACCAATAGTCTGGGCGGTAATTCCAGGGCGTCTTCGTTCATCCCCGGGGGCGGGGACGCCCCTGACCGTAGCGCAGATTTCCAAATCTGCTGTGTCGCAGGTTTCCCAACCTGCGTTGCGTCCGAAAACCCCTGGCGTCCAGCACGGGCTAAGCGCTCGGCGACACGGGCGTTGGCCGTCTTCGCACGGCCTGCCGACTTGGAAGTCGGCGACACAGCAGACTTGGAAGTCTGCGCTACGGGGGCGCGGCGTCCCACCCGACCAACGTTCTTGATCACACCCGCACCCCGGAGAAAAGTTGTGTGCCAGCCCCCGTTTTGCTTCAATCTGCCCATCATGAGTGGGTTCAACAGTGGTGATTCGGGGAACTGCGCCGTGCGCGGCCGGGGGACGGGAGCGGCGTGACCGCGCCGGCTCCGCAGCCTGCCCCCGGGCATCCCGCGCACATCCTCGGGATCTCGGCCTTTTACCACGACAGCGCCGCCTGCCTGGTCCGCGATGGCGTGATCCTGGCGGCGGCCCAGGAGGAGCGTTTCACCCGCAAGAAACACGACGCGGCTTTTCCCCGGGAAGCCGTCGCCTATTGCCTGCGCGAGGCCGGCATCCAGGCGGACCAAATCGATCTCATCTCCTTCTACAAAAAGCCGTTCCTGAAGTTCGACCGCATCCTGCACAGCTACCTCGCCTACGCCCCGTCGGGACTCCGCTCCTTCCTCATGGCGATCCCGCTTTGGATCCGCGAGCGGATCTGGATGAAGGACCTGATCCGCGCCGAGGTTGGATGCAACGCGCCCATCCTCTTTCCCGAGCACCACCAATCCCACGCCGCCGCCGCCTTCTTCCCCTCGCCCTACCAGGAGGCGGCCATCCTCACCCTCGACGGTGTCGGCGAGTGGACCACCACCAGCCTCGGCGTGGGACGCGGCAACCAGGTGGAGTTGCTCAGCGAGATCCAGTTTCCCCATTCGCTCGGCCTGCTCTACTCGGCCTTCACCTATTTCACCGGCTTCCGCGTGAACTCCGGGGAATACAAGCTCATGGGCCTCGCGCCCTACGGCGAACCCCGCCATGTCGCCACCATCCTGCGCGAGCTGATCGACCTGAAGGAGGACGGCTCCTTCCGGCTGAACATGGACTATTTCGACTACGGCGTCGGCCTGACCATGACGAACGCGAAGTTCGCGGCGGTGTTCGGCGGCCCGCCGCGCCGGCCCGAGTCGCCGCTCACCCAGCGTGAGATGGACCTCGCCCGCTCCATCCAGGATGTCACGGAGGAGATCACCACCCGCATGGCCCGCCACGCCCGGCGCGAGACCGGCCTGAAGAACCTCTGCCTCGCCGGCGGCGTGGCCCTGAACTGCGTGGCCAACGGACGGATCCTGCGCGAGGGGATCTTCGACCAGATTTGGATCCAACCCGCCGCGGGCGATGCGGGAGGTGCCTTGGGGGCGGCGCTGATCGGCTGGCACCAATATTACGGCAAACCGCGCCAGGCGGACGGTGTGCGCGATTCCCAGCGCGGGTCCTACCTCGGCCCCGAGTACAGCGCGGACGAGATCCGCAGCTTCCTCACCGCGCGCGGCGTCCCTTTCACCGAGCTGACCGACACGGAATTGCCGGACCGCGTGGCCGATTTGATCAAGGACGAAAAGGTGATCGGCTGGTTCCAGGGCCGCATGGAGTTCGGTCCGCGGGCGCTGGGGGCCCGCTCCATCATTGGCGACGCCCAATCGCCCAAGATGCAGGAGGTGATGAACCTCAAGATCAAGTTCCGGGAGAGCTTCCGTCCCTTCGCCCCGAGTGTGCTGCGCGAACGGGTCTCCGACTATTTCGACCTCGACCAGGAGAGCCCTTACATGCTGCTGGTCGCCCCCGTCGCCGCGGCCCAGCGGCGCGCCCTCAGCCCGGAGGAGCAGCAGCGGTTCGGCATGGAAAAACTGCTCACGCTCCGTTCGACCATCCCCGCCGTCACCCACGTCGATTATTCCGCCCGCGTGCAGACGGTCACCGCGGAGGAAAACCCGGTCTATTACCGGCTCCTCAAGGCGTTCGCGGACCGGCATGGCTGCCCGGTGATCATCAACACCTCCTTCAACGTGCGCGGCGAGCCGGTGGTCTGCACACCCGAACATGCCTACCTGTGTTTCATGCGCACCAACATGGACTACCTCGTGCTGGGGAACTTCCTGGTGGAGAAGAAGGACCAGAAACCGCTCGACAGGGACATCGACTGGTTGCGTCAGTTTGAACTCGACTGAAGACCATGAGCATCATTGAGGACATCAAGGGGCTGAAGACCGGTCCGCGCGACCTCCGCAAGTTCGGGCTGCTCGTGGGCGGGGTCGCTGCCGGGTTCGGCCTGCTGATGTGGGCGCGCGGCAAGCCGCACTTCGTGTACTTCCTCAGTCCCGGAAGTTTGTTGCTGGTCCTCGGGGCGGTCGCGCCCAAGATCCTGAAACCGGTTTACCTCGTGTGGATGAGCCTCGCGATGGTGATGGGATTTGTCGTGTCCCATGCGCTGCTCACGGTGTTCTTTTTCCTCGTGATCACCCCCATCGGCCTGGCGGCGCGGTTGGCGGGACGCGACTTCCTGCGGCTCAAGCTCGATCGCAAGGCCGCCACGTATTGGCTGCCGGTGGAGCGGAAAACCCCGAAGACGCCGGCCGAGTACGAGCGTCAGTTCTGATGACCGAGCCCGCCCCCAAGCCCTCACGCCTGCGGCGGCTGTGCCAAAACCTGGCCCTGTTCTGCGGTACGTTCCTGCTCTGCGTCGCCGGGTTCGAAGGCGTGCTGCGGCTCAACCACTACGGCAACCTGGAGATCTACGACGCGGACCCGGCGCTCTATTGGAAACTGAAGCCGAACCAGGACTGCTACACCAAGGTCAACCGCCAACCGGTCCACATCAACGCCCACGGCACCCGCGGGCCGGACTTTACCGACCGCAAACCGGCCGGCACCTTCCGGGTGCTGTCGCTCGGCGATTCCCGCACCTTTGGCTGGGGGTTGAGCGAGGCCGAGACCTACTCTGCGCGCCTCGGCGCGCTGCTCGAGGCCCGGCTGCCGGGACGCAAGGTCGAGGTGATTAACGCCGGGGTGAATGCCTGGTCCTACCCGCAGATGCTCGTTTACTTGCGCGAGACGGGGATGCGCTACCAGCCGGACGTGGTGATCCTCGGGGAGGCGAACCTCTGGACCCAGTTCTCCGAAAAGAGCAGCCCCGAGTTCGCCCGGCAGTTCATGCGCCGCGTCCGGCTCAAGAACCTGCTGCGGCGCTTCGCCATTTACCATTACGTGGTGGAGGTGAAACTGGAGGACTTTTACCAGCGCAACCGCAGCAAGTTCATCCCGGTGGACCCGCGCAAGGACGAGCTGTTCAAGGACCAGCAGCAGAAGGACCCGGACGCGCTCTTCCGGGAGGCCATCCGCGGCATCTGCACCGTCGCGGCCGCGGGCGGCGCGAAGCCGGTGATCGCTTCCCTGCCGACCTTCGATGAGTTGATCGCCACCAACCCCTCCCCCGTGCTCGAGGTGAAACGGGCCGCTTGCCGCGATTTGGGCGCCGCGCTGGTGGATGTGGGGCCGGCCCTCCGCGCACAACCGGAGAGCGCTTCGCGCCACGCCAGCGCCGGGAAAGCGCTTTACTTGGAAGGGGACCCCGTTCACTTTACCAGCTTGGGCAACGAGATTATCGCCCGGCAATTGCTGGAGGCGGTCGCGCCGCCCTCCGCACCGGCTGAGCCTGCCAAGGCGCGGTGATGTCCCTGGGGCGGTGGAGTGCCGGCCGAAAGGCGGCGGCCACAGAATCCAGGGGGCGCTTTTCACACGGTTGCCCCGGGTCTATGAACAAACTCGCCATTATCAAAGAATTCTGGAACTTCCTGCTGGAACGCAAGAAGTGGTGGCTGGCGCCCATCGTCCTGTTCCTGCTGGTGCTCGGCGGCATCCTCGTCTTCGCGAAAGGCTCCGCCCTCGCGCCGTTCATCTACAGCCTCTTCTGACATGCGCGCCCTCGGCATTGACCACGGGACCAAACGCATGGGCGTGGCCCTAAGCGACGAGTTGAAGTTCATCGCCCAGCCCGCGGGCTTCCTCCCCGCCGAACCGGAGGCGGAGTGCCTCGCCGCGATCCGGACGCTCGTCGGCGCCAAGGAGGTCGACGAGGTGATCGTCGGAATGCCGCGCAACATGGACGGCTCCTACGGCCCCGCCGCCGCCAAGGTGCGCGAGTTCGTGACGGCCCTCGGAGCCGTGATTTCCGTCCCGATCCGCACTTGGGATGAGCGGCTCACCTCCGCGCAGGCCAACCGGGTGCTCCTCCAGGCCAACGTCAGCCGCCAGGATCGGAAGGTCAAGGTGGACCAGATGGCCGCGGCGATCCTCTTGCAGAGTTATCTCGACAGCCGCGCCCTCGCCTGACCGCGTCCGCCGCCCGGCCATGACTCCGGTCAAGTTCAAGCTGGTGATCGCCTACGACGGCACCGCCTATCAAGGCTGGCAGGTGCAGAAAATCGGCACCGGCGTGCAGGAGAAGGTGGAGGGGGCCCTGGCCAAGCTCTTCCCCAGCCACCCGTGCCTCCACAGCTCCAGCCGGACCGACACCGGGGTGCATGCGCTCGGCATGGTGGCCCACTTCGAGATCCCGCGGGAGGAGTTGCAATTCACCCCGCGCAAGCTGTTGCTCGCCCTGAACGCGTGGCTGCCCGAGGACGTTCGGGTGCTCAGCGCCGCCCGCGCCCGGGCGGATTTCCACGCCCGCTTCGATGCCACCGGCAAGCAGTACCGCTATTTTGTCTGGAACCATCCGGCGATGAACCCCCTGCTCCGCCGGACCGCGTGGCACGTCCCCCGCCCGCTGGACCTGGCCGCGATGCGCGCCGCCGCGCCCATCCTGGTGGGAAAGCACGACTTCCAGTCCTTCGCCGCCAACTCCGGTTACGCCCGGGACACCACTGTCCGCAGCCTCTCCCGCCTCGAGATCCGGCGCGCCGGCCACCTGCTCACGTTCATCATCGAAGGGGATGGTTTCCTCTACCGGATGTGCCGCGGGCTGGCGGGCACGCTGGTGCAGGTGGGGCTCGGCAAGTTCACGCTCGGGCAGGTCGCCGCCATGCTGGAGCGCCGGGACCGCGGCGCGGCCGGCATGAGCGCCCCAGCACATGGTCTGGTGCTCTGGCGGGTGCGCTATCCCCCGCGGGGCACGGCAGCGGCACCCCGTCGACCGACCGGGGGGCCCGAGTGAACGTCGTCTTGGTCGAACCGGAAATCCCCCCGAACACCGGGAACGTGGCCCGCCTCTGCGCGGCCACCCGGAGCCGACTGCACCTGATTGAGCCCTTCGGCTTCCAATTGGACGACGCCCGCCTCAAGCGCGCGGGGATGGATTACTGGCAGCACGTGGAGTGGCGGCGGTGGCCAAACTGGGCCGCGTTCCACGGCGGGCTGCCCCCGGGAGCGCGACTCTGGTTCATTGAATCGAACGGCCCGCTGCGCTACAGCGAAGCCGCCTTCGCGCGCGATGATTACCTTGTGTTCGGCCGGGAAACCGCCGGCCTTCCGCGGGCGCTTTACACCGCCGCACCCGACCGTTGGCTCGGCATCCCCATGCTCAACCCGGAGGCCCGCTCGCTGAATCTTTCCAACTGCGTGGCCATAGTACTGTTCGAGGCGCTCCGCCAGCAGGGGTTCCGGACGTGAAACTGAAGCGCCGTCAACCCTTCGACTCCGCGTCCCGGATCAGCGCGATCACCTTCTCGGCGGTGTCAGCGGCGAGCAAGCTGCGGCGGATCCGCTGATCCCGCAGCACGCGTCCCAGCCTGGCCAGCACCGCGAGGTGTTGCGTGACCGTAGGTGCGATCAGGAGGAAAAAGAGCTTGGCGGGGACGCTATCCACGGCCCCGTAGGCGATGCCTTCCTTCTGCCGGCCGAACACAATGATGGGGGTGTCGACCAGGCCGACCAGGGCGTTTCGGGAGTGCGGCAGGGCGACGCCGTCGCCGATGCCGGTGCTGTAGAGTTGCTCGCGCTCGTGGAGGGCGCGCAAAAGGGTCTGGCGGGAGTCGGGGCGGTCGGCCAGTTGGGGGACCTGATTGACCAACTCGGCCAGTACCGAGTCGCGGTCCCGGCTCTTGAGATTCAGATTGATTGCCGCGGGGGTCAACAGATCAGCCAGCGCGGTGCTCGATGAGTTCATGCTCTCTGGATTGTAAGTCCTTCCCCCGGCCAAGCAAAGGAAATGTTCCCCCCCCGGTGGGTGCCCTCTCCCGGGGTCTGGTCGTCACCCACAACTTTCCCTGCCTCGTGTGCGATGTTCATTTTGCAGGTGCAAAACGAGGCTTGCCCCTCCCGGGGGAGACGTGAGGAGTGCCCGCCCTCACCCCAACCCTCTCCCCCAGGAGAGGGAGAACCTCTCCCAGCGCTTTGGCGATGCGGATGGGCCGGGTTGCACTGCGTCTCTCTCGGCCCACCGGCAGGCAGCAGCGGAATCCAGACCTGCGACGTCCGATCCGTCGAGCGGCGCGCATAGCGGCTCCCTCTCCCCGGGGGAGAGGGTTGGGGTGAGGGCGAGCCCCCGCTCTGGCGCAGACTCTGTCGACGGCCCTTCCGCCCCCCACCCCCGGTGCTACTGCAAATCAGCCGGCTTCACCCCCGGCTTGAACTTCCCAAACCCAAACCAGAGCGGGTCGTAGGATCCGACGTAATCCACCGACGCCTTCGCCGGCACCTCGAGCCCCACGGCCCAGTACGCGCCGTTCACGATCAGCCGGCGCAAACCCTCGTTCTTGAAATCCACCGCCGCTCCCATCGTCGTGGCGAGGATCCGCTGCTGCCGTCCGTCGGGGGCGGGGAGGTTCCGTACCCACACCAAAGGCATCATCGGGTGGTTCTTCGGACCGTCGAGGGGGCCGTCCTCCGGCTTCATCCCCGTGAGCACCTGCCCGCGGGCGAGGAGGGTGGCGTCCGCGGGGAGATGCACCACGGAATAGACATCGGTGGGGCACCAGATGTCACCGATGCCGCGCAGGACCGGGTGCGCCGCCGCGGCCGCCTCCACAATGGCCCGGGTGCTCTCGGAACCATGCCGGCCATGGTGGTCCACCCAGGTCTCGCCCAGCACCTGGCGGCCGAAGCCGCCCAGCCACGCCTTGTTTTGCCAGTCGTACTTGGCATACGGACTCGGGTCGCCCCCCTTGTAGGCGAAGGCGTGTGTGCTCGTCCGCATGGCGATGATCGGCTTGCCGGCGTTGACGTAATCAACAAAGTGCTTCATCTGCGCGTCCGGCAGATCGCGGAAGCGCAGCGACATGATGCACAGGTCCGCGCGGTCGAGCGCCTCCATCCCGGGGATGTTGCCCGTCGTCCCCGGATCGATTTCGTGCGTGGTGGGGTTGATGGAGAAGAGCACCGTGGTCTGGAATCCGTGCCGCGTCGAAAGGATGCGCGCGAGCATCGGGAGTGCCTCCTCGGAGCGGTATTCCTCGTCGCCGCTGAGCAGCACCACCCGCTTCCCGGCCCCCGGCCCCTGCCCGCCCGCGTATTCGATCCACTCCGAGGCCGCCCGGGGCGCCGCCACGGGCAACCAAGCCGCCAAAGCCGCGAGAACCATCCAGGATTTCATATTCATTGACTCGTTCGTTTCCGCACCACCGCCCGCGACACCACGCCAAAACCCGACGACCCCGTCAGGGGGAAGGGAGCATGGGCCGACCGCCCACTAAATAGCCGCTGCCAGACAACCGGCAAGCAAAATTCCGCGCCCGCGAGGCCGCCGAGCCGAGTCGGGGCGAAGGAGGCAAATCGCGGAAGAAGGCCACAGAGATCACCGAGCCCACCGAGAATCGAAGCTCTGTGCTCTCCGTG